>Ga0157372_10000245_pt1 | contig 60046 bp, 51 predicted proteins | sample C55metaG_FD_115307 | JGI IMG/M metagenome (GOLD analysis project Ga0157372, IMG submission 115307) | Corn rhizosphere microbial communities from Kellogg Biological Station, Michigan, USA - C5-5 metaG | ecosystem: Host-associated > Plants > Roots > Rhizosphere > Soil | place: USA: Michigan... | reverse complement strand
TTCTTTACCCTGCCACCCCTACAAATCGCGCTGGATACTTTCGGCATCGACAACATGATGTTTTCCATAGATTACCCCTTCAGCACCAACGAGCAAGGTATGGAATTTTTTCGCCGGATCGATCTGCCCGATGCCGACCTGTCCAAACTCGCCCACGGCAATGCCGATAGGTTGTTAAAATTAAACACCTGAGCCAGCGATCGTGTATACCTCTTGCCCAAACACCAAATCATCAAGAAAATGAAACAAGGACTCATGATCGATATGGACGGCGTGATCTACGCCGGCGAAGAACTCATCAAAGGTGCGGACCGATTTGTCGCGCGGATGCTCAAAGAAAAGATCGATTTTATTTTCCTGTCGAACAACAGTTCGCGATCCCGCCGGGAAACCGTCGAAAAACTGGAAAAAGTGGGCGTCAAAGGAATCACTGAAGATCATATTTATACCAGCGCCATGGCAACCGCCGCCTTCCTGAAAGACGAATTTCCCGGCTGCAGCGCCTATGTGCTGGGCGAGGGCGGCCTGCTCAAAAGCCTGGAACATGCCGGGATCAGGCTGGTCGACAGGCAACCCGACTTTGTCATTTTGGGCGAGGGACATCAATTCGATCTGAAGATGGTGCACAAAGCCGTGGATATGATTATCGCCGGTGCAAGGTTCATCGCCACCAACCGAGATCCCTCACCGCGCAGGGAAGGCTGGAACAACCTCGGTATCGCAGCTACGGCCGCCATGATCGAGGAAGGCAGCGGCCGTCATGCATTTGTGATCGGGAAACCCAGCCCCGTCATGATGCGCTATGCCAGCGCCTACATGGGACTCTCCCCTGAACAGACCACCGTGCTGGGTGATACCATGGAAACCGATATCAAAGCAGGCATCTATATGGGCTATAAAACCATATTGGTTTTGTCAGGCATTGCGGATAAAGATCAGCTCAACCATTATGGCTACAAACCAAGCCTCGTGGTGGATGCGGTCAAGGATATCCGGTTCCCGCTCGACTGGTGGAAGTAATGCAGCGCTGAACTTATTCTTGATCGAAATCAAATGTCGTGGTTTGAGACGCGATCAGGCGTACCAGCACGAAATCACTACGGGCCGCCGCACGTTTATTCAAGAGGAAGCAACATTGTTATCGCAAACTTGGGAACCAGCATTCCCAGGGGCAAAAAATACTTGTTACAAACGATCAGGGCACTAATGACGAATGCAAAACTGGTTACATCAAAATTTGATTCGAATCAACCGACCCTACACCCAGCCTGCTTAACTTTGATAGTAGAAAGCGCCGGCGAACAGTACCGGCACTACGACAATCTTATAAAAATCAGGAAAAAATTAGGAAACCCCGGCGGCCACCTTTTAAATATGGATATGGAAAACAAGGACCTGGCACATTACCCCTTTGACTGGCTTGATGAAGTAATCGGCAAAGACCTCAACCCGCAACATCCGGCTGCATCCCGGATTAACCAGGAGGAACTAACAGGCTGGCAGCACCGACTCCGGTCAGAAACCAGCAGCATCTGGAGAAACCTGAAATCACAAGCTTTTTCTTTACTCAGTTCCAAAAAGGTAAGTACCATGTTAACGCATTACCAGGACTGCTTAGAGGAACTCAAACGGCAGGCCATGGTCAACATGGCCGCTTACCCGGAAGACGATCCGCTCAATGCATTTTGCGGGCAGGTCCTTACTGAGCTCGGGCATTTACAAACGCAATTCCAACGGCGATACGCCCGTTATCTTGCTGATTGGCATCCAACTAACTCTGTCCGCCATGCGAGTACAACCGAAAGAACACCTCCCCTTTACAAAGTGACATGCGGGCTTAGCGTAGATCAAATCGCCATTATACTCAAGGCGGCAGATGATACCAGATTGCTGACCGCAAGGTCCTTCAGTCTCGTACTGCGCAGTATAACGCCGTATCTTTCCACCGAAAGGATGCAGGATTTCTCCTGGAAAAGCGCCAGGAGCAGCACGATGAAAATGGAGGACAGGGACAAACAGGTGGCTGCGGCCGCGCTGGAGCAACTGATCAAACAAATCAAAAACTATTGACAGCCCCATTATTGCGGCCGGTTTCTTTTCCGCGACAGCACAGTTGAAGATCATATCATTTACATTCCTTGTCTTACGCTTTTCCCGCACCAGCCGCCCGGGCGACAGCGCAGAAAGCAATGTTAAGGACAAACAAATGCTGACATGCCTGCATCGCGCAACTTGCTGAAGTTAAGAAGTATCCGTAGGCGCTAGCTTCAGTCTGCACGATAAAACCGTTAAATTTGTTTGAGCGGTTAAATAAAAACCCATAATTTAAGCCGCTTGTTATGGTACACCTTTTATGCAACTGCCTTGAATGCAAGGATCACACCTTCGGAATCCGGAACGACACCTCAGACCGCTGCAAAACCGGCTTGATTATCCTGTTGTCAAAAAGCATGACGCATTCCATGATCAAAGACAGCCAATGCCGGTTTCCGGGGGTGCAGAATGATGGGATACCCCTTGGGCAGATTACCGCCCTAACTCAGTTATAACGCTGTAATGAGTATATGACCGCTATAGAAAACGAGACCTGTCGCATCGCCCCACTGGGCGCAAGCGACCTGCAGCAATATGAGCAGCTGGCCGGGGAAATCTATCAGTTGCTTTCTGATGAACACACCCTGCAATTCCTGCCCGAAAAAAAGCTGAGTTCCGTAGCAGCGGCAAAAAGCTGGCTGAACACCGCCCTCCTGAACTTTCATTCCGGCCGCAACCAGGTACATCTGATCCGGTCAAAAGGGACCGGCACCCTTATGGGTGTTATTGACCTGATACCGCCCGCTGTAGCCCGGGACCATTACCGCTTAACAAAATATCCGTATTTTATTGAATTTTATCTGAAAAGCTGCGCCAGGGGCAATGCATTGATGTCGCGTTTATTGCCAAAGGTAGCAGCGCATCTCCGAAACGAGGGCATAGACGAGCTTGCCGCGGTGGTCAACAGGCAAAACCTGGCGGCGCATAAAGTGCTGAAACGTTCGGGCTTCCGGCTTCAGGGAAAGTTTGATGATCTCCAGGATATTTACCTGTTTTAAATTGCCGGCAACTTGAAGTACTTTTTCCCCAGAGCCTGGATGGCAAATTAGCTGCTGCATGATATATGATAGATACGCCCCGGGCACCGTATCATTTTACTTATTTTTATAATAATTATTTATTATAAAAATATATTTATTAACTTTCGCTTATTATCTGTTAACCAAAGGCTAAATCCTGTAATATCCGACGGTTTGATCTTAATCAAATTATTATGGATAATATTGACCAGTCGACAGCACTTGACATGCTTTTCCAGATCCTGACCATGATCGCTCCCTTATCGGGCGCGCTAAGGAAACGGTTTGAAGATTTTATCATCACCAGGCAGTACAAGAAAAAACACCTGCTCCTGCGGGAAGGCGAGATCTCCCGGCGGATCTATTTTATCGCCGAAGGTTCCGCCCGCGCCTATCACCTGGACAGCGAAGGACGGGAGCACACGACCTGGTTCATGAACAAATATGACCTGATGATCTCGGTTTACAGCTTTTATACCCAGCAACCTGCCGCCGAGTATATCGAGCTCCTTGAGGATTCCACCCTTTTATCCATGACCTGGGACCAGCTGCAGATCATTTATGCCGAGTTCCCCGAATATAATTTCCATGGCCGGCTCGTCACCGAAAAATACTATATCATGGCAGAGGAACGTGCCATTTTGCTGCGGAACAAACAACCCGCCGAACGCTATAAACTGCTGCTGCAAAAACAACCCGATATCACCCAGCACGCCTCTTTGGGCCAGATCGCCTCCTTCCTCGGCATCACGCTGGAGACGCTGAGCCGCATCCGCGCGAGGAAAGAAATTTGATTCAAATCAAATTATTCCCCGGAACAATGCCCCAATTTTGTTCAGACACCACTGCAATATGAAAACAAAAACAAGCTACTTCACCTTGTTGCTGTTCCTCTTATTAGCCTGCCGGAAAGAAACCCGGCAGCCGGAGGAAACAACCACAGCAACGGCAAGCCTCAGCCTTGAGCAGGTCAAAGCAAGTCAAACTGATACCACGCGGCATCTCTATTGGGATAAAGCCACCTATATCGCCGCCAAGCCTAAACCCTACTGGCTGGTCGGATTTCCAGGGAGACCCCGCTTCGACTCGCTCGGCCTTGGCTACCGCGCCATGATCTTTTATAAAAACAAAGACGGAAAAATAGACAGCCGGATCCTGGAGATCATCCCCGATGTGATCTATCTCCAGCGTAAAAAGCAGATCAGCCAGGCAGATTTCACCGGGAGGGTGTTTACCTACGATTCCACCTACCGCTTGTTGTACGGCAGGATCTACATTACCGGCAAAATAGCCGGAGAGATCAGACCGGCAAACCCCGCAGCAAAGCCCGTCAAAGCCGACAGGCTCGAACCCGTGGTAACCTGCGGCTGGACCGATAATAATTATGTCGACGGCGATGGAAACGCGGTCATCTATTCCGAAAGGCTCTGCGCAGTTAACTTCCTGGACATGGGAAGCGGTGACGGCCCGGGGAGCCCAGACCCATTCAGCGGACAGCCGGCTGCGCCAACGGTCGGCGGAGGTGCAGCCCCGGCTTCCGCACCGGAGCCATCCAATCTCCCGGATGAAAATAAAAGCGGAATCAATCCCAAAGATTTTATGAAATGCTTTCAAAATATACCAGACAACGGCGCGACCATGAAAATCACTATATACGTTCAGGAACCCTGGCCCGGCACCACCTTCAATGTAGGGCCAAACAGCGTGGGCCATACCGCCGTCAGTCTGACCAAAAGCAATGGCCGTACCAGCATTACCCAGACCGTCGGCTTTTACCCCGATGCCACCGGTCTGGATAAAATGCATGCCCCATCCAAAATCGTCGACAATGGCGGCGACCTTGAATACAATGTGAGCATCAGTTATACCGTCACCGCAGAAAACTTCAACAAAATCGTAAACTACATCAGTAACCCGCCCGCCACGTACGACATCACTGAATTCAACTGTACCAGTTTTGTTAACAGTGCCTGCCTGGCTGGCAACGTCATAATCCCCAACCCCTTTGCTTATTCATCCCTATACCCCGCCCACCCGGTACCCGCGCCCGCAGCGCTCGGTAGCAGTATCGTGCAACAAAAAGGCGATCCAAATGTCAATACAACAGGTGGAAATATTCCTTTAAGTCATGGACCTTGTAATTAAATAAAGAGTTGAAATGAAAAAAGCATTAATTATCATCATAGCAATCGTATTTATCAGCAATTTACCAATCTTCAATTTCTTCTTTCAAGAAAATTATGAATACCAGAATTTCGATTCTTCATTTACGTATGCAGAAGAATCTGGAAAAGGTAATTCTTTCAAAAGTTGTTTAATTAATTATGGTGCGTTTCTATGTAAACACCCCGAAAAAGACCAAGGCGACAACCGCCTTTACCGCAGCTTTACCATCAAGCCCTGGCGCTTCTGGGAATGGGCCCAAATGCTGTTCAGCGAACGCTATCGCCTCCCTTATAAAGAAAAAACTAACAAATAGTATAAAAAGTAGCTGTTTCACCAGGTTTTACGCAAATGGTAATAGACCATATCCTGCCTCTCCGCCAGGTACTATTTATTGAGGATAGCGAAGACGACGCAATTCTTCAGGCAGTATTGCATATCTCAATACGCCGGGCGGCTGGCCGGAATGCCGGTGCTGGTTGATGATGCCGCTTACTGCGCTTCGCCGGCCACTTTCAGGCCGGGCGTTGTCTATACCCCGTGCCGCTGCACCTGGCTAAGGCCATACTGAAACAAAGCGCCGCCTATCAGGTCGCCTTCACACACTAACAATACCTACCCCGTATTGAAAAAGTACGGGCCATGGGAAAGCAAAGTCAAACTTCAAGCTAAGTTCCCGCGAGATATCTAAAACGCAGCAGGGAAGCGAAATTGATCTGACTTTTTTACTAAGTATCATTCTTCCCGGTCAAGAAGCCGCCTGTGATAATTGACCTGCCCCAGGTGATAGCTGAGGTGCGTAGCGAGGTGAACAAGAAAATACCCGGTAGTTTGTTTACTACCGTTTATTTCCTGCGGGTATTCGCTTTGCATTTGAGCGTCAGTGACAAGCGGCAGTGTTGCCTCGATAACGGCAATCGTTTGCTCAATCTTACGAACAAGTTCATCTCTGGCTATATATTTCAATGAAAATTCTTCCGGTCGGTTACGGACGTAGCCGGAGTCGCCGAGAATTGCGCCGATATAAGTATTGAGGTTGCCAACCAGATGCAGGCACAGGTTACCCGCTGAATTCAGAATGCTGCCGTCTATGTGCCAGATGCTGGCTTCATCCCGGTAAAGTTCCAATTCTTCTTTCAGTTTATTCAGGTCGCGGCATAAGAGCAATTGCAAAATACCGGTAAGCATATTTTTGTTTTTTTTACAAGGTAGCGATAGCAACCGGTATCAACAAGCGGGATTGCAGTTATCGGGTTCTCTGGCGTATTAATGTGGTGATCGAGGGATGCGATGCATTGTCTGTTATTCTATCGCTCCATATAGTGATTATCTCAAGAGGTAGCGTCGGTTATCCACAATTACTCAAACCATAAAAAAAGTTGTTACAGTCACAAGACACAACAACGGCTACCCGCGGAACACCAACGAAGGCGGTAAGCCGAAGCATCCGAACGACCTCAATTATATCAGGAATTTTAGCATGACCTTCGGACATTTACCGGCTAAAACTTTCCGACCAAATAACAAAAATTTAATGATCAACCAATGGAAAATTCTTGATATGCTTTTCAAGATCAAACGGGTTGATTGCGGGCTCATTTAGTTTGATAACGTAATTGCTGTCAATGTCAAATTGAATAACCTTATTATCATTAGTGCTACCCGTGCCGAGGTGTTTTTTTAGTTGGGTAAAATAGCTACTATCTATTCGCTTTTGGTAGACAATTTCGGATCCATCATAACAAAGGAACACGTTCGATCTGTATAGGAAAAAACTTGAAGGGTATTCTCCTAATTCATCTTTATTTAAAAGTTTGTATATCGATATCCTAACCCAGCGATCTCGTCTTGATACAATTACCTTAAACAGGTTATTAGAACTTTTCTCTAAGTCATAAGAGGTATTGAGGCTTTTTTTGATTATCGGACTCGAAAAAATCAATTTAGATAGATGTTCGTTATTTGATGATTTCATTTCACAAGCGATATTACACGCTGATAAAACAATAATAACTCCTGATATTAATTTCAACTTAATTTTTGTCATTTTGATAGTAATTTAATGTTAGGAATAATAAGGAGCTTGCCTTTTAATAAGTTCATAGTGGAGCCTATTTCGTTATAGGTATTATTCTTAGCATCTGTAGGAGATACTCCATAAACGGTTTCTGGTCCAATTACTAACCCAGGAATCTTAAGTTTTCTGTACAAACTCATATCCGTACCGCTCGGTTGCTCGTCGTTTAATTGCGCACGTGTACCTGGGTGGAGATGTATATCGGCTATTGGATGCAAGGTTATCCCCTCGAAATCAACTGTTAATGATGATCCTTCCCCTGTACGTTTATATACATCAGTGGCACCCGACGCATTGTCGTTTTGAAATTTTTCTCCATTCCATTTTTTTCCACTGGTTGGTAAAACCGCTACACCTTCTTTAGCTATCCATGCAAACGACTCCATTTCTTCTTTCCAATGTTGCCCAACATTACCGTTGTTCCACATAAATTGATACGCCTTAGTTTCATTTTTAAACAAGACTGCACCATTTTTATAATAAGTAGCGTCCTTGGTTTTAACTTCCGCTCCAACATATTTTCCTCCCGGCGAAACTTTATTCACATTATTTTGATTTTTAACCGATGCGTCATACTTCATGTTGCCAAACTTATCTTTATACCAATCAAAAGGCCCCATCCCATCCGGATCAACAAACCGTATCGGATTATCGAACCCATAATTATAAGGAGACCACCGTCGCATCTTTTCTCCTAATGGATCCACGCTCGTCCACCTCGCGATCACCGGGTCATAAAACCGTGCGCCATAATCGTATTGTTTGTTGAGTACTTGCTGCTCTTCTTTACCATTGTAAAGGTATCTATTTTCATTACCAATAACCGATACCGCGGCACGTAAGCCAAAAGCGTAGTAAGCATCCTGCTGAATAATCCTTGAGAATCCCTGGTATTCATCGATAGATCCCCATACGTTGCCCTGTTCATCAGCGAGGTCGTAAATATATTTATATTGCCCCCCGTTTGGTACGGCGCGGCCTTTAGGGGTTTGAACAAAGCTGATGCTTCCATTAACATAAACAATTCCGTCTATATATTCATAAACAACGTTCCCGCTTGGGTTATAAATCGTATTTCTTAGTTTCTGAGCGTCAGCGGTGTAAACATAATCTGATTTTAGTGTAGAACCGGCTTTTACAGTGCTCGGTAAATCCAGCAGGTTATACTCCAGAGACAGGCCGCTCCCGTCGGTGGTGGCATTTCCGTTTTGATCGTAATCGTAGGCCCTGCTGAAGTTTGTTCCGGTGATAGAAGCTATCTGGTTACTTAATCCGCTATTCTTATAGGTATAGGTAAGCGTCCCATAATCCACACCCGTTCTTGCAAGCGTGAGAATGTTACCATTTTTATCATAAGTAAGTGTTTCGTTGCGCGCATTTTGATAGCTTATGGCACTGGTTAACCGGTTCAGCTTATCGTACACAAACGATTTACTGTCATATACTGAACCCAACGACACATTTTTAGAATTCAGGTTGCCATTGTATTGAGGTCCATATTCAGTACCATAACCAATATTGTGTTGTGACGAGTAGGTAAACTTTGGAAGATTTCGCGCTGTATAATAACTGTTGATGGTTTCAATAAATGATCCGCCGTTATTTACCGAATGCAATTTGTCGAAATTTAAATGCCAGAGATCCGAATACTTCAACTGGGATAACAAGGTACGTGTGCCCCCGTTGATGGTTTCCCAGGTGTTGATCAATTTACCGGTATGTCCGTATTCAAACTCTACCAAAGAGGAGAATGCCTGTACATTGTTTACTTTATGCACGCGCAACGTGGTTAAAACCGCTCCCGTGAAATCATAGGTGTTTGTATAATCATCGTAATTCCCCGTATTCGGCGTACCGCCGCCTTTATAATGCTGTTTGAAGTTGCGGATTACGTTGCCTTTTTTGTCGTAATAAGTTACGTGCCACAACATATTTGTTGTACCCAAAATAGCTGTTTTAGTGCCTGTTAGCAGTCCTCTGGTCATTCCAATATCACCACTGATCGGATATGGATTGCCTCCCGGAAACTGATAGCTATCATAATAATTTATGGTTAAATTAGTAATACCGGAAGTGGGATAGGTAGCAGAGGTATATCCGGTTCCTGTTGCCGCAGAATATATCCTGTCTTCGAACTGAGCGGCCACGGCATTGGCGGCCAATTGAATATTGGCTCTCGTATCGTTAAGGAAGCAGGTGCCCGTAAGTATCACCCTTCCCTGTCCGTCGTATTTGGTCACTGACCATTGCTTATCGGGGATCATTGCCCTTTGCCGTCCGTCCTGGGTCAAAATAACCTGGTCCAAATCATTAAATACAAAATATTCCCGGTCCTTACCCGGAAGCTTCTTTTCTATCAACCGATGGCGTCCATCGTACATATACTGGTAGCAAAGGTTATCAAGCACAGATTGTGAAATGGCCGTGGTATTGTCGGGTTCTGCTTTGGGTGGTAAAACAAAAATCAGATCACCAAAGTCGTCATATACGTAGTAAGTTGAGTATTTTTCGACGTTGGTTCCATTGCTCATGTATTGCCTGCGCAAAATAAGACGGCCATCTTTGTCATGGTACTCCCTGGTTATTCCGGATTCTCCGTCTGCGGGAGTCCAGTTTTCATCCTTGATAGTCGTTTCTACAATTTGCAGGCTTCCGTAAATAGCATTATTGTTAACGCGGTTTAAAGTGCGGGCACCGGTTGCCAGGTCGATATTGGCTGTATAAAGCGCCACATCTGCCCCCGAGTTATAGCTAGTTTTTATGGTATGACCGCTGTTATAGTAGTCACCCGTCAACTGCCCTTCAGGCCCGTAAGCGAAACCTTGTTCAACTACCCGGGCATCTTCCGAATCTTCTATCCTGGCTTTAGCAAAAGGATATGTGTTTGATTGTATACCAAAGTCGGGCTGAGATACCTTTTGATGAAAATAATAGGTTTCGGCTACTGCATTGTCACGAAAAACGCCATGATTATCTGTACTGAAAAGGGTAGTATAGGGTATAAACTTGACAGGTTGCTGGCCTGCATAATTATAGAGATAGGTCTGAACAATATCATTATACTTTGGTGTTGCTTTTAAGGCTACCGTTTGTTCCGGCCGCCCCATCGCGTCCAGATATTCGATCGTAGTACTCAATTCAGATGCGTCATAATTTGTCGAAAAGTTCGAAACACCTTCTTTGCGGGCATTGTAGGTTTGAATATAGTTATGATTGGCACTCGGACTTTGCACGGTCGTTGAAAATATCACGGCCTCGAAACTAACGCCGGCAGGAACCGAAAATCCATCTTTCAGGGTAATACTAACCGGATCGACATACTTACCGGAATAACCGGAGCCAGCCAGTTCAATCTGCGCCATTAAATTCGAACAGAACAGGCAAAAAAAGGATAACAAGACTATTTTCTTCATGTCGTGATGTAATTAGGTCCAGGGTTTGAAATAATTTCAAAAGCATTTGGTTATTTATCGCCAACATACGGACGTGCGCCATTTTGCAATTGATCTTTATTTTTTAATAAATTGATCTGATAAGTTCGCAGCAGTTTCAATTCTTAAAGTTATACATTGTTCTCGTCAGGATGTTACCGTCCATATCCTTCACCTGCCATAAGCGTTGCATTGGATCATACTCATAGTAAACAGTTCTGCCATTTACGTCAGTAGTGCTGACCATTCCTAAGATCGGGTCATAATTGAACGTTTTTACACTGCTGCTTATCGGGTGCAGACGTAGTTCATCGATGTAACCGGAACCCGAAATACTAAGTGCTGAAGATCCGGTCACTTCGCGTTCATAGTATGTCCATCCGCCGGGGTACGTTCGTTTAACAGATGCCGTACCAATTGTCCCACCGGTAATAACAGGCGTCCCGTTCTTTGACCAGTAGCTTAAGATATAGGTGATTGCAGTATTGAGAGCAGCTTTGCTTATAGCCCCGCCGGAGAGGCTGTATGCATACCGGCCGGTAGGCGAAGCAACGATCCCAACATTAGCCGAATTATACTGCCAATTACCCTTCTCCTCATCTTCAAAGCCGGAAAAGGCGATATCATTGAAGCTGTTATACGTCGGATCATTAAATCTTGGAACAGTAAACTGCGCCAATGGATTGATTCGTTTACTATCCCATAACGTCGTGGTCCTGGCACTGGAAGGTATGGCAGTTTGTTCAAAATTATTGAGCCTGTTTGTTCTTTGCTTAAGCTCGTAGCGGCTGTCGTTCAGGCCGGTATAAGCAGAAAAAACAATCGGTTTATTTCCTGTATTCAAAGCATAACTTTCATTATTATATAAAAGGTTTGCCGGGTCAAGGCTATACCGGATTGCTGAACCGCCCAGAATATATTCGTTAGTACCAATATCCATTATCGATAAGGTTTCGATAGGGGTGCCACCCATTCCTTTACTGATCAACAACGAGGCATCAGCAGGCACCGGGGATGGGAAATCATTTGGATAGCGCATTCTTACCTTCATGTTCTTACCCATGGAATTGGTTTTTGTAACCATCATTGGCTGCATATGGGTAATGTTGCCATACCAGTAATCTTCCCGGGAGATTTGCATTACCTGCGCGTTACTATTATATTCTTGTTTTTCATGCCAGGATAATTTATAACAATTGGACATTCCGTCCATATTAAGCAACTGGCCATTATATTTATCGGGATAAAAAGTACTCTGTGATTCGGTCTCTAATGCCATATAGAAATAAGCATCAACGGCGACCGGCTTCGCAGGGTCCGGGCTGCAAGAAACATTAATCCATTGTTGTGTAATGCTGTCGTAAACCTGGTCGCAATGCTGGAACTTATCCGATGAATTATAATATGCGTATTTGATACCATTAACGCCTCCGAAATAAGCGTTCGTCGCACTGCCCAAACTCGGGGAAGAGTATCGGTCCCAGGTGAAATTTTCAATCGAAGCCTTATCAAAAAAAACACTTCCGCTAACCGTGCTTTTCCGGGTTATATACTTGATGATCTGCTTAGGTTTATCCAGCTTCACGTCATATTTAACACCAGGATTAATGTACCCGGTAGGAATCGCCATAGCCTCGGCATCTCCCTGAATATAATCCTGGATAATGTCACGGGATGGCGGCTCAAAAAAATACTGGGTCTTATATTGGTTTGTTGTCAACTCCGCGCCGATTGTATCTTTGATCACATACTCGGCCACAGATCCGTACGTGGCATAGCTTCCCCCTGAGTACGTCATATCATTTACCGGATGCGATAACAGCGACAAATCCTGCACCTGCAAAGGTGTCGCTGTACCCAGGGCGTCATTATATTCATAGAGCACATTTGTTGTCAGGGCGGTTAAAGGGTAATTGACCATGCCAATCCCGGACTCCAGGTCCGTGGATGTTTCGGATGTTCCCATTCCGTATTTATATATCTTCTTTAAAAGCGTTTTTCCTGACAGGTTGTCCTTATGGAGGATTGACTTTATTCTGAGCCCTCCGCCCGAACGTGTCTCTGAAGTATTGGCGGTTAACGAGGTCCATTTGGTATGTCGAAATGTATGAGGCTCATACTCATACTCGATTCGCTCACCAGTGGGGGTAATAACACTTGAAAGTGTGCCTTTGACCGCTTCATTAAAGACAAATTCCCGGTCAGCAAAAGGCATATCGTTTGTACCCATACCAAACAGCAACTGAGCTTCCCTGCTTTTTTTGGGTATCCCTGTAGCAGTTTGACCACTAGAACCGAGAATGGGGTAATGCTTTTTGGTTTGCAGGCAAAGCATATTTGCCGGATTCTCTATTAAATGTTGATTGGTGATTTTTCCGTTGTAAAAGCCCCATCGGTCGACGGCATATTCATCCTTGGTCGTATTGGTCGGAATACCGTATTGATCATACCCAACGGGCAAATAATCATTCACATAACCAAATTTCCAGCCATAACTGTAGGCCAGATTGGCATCGTATACTTCGATCTGAGCTAAATAATGTCCGGCAATGTATTGGCCGCTCGGTTTTTTGCTGCCATACGTAAAAATAAAAGTTTTTAACACGGAGAAGTTACCCCCGCCGTTGTCCTTCATTACTTCCATCTTTTGCAAGGCATAACCGTTATTATTGTACGGCTGTGGCGCTTCATAAGTGAAGCTTACTTTTCCTCCCGGAAAATTGATTTGAGCCAGCCTTTTCTCCGTCACGCTTTCCATTGTTTGCGTGAGCATTGGCTCCCGTGTATGAAATGAATTGGTTTTCGTGAACGGATAATTGTTCGTATAAACATCCCTTGACACGGGTACCGTCATCAACGTCGATATTTTTCCTGCGGGCTGAGGGGGATTAGCGAAATAATCGAATGTAACCTTCTGTTTATGATGAGCTGATGATATGGCAATAACGGGTTGCTCGTAATCGTAATCGGGATAGGGCTGCACCCAACTATCGTCATAAGCATAATCAGGCCCTTGTTTAGAATGGAAACTCCTTTTGCTAATCGAACGCCTTGCGGCGGAACCAAAGTTGTAATACTGGCCGTCACCAAACGTCAAACCATCATCAGTGAACTTCATTAATGGATTGTAAGGATAAGTAAGTTGAACTCCTGTCGGACGCATCATGCTCCCGCTGCCGGAAGGAGTGGATATGGCATAAGCATCCCAGGCTCCATCCGTCTTACCTTCTATCGCATTATACAGGAAAGCGCGGTGCGTGCTGTTGTTAACAGGGTCCAGAGCTCCCCCTATCGCGGCGCTTGGCATCGGGTTTCCGCCTGTCAAATAATTCATACCTTCGGAACCGTTATCCGGCCGTCCATTAATCTGAGCAACCATCCCCCCCCCCGCATTGAGTTCCCAACCCATTCCGACTACACTGGGTCGCTGGCCCGGCTTAATTCCTAATGCACTGTAATTTATCGAAATAGGTACCCGAATATCATTTACCCGGATCTCATAAAGCGTGATCCCGACTTTTAAGGTTCCGGAATTGTATTCGACATTATCATATCCTGCTGCATTAAACAATTTGCCGGTCTGCGGTGCGTCACCTATTGCACTGGCTCCTCGCTTTGGTAACGAAACCTGGGCGTAAGATTGGTTGACCGCCACTAAGAGTAAGAAAAACAGGATAATTGGCTGGGATTTTTTAATTTTCATAGAGGTGATAAGTTGGTACAAGATGGACTTAATAGGTGATTAAAACTAACCAGGCTTAATTCCAGAAATTAACGCAAAATGATGTCAGGATCTGCGGTGGTCCAATGGCCCTGCCAAAACCCAAACAGAAGAAGTACGATAGTATAGGTCAGCTTTTACATAAGTTAATAGTGGGCCGGACCTAAATTATTTTAGATTTTTTTAGCGCCCTCATTTGCTTTTTTAACGCATTGATCTGTTGCTGCTGATCTTTTATTTGTTGCTGATGTTCGATCAGATACAAAGTCAATTCCTCTACCTTTTTCATCAACAACTTGTTCATTTCACTCACATCAAGTCCGTTCTTGGCCATCTCTTGCTCCGAAGGAATTTCGGGTAAATGTTGATTTTGGTCGATATAAGTTTTAACTTCTGATAAGGAAGGGAGTTGGTAAGAAGGCTTGAAAACATAGTCTGGCCAGGCAGAGTTAAGTTTTACTGTGACTGAAGTCGCAATAAAGCTACCGTTCACTGCAAGCTTATAACCTTTGGTGTCTGACGTACCGATACCTACATTACCGGCATCTCTTTGTAAAGACAAAATCCCTCCAGTCGTAGCTCCTCCGCCAATAAACGTTTGTAATAATCCGTAACCCGCTGCCCCTCCAGCTGTTCCCGAAATACGAAGGTTGGAATGACTATCGTCTCCCGTAACTATTCCGTAGATATCAGTATTCGTGTATACATGAAATGGAGCAATCGGAGTTACGGTACCAATCCCAACATTACCTACGGAGCTTGGCCCGTTTGCAACTGCATTAATAACAAGTGTTGGAAGCGATGGATTTCCTATACCAAACTTACCCGCTCCCATACCCCATCCTCCGTGGCTTAAATACACAGAGGTCCCGTTATAAATAGTTTGGATACCGGTCTCCGACGTGTTGTTCAAAGTAAGTGGATAGCTCGGGGTTGTTGTTCCGATTCCTACTTTTCCGCCATTGTAATAGATGTTTGCTCCATTCGCGGTCCATTGGGCAAAAAGACAGTTCGATATAAAAACGAACAGTGTTGTGATTAAGGTTAGCCTTTTCATGAGTTTAGTTAGAATTATTGTATTGTCCCTGGTAAGTGATAATCAGTGTTAAGCGTCAGACCAAAGCTTTGACTTGCCTAGTGGGGCAAAAATTGTCTCGTGGTGTTTAAAGGGCGCCGCTGCGGCATCCTTATGAGATTCAACAATAGTTATACCTGATCGTGAATTGATGAAAACTAATTTTGTAAATGCTGTTGCGCAACTGTACCAGATGCTCTTTTTTAAGGAAAGTAGATCCTTGATTAATGGCCGCAATTGAACAAAAATCAGGATTGCAAAGGAAGATTAATGCAGATTTCATGTGACAGGTAAGGTTATTTCAAAATTTCATACAATGATATATAATCATATTTAACAATCAAAGTTCTTATCGAAAATTTATGCTGTTCTCAGGCTCGCGTGTTTCTTTATAAAGAACAGGCCGGATGGCTGGTCGTTCAGGGTGGAGCACCGGATACGGTTTGCAAATTTTCACCTATCGCTATCTTTTGATAACGGTTTTTCCGGGTGAGCTATCGTGGAATAAATTTAATATGCAGCCTTCTTCTTTAAGAAGTCAAACCAGAAGAGATATCTGTGTTGAAAGATATGATCAACAGGCTAAAACACATTAGATATTAAATCCTTAAATATAAGTATACTTGAATCAACAATTAGAGTTATTGCGTGAATTGTAGAGTGCCGACAAAAGTCAATAATAAAGCACTGGCAGTCAATATTATATAGAAGGGAGTATTCTGAGCCCTCTTTGCCCAGCTATATGCCGCATCGTTTACAGTTTGGAACGGTCTCGGAAGAATGCAAAAGGGTGACGCGATCTATTCCTTTGTTCTCAAAGACAATAGAGATCACTACCGCCGATTTATCCTCAGTAGCTGGCGACTATCCTACTGTAGTAAAAAATGCCCAGGCAACAAATCGCGCCATCCGTTATATCAACGGCCCCCTTACCGTAACCCGGCCGTTAAAGAGTCCGAGGAGCTTCAAAAGGTTAAGCAACCTAAAGAGCCATGGCTTACCTATGATTCATTGGTGTAGACCCGGCATATCAACACCGCGGTACAGGCAGCCAGCTATTGACAAACCTCCTCGCCCATGCCCCAAAAAACGTTCCGGGCGTACTGGAAACCTCAGCATTACAAAACCTACCCTGGTATGAACGCTTTCATTTCGATATCTAACCGTTTTCGTTCTAGGCCGCTGCTTTAGTTTTTTTTAGCGATCACATGTCCTTCCTTATCCTTGTATTCTACTATCGAATCGAAACAGCCGCATCCCGCCAAAGCGCTCAAGGATTTTTCTATGCGCTTCAGACGCTCCCCCGACAGTTCATTTATCTTTTCCTGATCTGCAAGTTTTCTTTGTTGTTCGGTTATGATCTTTTCCTTGTCAATCAGGTATAACGTCAATTCTTCAATTTTTTTTAACAGCAATTTGTTCATCTCACCCAGGTTCAAACCGTCTTTGGCAATCTCCTGCTCAGAAGGGATTTCAGGCAAATGCTGGTTTTGGTCGATGTAAGCTTGTACTTCCGTCAAGGATGGGAGATGATGGCCTGGCTTGAAAACATAATCGGGCCAGTTGACGATTTCTACTTTGATCTGTTTGGCGCGGATATTTCCGTTCACCGAGAGCGCTTCCCTTGGTGTATTGGTTCCAATGCCAACATTGCCGCTGATATACAGTTTATCCGGCGATGACCAGGCCGGCGGATCGTACCCGATTCCTACACCTGTTCCGTTAACCTGCAGTACCTTTCCGTTTTCCGTACTGCTCAGGTCGATGAATCGAAAATTACTGGCATAGGCCGGGGTGCCCCAAGTTCCCTGATAAAACATTTTCAGTGCGGTCGTCTGATTTACATCGTACTGGTTGAAAATATGCAACCTTGCACCAGGCGAAGTAACACCGACACCGATGGCCCCCGCAAAATACCCCTGACCATCCGCCCTGACGCTAAAGTTTGTGATTCCGTTGGCAATGCCATCGAAATAGTAATTGGCTGCATTATTGTTATTGTCGGTTATGGCGCGGAATATGCCTCCTGAATAATAATACCCCGTTCCCAACTGATGTCCGACAAAAAAAGACTGCCCTACCGTTGTCTGGGCGACAATCTTGGTATTACTATTCAATACATCGTTGACATCTACAGTTAAGGTTTTAGTTTGTGCAGTAACCGCCCCGGATGCAAGTAAGCTCGCCGTTAATAAAAAAAGAAATTTAAGTTTCATAAGGTTAATTAGGCTTTGCTGGTGAATTGATCTGTTTTTGAAGTTGGCCAACCTCGGATTTTAACTCAATAAGATACAAAGTCAATTCCTCGACCTTTTTCATTAGCAGCTTGTTCATCTCACCGACATCAAGTCCATTCTTGACCATCTCCTGTTCTGAAGGAACTTCCGGCAAATGCTGGTTTTGGTCGATATAAGCTTTAACTTCTGATAATGGTCGCAATCGATAACTCTTTTTAAACACATAATCATTCCATCCATTCAGGTCTATTAATACCGACTTGGCGTGTATGATGCCATTTACTGACAGTTTCTGATCAGGATTAAGCGTTCCGACTCCAACGTTCCCGGATCCGTCAATGACAATGTCATTTCCATAATACCATTGGGCACCGGTACCCAGCTTATCAAACATTCGCCTGGTCCCTAAAATCATTTTCCCGGTGGCATTACCGTTCCCGGTATTTCCTGCAACGGTTATTATCCTCCCTTGTCCCCAGGAGTTGGTCCCATCGGTATTCGCCGGAATAACAAATTCCAGTTGGGCACCTAAAGTCGCAGATCTTCCACCTGTATTGGCCTGAATGGCCAGATCATTATTACTGACACTAATACTGTTCCCGCCGTCTACCGACACGCCGCTCCCAACTAAATGTAAACGTGCTAATGGACCGGAAGTGCCAATACCCACATTGCCATTGTAGGCCCAGGTCATTACGTGTTGATCCGGGATGTCATTTTGATTGCTGCTACCATTGATAAACAAATCAAGCTGTGATCCCCAAACACTGGGACCTCCGTGACCTATCCTAAATTCCGCGCTTTCATTATAAGAATACCCGGATGTCCCCAGCCTGGAAAGTTTAAAAACAGATTTCGCCGGCGCTAAAACTCCGGCCGGCTTACTTGTTGACGGCTCCGATATATGTAGATTGCTTGCCGGAGCGGATGTACCAATGCCTATAGCATTGCTGGTTGAGGTAATTGTATTCGTTCCGTTTGTGGTCCATTGGGCAAAAAGACAGTTCGATATAAAAACGAACAGTGTTGTGATTAAGGTTAGCCTTTTCATGAGTTTAGTTAGAATTATTGTATTGTCCCTGGTAAGTGATAATCAGTGTTACGCGTCAGACCAAAGCTTTGACTTGCCTAGTGGGGCAAAATTGTTTCTCGTGGTGTTTAAAGCGTGCAGCTGTAGCTTCTTTATGAGATCAGCAACCGTTATAACTGATCGTGAATTGATGAAAGCTATTTTTGTAAATGCTGTTGCACACCTGTACCAGATGCTCTTTTTTAAGGAAAGTAGATCCTTGATTGATGACCGCAATTGAATAAAAATCGGGATTGCAGAGGAAGATTAATGCAAATTTCATGTGACAGGTAAGGTTATTTCAAAATTTCATACAATGATATGTAATCATATATAACATTCAAAGTTCTTATCGAAAATTTATGCTGTTTTCAGGCTCGCGCGTTTATTTATAAAGCAAAGGCAGGATGGCTGGTGGTTCAGGGTGAACCACCGGATATGTTTGCAAATTTTTACCTATCGCTATGCTTTTGATAAACGGTTTTTCCGGGGTGGGCTATCGTGGAATAAATTTAATATCCAGCCACCTCATCTTTAAATAGCCAAACCAGGAAAGGTCTCTGTGTTGAAAGACATAATCAATAGGCTAAAACACATCAGATATGATGTTCGACCAAGGATCGCCGATGGCTTATTACACCTTTCGTTCGACTACTACGCATATATCCAGCAGCAACCTAACTTGCGGCGGCCTGGCTTGCAGCACCAGTTTTACTGTGCAGGTTCCCAACAAAGTGCAACCTTCAACTGGACATCTTATGTTGACCGGAGCATGCCACGGCTGATTTTTCTCAAATCCACACTTATTTGCAATATCAGGGTTACAAAATCCTGGTTTACGAGGTAAATTAAACCAGAGCATATTGACCCCTGTCGACCGATTTTAATCTGACCACATTCTATTATTGTAATCAAACACTTAGGAATGCAAACGAAATTGGTGAAGCGGGGTCAACCAAAATGGTTTTTCCAAACAAACGTGTGTTATATACTACAACAAGTTGTCCACAAACCAGCCGGTTTGACTTGACCACCTTCCATAATTGTAATCAAATAGTTAGGCATGTAACGAATCGGTTAAAAGGTCAACTAAAAATGGTTTGTGAAATGAACTATTAAACTTTAGTTATATAGTAACCTACTTTACGATAACTTCAAAAAGCACGTCCAGTAATATTATCCTGCTATCGGAGGTTCCCTCATTTCTTGTTGGCGCCCGAAGCGAACAAGAACGGATCCTACCCGTCCCGTTTGCTTGCTGTAACTGGTTCAGCAATTTCAGCAGTGAAAAATAATCGCCTGAAAAGTTCAGTTTTTGAAGGATATATTTTTCGGTATGATAGTTTTTATCCTGTAAGGGCGCGCTCACAAATTTGACGTTATTTTTTTCTGCCAGGAAGGCGATGGTATTGATCGCGCTGCTCCTGTACGTCAGCGTGTCTGCACGGTACAGACTGATGATCCTGTCCAGATTAGCATTTTTCCGGTCCGTATACCCGGGTTGCTCAGTCGCATTGTTTTGTTGTGCGAGTTGCTCCCGGAGTTGTTTATTCAGACTTTTGGCATGGAGCGTATGCTTGAAGGCCAGGCCATAGCCTGCAGCAGCCAGCAAGACTGTCCCCAGGACCAGCAGATAAACTTTTTTAAAAGGCCAGTATCTCAGCATATCAATAGGTTAGCGTTATCGTGAATATAGCTGTATTGAGTTCATTGTTGAAGTTGTAGCTTTCCAGTTCCACGTTTTTTGCCCATTTCTTTGATTTCAGCCGGGCTGCCCATTCATTGACCGGTATGATCTGCGCCGACTCCCCGCGGATTAATATCTTCCGTTCCCGGAATTTTATTCCACCAAATCCATGGTCAGCAGCGGCATCGACCGGATTGAAGCTGATCTCTTTCAACGTAATCTCGGGTGGCATCATTGCCGCCGCCTGATCAATTAAACTGCTTTTATTAATCCCGCCGTCCCAGCCAAGCTCTTTCAACAACGATTCTTTCTGCCTGATTTCGTCATTCAAGGCTTGTTGATCCGTACTTGTCCTGGCCGAATTGCTTACTTCGGCTGCAAGCCTGGTATTTTCAGCATTCAGCCCTGAAAGCCACACAAAATTGCCCAGCAGCAAAACAAAGAAAACCAGCAGGATGGCCATACCGTTTACCTTAAATTTTCTGTCATTGATCAGTCTGTCAAATGCCGATCCCAGAACGGGTACATCTGCCTTAACTGCGTCAAGTTTACCCGACAGCAGCAACTGAAAAGCCGCCGCATATGGCAGCAGCAGTTGTTGGTCTAATACTTCGCTTTCTACTTTAATGGTATAAGGTGCCTGGAATTCTTCATGAAAGCTGACCTTTTCCCAGTTTTTGTCTGCCGATCTTGCAATTTTTATACCTGCAAATAAGATTTCTTCATCATAGATATTCAATTGCGGCAGGATATGTGCTATTGGAAAAGGCCCAAGGCTCAGCATAAGCGGGGAAAGCCCCTGCTCCGAAATAGCTTCCAACCATTTGTCGGCCTCTGTTTTGCGGATCACGGATACAAAAGAATGCTCACCGGAAGGAAAATGCTGTACATAAAAATCATCTATGGATGCGTTAGGCAATACGGAGGAGAAGATCGAAGGGGTAATGTCCTCTATCCTCTCCAGTTGTTTATAAAGCACCCCCCTGCCCGAGATATTAACACTGAGAGGTATACCCGCCTTAACCTGTTTTTTTATTTCCGGCAAGCTTACTCCGATAAGTTTGTTTTCAAAGGAAAGGTTTTTACCATCCAGTGATAGCTGGCAGCAATTAACTGTGGCGCTGCCATCTTTGCTAATAACAATACCCAGTCCTGCTGCCTCCTTGATTCCGTAAAAGCGATCCAACACTGCCATATACCTATCTGATAATGGTCGATTTAATAAACAATACGCTTACTACTTTTGATTTGGTTTTAGTCCTGCTGCTGAAGATCCATTTTAATACCGGGATCCTCGACAGAATAGGAATACCTGAGCCGCTTTCATCACTCTCCGTCCTTTCAATGCCGCCCAGTACAATGGTGTCTTCACTATGTACACGCAAGCTGGTCTCGAACTTGCTGATCGACTGGGGCGGCGGTGAGCCATCTGTTGGAATAGAGGTGAAATCAGAAATATTGACGCTGATGCCAAGCGTAACCTCATCATTGCCCGACACGAGCGGTTTGATCCCAATCGAAAGGTCGGCATTCACCGCCTCGTACACATTGGAAAAGATGGATTGCGTCGCCGTCGTTGTGATCACATTCTGGGTTGTATTTTTATAATATCTTTTACTGCCGATGCTCATTTTAGCGGTATGCCCGTTCAGGGCGACCAGCTTGGGTACTGAACGAACATCGACGTTATTGCTTTCCTCCAGCGCTTTCAGGCTGATATAAAAATTGGGAGTTACCCGGCCCAGGTTGATAGAGCTGTTTTTACTCAGGCTGCTCAGGAAGCTGTTGATCGATTTCGCCCCAAAAGTATAGTCCAGGCCGGAAAGTACCGTTCCCCCTGTTTTTACACTATCGGAAACACCGGCGGAGATCCCGGTGGATATGGTATTGGATTTATGAATATCGATCAATGTCACCTCCACCAACACGCTTGGCACCAAAACATCCAGCTGCTTGACAAAAGCTTCTACCTCGTTGATTTGAGCGTCCGACCCCGATACGAGCAGGGTGTTCTGTTCACGAAATTCTTTGATCTCCAGGCCTCGTTTCCAGTCAGACGGGATCATCATCATCACCGTATCGATCGCGCGGTTCTGCAGGTGGATCGCCCGGTAAGACCTTAAACCCTCCTGTTTGCGGTCACCGATAATATAGATTCCTCCTTCGGCATGGAAAGTGTACTCTGTACTTTTAAACAGGAGGTTGAGGAAAGTATCATAACTTACGTCTGTTACATGCAGCGTAATATTTCCTTTGATCTCCGAGTAGATCGAATAGCTTTTGCCCGTTTCCTGCGAGGCCTGTTTAACCATGTCGTTAATTGGCGCGTTGACCGCATCAGCGGAGATCAGCTTTTGTCCGTTTACTATTCTCACGTACAAACCTGTCGCGCCCCCGGTAGCAGCGCCAGCCGGCCGGAAATTTTTACGGACCGACGTATTTCTATCGCCATTGACATATAGTTCCTCGTTCTCCCCGAGCGGTTGAAAAAGGTAAAAGCCATCTGCAGTCTTGACCATTTTTAATTCATTAGTGTAGGCCAGCTTTTCCAACGCTCCTTCAAACGGCGCGCCGGCAATAAAGGCCGTAACCAGCTTACCCTGTAATGAGCCCGGCACGATCACGTTTTTGCCGGAGACCTGGCTGATCTTTTTGGCTACCGCGGGCAGACTGTCATTCTGTAATTCAAGCGATAAGGTGTTATCAGTCTTGTTATACTTAGCGTTGATATCCTTTACCGGCGGCTTTACAAAACGATTGGGGTCCTGAAAGGGGGTCACGTAAATAATCGTTCCCACTACCGAAATATCCAGGTTATACTTTTGCGCCAGCAACATGAGTATATTGGCTGCTGTCGCATTGTTAAATGTATCGTAAACGATTACCGTCAGCGCCGGGTCAACGCTGATATTCAATTCATTGGCACGTGCCAATGAATTCAGGTATTCCCGGATCGAAACCCCGCTAACCCGCAGTTGTACACGCTGGCTCAGGCCAGGCACCTTGCCTGCCAGGTCATCCAATTTCTGATGGATCCCCTGGATGCGTTCCGTTTCCTGAGCCATAGTTGGGCTCAGGCACCCGGCAGCAACGATAAAAAATAAAAAAAGTAAAAATCTTTTCCCCATATCTCCTTTATAATTAAATAACAGCGGCCGGCATAATACATTCCGGTAATTTCCGTTTTTCATCGATGGTATCTTCGTTGGACTTTGAATTCCCCCACGCTTAACAATTCCATTTGTGCATTCAATATGTCTCCGGTTAGTACCATCACACTCCTTCAATCCTGTAGTTTAGCATCAGCTCTTACCTGATGATAATCGGTTTAATGAATAGTAGGGTAATAATGCCAGATTTTGGTTTCGGTAACCCCATAAAGACCCATTTGTAGGACGGATCATGTGTTGGGGTATCCCTGCTCTCCAACTGTCCAAGCCCACCCAAAACAATAATGTCGCCACTGTGAAACGGTAAATTGGCCTCGGACTTGCTGATCACAGGTTTGCCGGGAGACTCCCCCGGATTTTCAATGGAGTCAGAAATAGTCGCGCTGATGCCAAGGTTTAATTCCTCATCATTTGCGGTATTTAGTTTAAACTCGACTGTCAATTGATTATCTACCATTTCGTAAGCTTTCGGGGAGACAGCTTTTGAAGCCGTCACAGTGGGTATGACATATTGTTTTTTCGGGTAATAGTTTTTACTGCCGAGGCTGAGCTTCGCCGGCTTTCCGTTGCCTGTGCTTAATTTAGGCAAAGTGCCCGCTTCAATTCTATGATGACCATCAAGCGCTATAAGTTTATCAAAAAAAGCCGGCGCTAACTGCCCAAGGTTAATAAAGGCATTTTTGTTCAGCCTGTCCAGTAAAGTATCTATACTTTTTGAAGTTAAGATCGGATCCGCCCCCCCGGATAAGATAGCTCCGGTTTTGCCGTTACCTGGAATGCCGGCGATCTTCCGGGGGTTATAAACGTCCATTTTGACTAATTCGAACAACACTTTTGGTTCCGGACCGTTATTGTTTTTAACGATTGCCGGCATTTTACTGAAGCTTCTTCCCGTCCCGCAATCAGATTTACTCTGATCCCGGAATGCCGAGTCCCCTTTTCCAATTGCCGGAATAGTTTTCATCGACATAGGACTTTTTACCTGTTGCCGTTTATTGGCCCGAAATTTATTTAAATCATACCGTGCGCTCTCCTCATCCAAACAACCGGATTTACTGACGAATATTTCCAGTCTTTTATTTAATGTCGTCAGCATATCGATTGTACTGTCTGTTCCCGGACTGATACCCGCTGAAGCACCCTTTTCTTTGCATAGAACCTGATTATCGGCTCCAATGGCGATCATTAGAGCGATAAAAATTGAAATTCTTTTAATCATCATATCGTTAATAATTAAATAACAGCGGGTAAATCTCATCAATTGAAGTATGTCCCTCGCTGAATACCTGAAATGCATTTTCTGCCAGTGTATGGATGCCGCGGTCCGTCAGTAGCCGGTGGATATTAGCATTTCCTCTCTTAATCTCTTCGGCCAGCTCAAGATCTATCGGGATTACTTCATAAATCGCTTTCCTTCCTTTATAGCCTGTATAGTAACACTGTTCACAGCCATGCGGCTTGTAATGATGTGCTACATCACGTGAAGGCCGGTATTGACGGGGGTACATCGAACTGTCAAAATCATGCAGCGTTTTGCAATGCGGGCACAACAGCCTGATCAAACGTTGCGCTGCCGTGGTACTCAGTGTATTAGCCACCAAAAAAGGCGGTATCCCCATATCGATCAGGCGCGACACCGTTCCCCAGGCTGAATTGGTATGGATAGTTGACAATACCAGGTGACCGGTCAGTGCCGCCCTGATCGCCATATTGGCGGTTTCCGGGTCCCTGATCTCGCCGACCATGATCACATCCGGGTCCTGCCTGAGGAAAGTGCGCAACGCGGCCGCGAAACCCAGCCCAATTGATTCTTTCAACTGCACCTGGTTGATCCCCTCCAGTGTATATTCCACCGGATCCTCAATGGTCAGGATATTCCGGGTTTCTTTATTCAATAACTTTAACGTCGCATACAATGTGGTTGTCTTCCCTGAACCTGTAGGCCCGCTGATCAGCAGGATACCATTGGGGCGCTTTACACCCTGCAGGTAATTTTCCAGGTCAAAACCCGAAAACCCAAGGCTGTTCAGATCGATATCTGTCGCATCATTGTTTAACAACCTCAACACTACCTTTTCACCGTATAAAGTTGGCAATACGGAAACACGGATATCAAACTGGCTATCCCCGCTTTTAAAGTTGATCCTGCCATCCTGTGGAAGCCGTTTTTCGGCAATGTCCAGATTGGCGTAGATCTTGATTTTGTTGATCAGTGCCGGGTAATCGTCATTTTTTAGCAGGTAACGCTCTACCATCATCCCGTCAATCCGGATCCTTACCCGGCATTTATGCTCATACCGTTCAATATGAATATCGCTGCTCTTCAGATTTTTCGCTTCTGCAATCAGGTTTTCGAGAAAATCATCCGCATGGTTGCTCAATTGCAGTTGGGTGGTACCCTCTACAGCGTTATCCCGCAGGTAATACTTGGAAAGCAGCCTGGCGATTATACCGGCCTCAATCGGCTCCAGCAACACCTCTTTACCCAACAGCACCTCCAGTTCGGCAGCGAGGCTATCACCTTCCGCTCCTGCTTCACAATACAATTCCATTCGGAGGTCGGTACCGTTTTTTGGAAGAACACGGTAATGCCAGGCCTGCTCCTTTGTGAGCAGATGGACATTTTCGGTCGTTAATAAAATTTCTTTAATTTCCATTAGTAAAACATAGAATACCACAGCCAGAAATCGTCCGTTACATTTACATGAAAGCAAAACCAGTCACCGACCAAAATAAAAAGTAAAAACACAGCATGAAATCCTGCGAGCGGAATGAACCGGTCCGCTTTCCCGGAAATCAAACGCCATACACCCCAGCAAAACAATACCGCTATAAGACTCGTCACATAGAAGAAAACAAAGTTCAATGCAGATAAATAAAATGCTATGGAAATTAAGAACAAGATATCTCCCCAGCCCAGGAGTCGCTCAGTGATATTAATGAACTGTTTCTTTCGGAGCGAATAATACGCGCTCAGAATAATGAGCTGTAAAGCGATAAAGTCAAGATTACAAAGTACAGGCCACCAATAGTCCGTCATGTTTCCGACCCGGAAACTATTCAGTCCAATGAACGTCAAAGCTAAAACAGGCATCCAAAACCAATATACCGACCGGCTCTTAAAATCCTGCACTGCCAAAGCGCCAAGCACCGTCAGGATGATCAATTTTAAAACCAGCGACACCTCAATCCGGGGTTACTTCTTTCAGGTTCTTGTCCTGGTCAATTTCCCAAACATTAAAAGTACCGTTACCGTTAAAATCAACGACTGCCGTAGCTTTGGCTGTAAAGCCGGTGTTAGTGGCGTTGGTGATCTCGATCCGGTAATTAGCTTTGGCATCCTTTCCCTCCGTACTCAGTTTTTCCTGGATAAAACCCAGTTCGGTAAGATCTTTGGAATATTTGGAGTGCTCGTAGAAATAATTTTTTTCTAATACCTGTAAATGATTGAGCTGTAATTTGGCCTCAGTACTTTTGGCTTTTGTAATTAAAGGAAGCAGGTTGGGCAATACCAGTAAAACCAATATCCCGATGATTACCAAAACGACGAGGATCTCGGTAAGCGTGTACGCGGCAAGGCGCTTTTGTGATTTTAATTTAGGTAACTTCATTATCAAATTTCAGCACTAAGCTAACAAATATTTATTTTGATGCAAATGTTCTCCTTTAATAATATTTGATTTTCAGCTGGTTAAAGTTTATTTATTGCGTGTTAAAATGAAGAATATTATTCATCACGAACAAGTTACCCCCGTATAAGCATCTATCGTTTCCCGTTGCACAGAAAAGCCTGCTAACCTTGGGTTCAAAATCATTGTATGCCTTTTCACGAATTATTTTTAATTTAGTCGAAATGAAACTTAGACCAGCACAGATCCAGTTTACCTTGTTTGCCCTGTTGATATGTTCCCTGTCAGCCTGCAAGGATTTTATCGAACCGAACATCAGCAGGCGGCCGGTAACGCTCAAGGCGCCTTCCGATAAATACCAGAGCACGAACTATAATATTAATTTTTGGTGGGATGAAGTGGAAGATGCGCTCTCCTATCGCCTGCAGGTTGTGACACCAGGCTTTGACACCATAGGCGGCCTGGTTGCTGATACGTTGGTTAAAGGGAACCGCTTTACGTTAACGCTTGATCCCGGAGAATATCAATGGCGGGTAAGGGCAGAGAACGGCAGCTCGCAAACAGAATTCAGTACGCCCAACCACCTTACTGTCATTCCTTCTTCACTTGCGGCCCAAACGGTGATCCTCAGCTCGCCTGCCAACAATACGGCCACTAATCAAAGCAACGTAACTTTTAACTGGGCTTCATTGTTCAGTGCTGTGAACTACCACATCCAGGCGGATACCAATAATTTCGCTGATCCCAGCCACATTCTTATTGACCTGACCATCCCGGGCCAGCAGTATACTTATAAATTTCCGAAAGACCAGACTTATCAATGGCGGGTGCGGGCAGAGAACGCTACGGAACAATCAAAATGGTCTGTTGTTAATAATATCAGCTTCGATGCCACCGCCCCTGCCGGCGTAACGCTTTCCTCACCGCAAAACAACGCGGTAGTCAGCAAACCGGTCAGCCTGCAATGGACGAAATCCGCGACGGCATCCAACTATAAACTATATGTATACAAGGCAGACTCGACCACCTTGTACAGCACGGCGTTTCCTGCTTTGCTGAATACCAATACTTACAGCTTTACCCTGGGTTCGTCAGGAGAAAGGATCTACTGGCAGGTTACCGCGCTCGATGCAGCCGGCAATGAAAGTACTCCTTCCGCCCTGCAAAGTTTTGTACTGCAATAACAGGCGTTATGAAAAATAAAAAATTCACATACCTGCTTGGCGCCGCCGTACTGATCGTCTGGGGGCTGATCCTCTACCGCGTTTTCGGCGCAATGGGGGATAATGAACCGGATGAGCCGGCGATGTCCGGCCCGGTAAAAAAAGAAGCCTATAATGACTATGCCATTCCCCCGGACACCACGCACTTACTGCTGAACTACAGGGATCCATTCGGCATCGTAGCAGCCAAAGATACCATTAGCCATAAGCATAGTTCTTCAGGGCCGGCGCAGACAGGACTACATCCGGCTGTACCCGCTATGAACTGGGATTTTATCCGGTATGTGGGCTATGTCAGGAACCCTGATTCCAAAAAACTCGTAGCCATGGTACACCTGAACGGAACCGAGCTGATGATGAGCGAAGGCGAATCGAAGGGCAGCCTGAAACTTATCAAAAACCTGCGGGATTCGATCAGGATCAACTACCAGGGCAAAATCAAATTCATCCCCCTTAAGCCAGCAACGCCATGAGGAAATTACTTTTATTCATTCTTATTCTGTCGTCGAGCGGCGCTATGGCCCAAATGCCGGATTACGGGCTTTATAATATTCATATCAGCGATTCAGCGAAAATCATCCGTACCCAGGTAAAACCGGTTTCAGGTACAGTTTTTACGCGGCCCGGGCTTTTATATTACTGGTTTGGCAGTAACACCATCCATGAACAGCAAGGCGGCTTCAGCGGTAAACTGCTCAACGGCAGTTACGAAGAATCCGACAGGAACCATCATTTGATCATGCAGGGAGGATTTAAAGCCGGCCTTAAAGATGGCGTTTGGAAAACCTGGAATGAAGGCGGCAGGCTTGGCAGTATTATTACGTGGGATGAAGGCGTAAAAACAGGCAAATTCGCTTACTATGATGCAGGCGGTAACGAAACACAATCCGGTAGCTATGATCATGATTTACTGCACGGCAAGATCACGTACCATACCGGCACCGACTCAGTTAAAACCATCCAGTATAAAAACGGGAAAATAGTACCGGCGAAAAACGGTAGTTTCCTGAAAAGGATCCATATTTTCAAAAAGAAAGCAGCCGGAGCTCCGCAACCCAAGACACCCTGACATGCTCAAAGCCTCCGCGCTGTATATGGTTATTGTGATCACTTTAGTTATTGGCGTGATCTGTTCCGCGCTTATCGTAGCTGCATACCTGTATAAATCCCAGTATCAGGCAAAGTTCCGAACCGACCAGTTGCGGAACAACCTGAGCTCCGGTATTACTATTTTAATTCATAGTAAGGACAGTATTTACAAGGACGGCCATACGTTCAGTCTTTTCAATGACGATGCGGATTCGGTAAGCTTAAAAAAAACAGATTGGGGAGCTTTCGACGTGTGCGCTGCAAGCGCATTTATTAAGAGGGATACGCTTTATAAGGTTTTCTCATTAGCAAACCAAATCGATTCAGTCAAATGGGGAGCGTTATACCTTATTGATGAGGACCGTCCCGTTTCCGTCAGCGGGAATACGGTTATTCGGGGGAACGTTTTTATTCCCAAGGCAGGTATAAGAACAGCTTATGTAGATAACCAGGCTTATACCGGAGATCAGCATATTGTTAACGGCAAAACCTTTGACAGCGAAAGAAAGCTGCCGCCGCTTTCAGCAGCCAGGCTGGAGCAGCTAAAAAAGCAATTGTCGGTTTCTCCGCCCCTGAACAATCTTCCTGCGGGAATCGACAGCATTGCCCGGTCTTTTCTGGAACCAACGCTCAGTTACAGCTTTGGGAAAACGGCAAAAACCATAAGCCACGTGAGCCTCAAAGGCAACATCATTTTATATTCCGACACCACCCTGGTCATTGACAGCACTGCCCGTCTGAACAATGTACTGGTGTTTGCCAGGGGCATAGTCATCAAGAGTGGTTTTCGGGGCAACTGCCAGCTCTTTGCCACGGATTCTATTAGTGTAGAACGAGATTGCAAATTCAGTTACCCGTCCTGTTTCGGCATACTTCGCTTTACTACAGGTAACACAGTGGGGCTCCCGGCTAAATTAGATATCGGGGACCGGGCTGATTGTGAAGCTTTGATTTTTAGTTACCAGAAAGACGATAAACAACTGCCGCCGGTTATTTCACTGGGCAAAAAGGTCAGGGTACTGGGCCAGGTTTATTCCATGGGGATCTTAAACCTGCGGGCCGGAACAACAATAGACGGCAGTGTATTCACCAAACGTTTTTTATACCAGAGTGAATTCACCAGGTACGAAAATTACCTGATCAATGTCAGCCTGAACTCCCGGGCACTTTCTCCCTATTACCTGAGCAGTGATCTTACGCCCGTTGCCGGGAGACCAAAAAAAATCTTACAATGGCTGGAAGCAAACTGAGAAACAGGCATGGCGTCAGGGGCTCTACCATACTGGAAGTGATCATCTCGATGATCATCATCATTGTGGTGTTCGGTATCGCCATGATGATCTTTACCAATGTAAACCGCTTATCGCTTTCTGCCAAAAAGCTGAAAGCGCAGGCCATATTACAGCACACGTTGCTTCAGGCCGAACAGGCAAAAGATCATACCGATCAAACAATCACCGTTGACGATATGACCATCAAACAGGAAATAACACCATTTGAAAACGAGCCCGGGCTATCGGTCATTACACTGACCGCTTTTGATCCTAATCATGAACAGGTAGCCAGGCTAAAAAAAGTGATCATGAACCATGAGGAATAAAAACAGGCTCCCGGCTTTCACGATCATGGAGCTTACTGTCGCCATGCTCATTTCGGCCATTGTGATCGGCCTGATGTACAGTGCTTACGCCATCATCAGCCATTCATACCTCTCTTTTGTTGACCGCAATAATAACAGCGGCATGCTCGCCTCGCTTGACCAACGCCTGAACCGGGATATCGATAAAGCTGAAATGATATACAGGGATAGCAATACCGTGACCATGACCAGCCATATCGATACCGTTATTTACCGTTTCCAGGCCAACCGGGTGATCCGCCAAAAGCTGCTTGTTGACACGTTTAAAGTAAGTACTGAAAGTTTTATCACCTCATTTGAATCTGTTCCTGTTGAGGGCAATCCGGCTGAGGGGGAGAAAAAGAAAATTGACGACCTGCAAATCGTACTATTGACAGAAGGGCAGAAAATTCCGTATCATTACCATAAAACATACAGTTCCGTTAACCTATTCCAGCCTATAAACTGATGCCATCCATTGACCTGAGCAGGTACGAACCAAAAAAAGCGCCAAAACCTCCTAAGCAGGGCAGCGAAAGCAGCCTGTCGGCTTTGCTCAATAAAGACATCAGTTTCGGCAGTAAGGAACTGAGTGATAAAAAGAAAGAAGCCTTATACCTGGAACTCAGCTCCTTATTGCTGGCGGGTATCAACCTCAAAAGCAGCTTTGAGCTCATCACTGCCGACCAGGAAAAAGAAAAGGATAAGCAGTTGTTCAGCACCATACAGGAAGCTGTATTGAAGGGGATGCCCTTTTCACAGGCGCTGGAGCAAACCGGCAAATTCTCGCTTTACGAAGTGTACAGTTTGCAAATCGGCGAAGAGACCGGCAAACTGACCGAAGTGCTCGGCGACCTGGCAAAATTCTATCAGAACAAGATCAAACAACGCCGGAAAATCGTTTCGGCACTCACCTACCCATGTGTGGTATTAAGCACTTCTTTAGGTGCGGTGTTCTTTATGCTGAAATTCGTGGTACCGATGTTCGGAGATGTATTTAAACGTTTTGGTGGTCAGCTGCCCTGGATCACGGAAAAGATCATCAGCGTATCGCAGACTATGGAGAATAACTTTTATGGTTTTGTGATGGTGATAGCGATCATTGCAGGCTTAATCTGGTACAGCCGCAAAACCGAACGTTACCGGCAGTATATCTCTGCTTTGGTACTGCGCCTCCCGCTGGCTGGCAACATTGTCCAAAAGATTTACCTCGCCCGTTTTTGCAATTCCATGCGCCTGCTGATCAACGCCCGTTTGCCCCTGTTGAGGGCCATTGCATTGAGCCGGCAAATGATCGGCTACTATCCTATCGAATCCTCCCTGCAAAAAGTGGAAGACGACATCATGAAAGGCAAATCCCTGCACCAAAGCTTGCAGCAGTTTAAAATTTACCCGGCTAAAATGATCCAGTTGTTGAAAGTCGGGGAAGAAACCAATCAACTGGATTATTTCTTTGCCAAAATCTCGGAACAGTACATCGATGAAGTGGAATATAAAACCTCTACGATCAGCAGCATGATGGAACCGCTGATCATCATTTTTTTAGGCTTGATCGTAGGTGTGATCCTCATAGCCATGTACCTGCCGATGTTCCAGATGAGTAATAGTTTTCAGTAATAGATTATGTGTCCAATACTGACCAAAAAGCTAACAGCCAGAAAATCAGGGTTACTTAAAGAATTACCGGATGTGTCATTTTCAATATTTGTCAGAATTTGTCACAACTTTACAAAAAACGGTTAAGCAGTCCTAAGTGACCTAAGCGGCGTTAGCTCAACGCAAAAATCAATGCACCGTTCAATGTTGTTTTCCAGTAACATCTGACTAACAAAAGTCGTAAAACAGGGCCAATTATCCAAAAATATGCACAAGAGAAATTAACATAACTTATTAACAATGAGTGATTTTCCGTCATAAGCTATCGGGAGTTGTCGCTATTTTATCCCTATTCCCCGCCACAGGAAATGAATCCAGCATATAACTCATCTCACAAGTGACCTGATTAAAGTAATACCCCATCTGCATGAATAGGTGTAAATCAGTTCATTCAAGGTATGAAGTCTACGGTTAAACCTACTTTTTTCAAGCATTGCAGGGATGAAACCTGTCATCTTCATAAATTGCCTGGACTTATCCCATGACCTCCAAAATGTAAAGAACTCATAATTGAAGTAGTGATAATTTCACTATCGCTAACTTTCCTGCGGCTATCTTCAAAATGCCCGCTGGTTTCAACAAATCATCTATAAAACAAGATATTCCTATAATTTTATCCCGAGTTAACATCTTCAAGTTTACTTTTTGTGTGGTAACTCAAAGTTATCCTTACTTGCTCACTCTTTCTTATTTTTCTATAACCCGCAACTTGGGTTAATTAACCGTCTTCTTTTAAATCAAAAGGCTTCGGAAAGCATTCTGTGAAGTCGCCTGTCGGCTCTCCGTTTACAGACTGCCCCACGCTCAAACTCGCAGTGGATTGCAGATTTGCTACAAGGTATCAATAACTGATAGTGCCTTTACAATAAAACCCCGGATGCTGGTTTCATCCGGGATCTGCATTTTTATTTCTTTGCATATTTACCACAAAGCACAGTCTTGCGGCAGCGGGGGGCTGCCACAGGGAAACTCAAATATAAATCGTAGAATAAATTGATCTTTTAATTTCGATCTGGGTACCCCCTAACATAGATAGCGCTTCCTCTATACTTGGCTCAATGATTGAAGTTATGATGAATTTCTTTCCATCTTTAGTAAATAACTCAGCATGATAATACATCTCAACTGTCTGATATGGAAAGCTTCCTTTTTCCATACCCGCGGAATTATATAATTTGATACCTTTCAAATCTTCGATATTATATGAGTAGGATTTACCAGTTTTATATTTGAAGAAAATTGCGTGATCCTTTATTTCAACAATTTGTCTCTTTGTTACAAAAAAGTACTCTATTAATAAATAAATTGTCGGGAGTACAGGTATACAGAGAATAATTATAAAACCTGGTAAAAGAGATTGATCATACCCTCCAGCATAAAAAAAACCCACCGTCAAAATTACCGATACAACAATAATAACCCTGATAAGAGGCCTTAACATTTTCATCCAACTTAATTTAAATAGCATATTACAAATGTTGTAAATTAATCCTATTCATCATCTGCATTTTTATTACTTTGCATATTTACCACAAAGCACAGCCCTGCGTCAGCGGCGTTCAATCAGTTGGTATTGAATCGCTATGCCCAGTACCTATTGGTGTTGTACGGCACAGGACACTATATTAAATGCAAAAAAGCCCGAAATATCGGTCCGGGCCTTGATTATTATTTTGATGCTTTTGTTTTAGTATATAGTTCAAGTTTAGTGATAATTTCATTAGCGAAACGCGTATTGATTCTTTCTTTCTCTTCAGAATTCAATTCGCTTTCAAGTAGCCATTTACCATGAGCATCTCCATTATAAATTGCTCTCAATCCAATACCGACTTTACGGGGATTTGCCAGCATTGCAGAATCACCTATGAAAGTCACATAATACATTTCTTCTGGTGGGGATTTAAAATAAAATATTTTGCTTTCTAAGAAATCATACCCTGCTTTTGACCATCCGTCAAAAGCTTTCCATTTACCGGGTATCTTGTATTCCGGATGTTTGGCGTACAAGCTATCAATGGCTTTTTCTAAGTTTTGCTTTGAAACAGGAAAGTCTACTTCCTTTCCAATTCCTCCAATTGTGCCACATGTCATTAATAGAACAGATGCGGCCAAGTACAAACTCGTTTTGACAAAAAAAATCTTTTGGTTCATCTTAATAAATTTTATAATCCGGGAAATTCACTCGCCGGCATTGCTTTGGCCGCCTGACTTACTCCAAAAACAACTGTTTTTGGAAATGCAGCAATGCCGATCCCTATTGCTACAGTTCCCGCTTCAAGCCTTTCTTTTGGGGTAGCGCCATTAGTCCAATCCAAATTCAGTTTTAATTCGTAACCTACTATGTGTAATCTGCGTTAATCGCCCTTGTGTCAAAAAATACCCCGCCGGCTCCCTTAATACCAATCTTATCATAGGCTTTATCATGCGTAAATGCCGCTATATCTGCTCTATCGCTTGGAGCCTTTTTATAATTCCACCCACCGTTATAGGATTTCGGATTCCATGGCCCTGTATAATTTGACCAAAAAAGATTATGACCCAAGGTTTTTGGATCGACATCGTTTCCAGCATCCCTAAGAATAGACCTCGGCTGATTTCCCGAATACATATTTGCAATCAAAGGATCGCCCAAAGCGCCAGGCTCTCCCCACCAGGAAGGCAATTTATTGTTTCGGAAAGCCGAGATATTAACCTCTGGCAAACTTACAATGTTTGGATGTAAAAGATTGAAATCTCAGCGGCGTTATAAAGCGCAGTTTTGCCATCGGCAGTAACTGGGATTCCCTCGCTTCCACTAGCCCCACCTCCGGAAGAAGAACCAGACCCTCCGGCTGAAGAACCGGCCCCACCTCCAACACTCATCAATTCTTCAACAATTCCTCCAGGAGCGTAATCTCCTTCGCCAAAAAAAGTGCTGTTATCCCAAATCCCCCACATCGCGGCAAATGCACGCTTGAAATCCCTTCTACTTATTCCCGGGCCAAAAGTCATCTGTCCCTGGTAATATACAACATTAGATAAAGGCAGCGCATAACTTCCCTTCGGGTCATTCATCATCACCGGGTTGTTATTGGCATATTGATAAACACTCATGGATTCCGTTGTCTCCGCCATCGGATCTACGGCAATGAAGCGGCCTAAGGCAGCTTCATTGTTGCAGTTCAGCGTCTGGTAATAATCCGGAGCATTGCTGTAATCATTCTGCCATTCGCTGCCGCCGTTATACAGGTTTTTGTTAGGTAAGGTTAGGGTTATGGTTGCTACCGTCATACCCATTCCGTAGTAACTGTTCTCCTGTGTAATTTCAGCACTCCCCTGCTGGACTCGTGCAGAACACGCGTATCAGCAGGGGAAGTTATTCAATCTCGCTTTGTCATAAAAGGCTGAGTCATAAGCCCAAATGCTTATCTATCGAAATCTATTACTTTTGACCCATTGCGCTTAATCAATCTATATTTAAAAGAGCCTTTTTCCTTAACCAAGGAGTCTCCGACTTCGATTTTATGATCCGTGTCGTAGCCTGCTCCGATATAATAGTCATGTCCATTTATCGTCACCCAAGGAAATTGCTTTATGTCATATCGAATTTCTGTAACCTTGCCTGAAAAATTAAGATTTAAAATCGTAGTATCTATTCTTTCATCGGATTTGAACCAATAAAATATTGTAATACCGAAGATTATTCCAACAGTTAAAATAATCCAGATAAGGTTTTGCTTAAGAAATTTTTGTTTCATGGAAATAAAGACTTTATTTTTTGTAAAAATTGACTTGGAGTTAAGGTATAGCTTTGGCCAACTGAAACTCCGAGTAAAAAAGGACTAAATCCCACGCCCTCATCTACGCCAAACCAGGTTGCGCGCTTTTGATCATCTAACGATCTCCATAGTCCGGCTGCCACAGGGCCGATTCCTAAAGAGATATCCTGTCCATCACCCAATAGCCCATCTAATGTAGCTTTTCTCGCATCCCCATTGTACCAACCTCTTTCCTCGGTAGCAGATATTCCTATGTCAAAGCCGACCCGAAAAGATCCCGAAAGTAAAAGACTGGGCTTCCATGCATCTTTACCTCGCGTAAGCATAGCAAATTTCGCGTTAATATTCCCTCCCACACCAACAACGTCACTCAATGTTCCATTTAGGCCAACTTCGTCGGGTACAATCCAACGTGCAATTCTACTATTCCAGATACGACTAAAGATGTTTTCATCGGGATGGTCATCTCCTGTTAACGAAGCTCCCGGATCTCCCCACCACCATGGCAGTCTATTTAATCTAAAAGCAGATACCGGAACTACCGGAAGCATATTACGGTAAGATGGGCGATCGAGTAAGGCATCTACCTCAGCATCGGTATAATTGTAGCTTTTCCCATTAACTGAAACCTTTGTTGTATTAGCAGCACCCGCTCCTCCGCCTGCGCTACTCGGCGGCGCAAGATATGCAGCATAAAAAGAGCCCACTCTGTAATCGTCATCATTGCTGAATATCTCCTCTCCGATCTCACCCCAAACCGCTCTCCAAGCCTGTTTGAAGCCCTTTCTATCGAAACCCGGCCCGAAAGTTAATTGCCCCTGATAATAAACCGTTCCAACCGCCGCATAATTCCCCTCCGGATCATTCATCATGACCGGGTTGTTATTGGCATACTGGTAAACGCCCATGGATTCAGTTGCTTCTGCCATTGGGTCTGCAGCTATAAACCGCCCTAATGCCGCATCATAATTCCTGTTTAATGTCTGGTAATAGTCAGGGGCATTACCATAGTCGTTCTGCCATTCGCTACCGCCGTTATACAGGTTTTTATTTGGTGATGTAGGCAAGGCCATGGTGCTGGTCATGTTCATACCCATTCCATAATAGCTGTTCTCCTGTCTAACCACCGGTACTCCGGCTGTCGTACTTTCCTCAAAGCTGATCCTGGCATTTCCCTGCTGATCCTTGATGATGTATTCGGGTTTTAAAGAACTGCCCGTGTTGCGTACCCTGCCTTCAGGCATCGGGAAGTAACTTAGGGAACTACCAATATATACAAAACCGTCAATATAATCTGTCGTTGCTACAGGGTTTGTATTATAATACAATTGTTTCCTGATCACCGTGCCGGAGGCATCATAGGTATAGTCAATATGTTGATTGGTACCTGCTGTTACCGTAATCACATTGGTCTTGTTCAGGTCGTTATACGTGATCCCAAGCCCTTTGTAAGGATCTGCAGTCATGTTGCCTACAGCGTCATACGCATAGTTTCCCGTACCGCCTTTGAAACCACCAGCATTACCGCTGGCATCTGCTACGGATGTTAGCTGATTAGGGTTCGCTGTATCATAGGTATACTTGAGGTTATCAATGGTGCTGATCGGCGATCCCCCTGGTGTCGAGCTTTTCCTGGTCAGGGTTTGAATATTGCCGTTACTATCATAAAGCCCTACATTTTCGTCAAAGCCGCCAATGTTGCTTCCAAAAGTGCCCGTGGATGCCGTAGCCCGCTCGGCATAGCTTTCGCCTTTGTAGCGGTTAACGGCATCATAGGTATATTTATATGTCCGTTCAACACTGCTTACCCCACTTCCATCTTTACTCATCCATTTTATGGCCGATAGGTTTCCGTTATAGTAAGCAGTATTGCCGATGTTAGCATCCACATTATCGTACAGGAACTGCATCCCGAAAAGATCGTTGCTGTCGTCATTGGTATAACCGCTGCCTGCGCCATTATCCAAACTCAGCTTGCTGTTATTGATACTCAGCAATTCGCCTCTAATGTTGTAACGATAATCTACCGCTTGAAGATAGTTTGTCTGAATTGAAGCGGAAAAAGTAGAGCCCGCCGGAACGGAGAAGTTTTCAGACAACGTAATGCTTTGGGAAGCTACAAATGTATTGGTTCCGCTGTAAGTCGTATTTAAATTAAGTGTTTGCGGTATTGTACCATTATTAACCAAACCCAGATTTTTTTTAATCAATTGCCCAAGCTCATTATACGCATAGGAAGCAATCCTGATAGGCGTGGCATTATTATAACTTTGATCAACACTGTTAATTCGCCGCATCGGGTCATAACCGATAGTGGTTAGAACGCTGGTGGTATTGCCCGCCACTACTTTCGACACTTTGGTTTGAATAGGACTACCAGAAAAATCATATACATTGGTCTTACTGTCGCTCACAGTCGTGGTCAGCTGATTATTGCTTTTTGTTTGTATCGGCCTTCCGTTACTATCGTAAAAAGTGTATGATACCAGCCATGTGCCCGCAGCGATCCCATTGCCGACGGTTGTCTTCCGCGTCATGGTAGGTACCCCCCGGAGCGTTGCTGTGGTTTGAGCGTTTTCAGTGATCAATCCGCCAGGACTGGTATAAGAATAATCATCCGTGCCTGACATATCCATGTCGTAATTATCGAAATAGACATACGTGAGCGGCGTGATATTTGCCGAAGGAAAACTATTATTGGTATAATACCCGGTTGCAGCTGTACTGTTGCGGGTTTCAAACCAGTAGGTATTATAAGTTGCATTAGTTGTCACTGCGGTTTGCATGGCCAATGCAGAGTAGTGACTAGGATCGGTGTAAATACCGCTGCTTACTGGGTGACCCTTTGCATCATATTTGGTATAGTACCATTTATAGCTGGTCGCCATCTGCGCGTCCTGTACAAGAACAGGGCGGTTAAGCGGGTCGTAAATGATATTAACCAGACCTTTAGTGGGTATAAGTTTTTGGTTAACGCGCCCCTGGTTATCATACCAGTACTGGAAGATCAGCTTGTTTACACCGGCTTGCGCCAGGCTATAATTATTAGCTGCAACCATCAGGTCGAGTGCTTTGGGCGGCACCACATAGTTCACCTGGCCGGCGCTGTTATAAATGTAATAGGTATCCTGGTAAACGCCCGTCGTTTCGGTGTATTCCCGTTTAAGGATCAGGTGGCCTGTCAGATCGGTAAACGTTGCTACCTTTTTCTGGTCTTCATCAGTAGCTACTGTAACCGATAATTTTGTAACTGCATAGTACCCGGTTTTCACACCTGCCGCGCTCCATACAATGATATTACCGTCCCCTGAATTATTGGAACGGTAGTTTAAACTCTTGGTGCGCTGTCCTATCTGGTAACCATTTCCTACTTTGCCCGCAAGGATCAGCTTCTGGGAAGGATCATCCGCATAAAACACCTGTAAATAGGGATTGGGATCATCCGCTACCTTATCCCCCAGGCCGTTGCTGTAAAATGCAGCCTGCTCCGTAGTTAATGCGCTTGGATGGTAAGAGCCGGAACTGCCCACCGCTACATAAGGCAGATAGCTGGCAGTTTGCTGGCCTAAGGCGTTGAACGTATAGGGTTGTATGATATCATTTCCGGTAGGACTCGATTTAACTGCAATGGTTTGCAGTGCCTGGCCCAGGCCATCATAATAACTCCTGATCACCTGCCGGTCCGCGGTACCAAGAAGCGGAATGTCCGCATCAGTATATACAGCTTGTTTTTTGATGATATCCTGTTGTACGAATCCGGGTGTTTGTCCGAAAGCTCCGTTATTTAACAGGCAAAGCGTTAATATTGTCAGTAAAATAATGCAAGATCCCCTGTACATTATTCCTTTAAATATGATAAGGTTCTTCATTATTGTGGAAGTGCATTTGCGCAATTAGGTTTGTATATAGAGAAATACAGCGAGCCTGATGTGGTAAGGTTACTGCTCAGGAAAGCATAGGTATTGGTATTATGAACATCGTAGTCGCGGCAGACGTTCAAGTTACCTGATAGATATACACAGCCATATCCGGAATCCGTCGACGAATTGTATTGCGTTCCGCCGCTTAATGTCACGGTTATCGTATAAGTACCCAATGCCAACTGGTAGCCTTCCAATTGTGCCCCGGTCAGGTTTATGGTAGTACTTCCGTTATTGAAGGCAACATTGGTGATATTACCGTTGCTGGTGGTGTAATTGTTGTAATGCAAAATAACATAGGTGGGCGGAGGCGGCGCCGTGGTAATGGTTACGGATGTCGTCACAGTCTGTGTTCCGTAAAGCGGAGACGTTGCCGTTACTGTTATGGTATATGTGCCGGTTGCAGCATAGGTATGGGTTGTCCCTCCTGAAGGCGTTGTTGCCGTACCACCGTCGCCAAAGTTCCACTGATACACAACCCCCGTATTGGTGCAGCTTGTATAACCGGACGCTCCCATGGAAATGGGCGAGCCGGTATAAAGATTGTAACCTTGTGCTGTCACCGTTAGCGGCAACGGATTTTGCTGGTCTCCGGGTGTTACATAAGTATTTCTCGACAGCAGATTTTTGTCCTGGTCATAGGTGTACAGTAACCTGCCCCAGATATCGTTGGTATAATAGGTTGATATCCCGTTCGTATTTGTTTTGGATCTTAAAGCAAGGGTGTATGGGTCATAGTTGAAGGTGTTCACTTCGCAGTTCTCGGGATAAAAAAGAATATCATCTATCGCAATATTTACGCTATTCGAGAAGCTTAAGGTAAATGATGACGTCACCCCGGTCATCGGTATGGTAAAAGAATAATATTTCCAGCCACCTGTACCGGTATAGGTTTTAGTAATAGTAGATACACCCGTCAGGTTCATCGTGAGGGTAACGCTGCCCACCGGCGCATTGGCCCAGAACGAAAATATATAATTTACTGCTTGTGCATTCTTCTGCAAAGTTTTGGTAAATGCAACACCGCTATTGATCGCAAAACCATTTCCGCTATGACCACCATTAGTAATATAAGAGCCTCCTCCCCAATCGAAATTAGTCCCCTGAATCATCGGGACATCAAAGTCCATAAAACCCACTTCATTAGTAGCTGCATTGGAGAAAGTCGCCTCAACTGCGTTGGTAGTGTAATTGGTCACTGTAGTACTCACATGTTTATGCGCATCATTTACGGTAGCCAGGTTCCCGAAATAGTCGTACGTAACATAGTTTGTTGCTGGTACATACCCTCCATAGAATACAGGGGTACCTGCATTGATCTGGTATGGCGTAAAGGCGGCATCACCATCTGCTGAGAAAAACTTAAGCGACTGCGCCGGCATATAACTGGTTACCCCACCGATGGAAAAAGCCCCGAAACGGGTAAGCGAAGCCGATACCGTTTTGGTAGTTCCGCCCGTGGTAACCTGCTGATAGGTTTCAACCGGCATATTGATATTAAGAATTTTGAGATTGCTGATCGCCACGACATCAGGATTAGTACCTGACGTAGTAAAATCTTTGAGGTACTTGATATTGTTGGTCAGTACACTGCCGTCGCTGTTCGTGGTGCTTTGCTGGATCAGCTTATGCTGAGTAGAATTATACGCATAAGTAACTGAAGATGTCTTAAAGGTTGAGGAACCGGGGCTGTCATATACCAGGCTGGTTTGCGTGCCCAGCAATTCACCAGTGGAGGTGTAAATACCGTATTTGCTGTAGGCTTTGACGGTCAGGCTGCCGTTGATATTGTTATCAATTTCAAGTGCCGGAATAACAACCGGTGTGGCAGTTCGCTGGTACGTATAGGAAGTCTCGCTGGCTTTAGTTTGGTCCTCGTCAAATGTGGTCACTTTCACAGGAAGGCCCCTTTCAAAATCATAGTTGCCGTTCGGCGCGAAAGGATAAGAACCGGTATAGTTTTTAACCGGCCCGTAGCTGGATGCACAGTTCGTCCGTCCCGCATAATTCATGGTCGGAGTCCATTCGGTTGCGCATGAGGCACAAGCAGGGGCGGCGCTGTTATCCCAGTTCATCGCGGGCAGATAAAACTGGGTCAATTTAGAACCGGCCCCGCTTTGAATTTCATACACATATTCATACATGATGGAATGGCTTTCCGCCGAAAGGTCTGTTTCCGAACGGATAGTAGAATAATTCCAGTAGTCGTTTCCTGTGGCTGTTCCCGAATATGGTGTAGTAAAAGCAAACTGGGGAAGCGTTACCGGCTTACCGCTGGAAGGGGCATTAATCAGTAATGAGGTTTTATACTTATAGTTACGCACCATCGTAGTCGCTGAAGTCACCGCGGAATCCGTGATTGACTTAACCCTGATCCCTCCACCCTGAATGGTGGTGTTTGACGGCACGTCGAGGTAATCATTCGGTTCATATTGAATCGTGGTATTTCCTCCCGCCGCATAATAGATCTTGTTCAATGAGCCCGCATTGATATTGCTGGCATTCACGCTACGGCTGTTGCCGGTCAGCGCATTGGTATAATCGGCTCCGACTGTCGAAGACACGTTGACCGCGTAACGGGCATAGTTACTATTGGCTGGATTGACTATTAAAGCAGGCAACAAACCTGTACTGATACCGTTGTAATACCCCCAGTAATCGACTTTCGTGGTGGTTGAATCACCGAGCGTTGTATTATAGTTATTGTTTGATATTAGGGTTTCGCCGCTATATCCAAATTTATAATTGAATGGTGAGCTGCAGCCGCTGATATAGACATTGCGGAGAAATGCCCTGGTGAAATTGGTTCCGGATGAAGTAACATATGAATAATTAAACGTATAGACTTTAGGCCCCATGGTAACGTTATTGATCACCATTTGACCGGTCGCCCACTGGTTCCAGCTGAAAGTGAGAACCGGAAAAGGATCTCCCGTAAATAATTCAGAAATCACGTTAATGGTTTGCGGGGTTATCGTACGTACGATATTGTATTGCGCAATCTTGGTAGTACTTCCGCTTGCCCCACCTGTATATAAAACAATAGGATCAGAACCACTCCTGGGTTGACCGGTGTTGTAAGAAATTCCGACACCATTGCCATTAATGTCTGTTACACTGGTCAGGTGCCAGTTATCATTGAAGTTGATCCCGTTTACAAACTGATTGTAAGTGTTTTTAAAATAGTTAATCGTGGCACCGGCAGCGATCACCGCTTTCATGGTAACCAACTCGGGTGAAGAAAAGACATATTTAATGCCCTGATCGTTGACGATGGTGAATCCGGTGATTGCGCCTGTGGTCGCGTTATAGGAAGGGGTAACAACAATGTCCTGGTATTCAACGGGCCGGAAGCCGGGCAGGTTTTGGTCCCACACGAGCTGGCAGGAAAGCCCTGGTGCACTCACGTTAAAAATATCCGGCTCTGTATCGGAATTAGAGGCGAAATTGGTAGTCAGGTAGTTGATATCCGTAGTTTCATTGGCACAGGTTGTGCCGTTATTAACCGGTGCAAAACTATTGATCTTGCTTTGATTGGTATTATAGATCCAACCCGTCATCGTGGCGTTGGAATTGTCTTTTTTGCAATCATCGGGCAAACCACGCAACTGCCGGCTTACCTGTCCGCCTGTTTCGACCGACCATCCGATTCCTGCATTCATTTCCACATCTTTAGGCTTAACACCACCACCGTAATACACCAGATTTACGGAAATTGATACTCCGCCGCGTTTGACAACTTCGAGCGGGATAACGGCGCTGGCGGAGCCATTTAAAGTATTGACATCAACAATACTTTTTTGGGCGAATAGCTGTATCGTGCCTGAGAGCATACAGCACGCAAACAGTAGAAACTGCTTCATTTTTATGAAAGGTTTAATTGTAAAAGTTTAAGAAATTAAATTATAGATACCAGAGTTCCGGCAGTTAACTGTTTAAATCAAAAAATAATAGATAAAAGTGTTTCATGGTTACATTGATGAAGTTCAATTTACTGATCAGGATATTTATCGATTAGTTTTTAATAGGGGCAAAAGGCTTTCAAGTCGCTTCAGACGCTCTTCAGAAACCTTATTTATTAACTCCTGATCGGACAGCTTTTTTTGCTGTTCTTTAATGATTTGGTCTTTTTCGATCAGGTACAAAGTCAGTTCTTCTACTTTTTTAAGTAGAAGCTTATTCATCTCCCCAAGGTTCAGCCCCTCTTTGGCAATTTCCTCCGCTGAAGGAATTTCGGGCAGGTGCTGGTTCTGATCGATGTAAGATTTGACTTCCGTTAAAGAAGGGAGCTGATAGGCTGGCTTGAAAACATAATCAGGCCACTGCGAATTAAGCTTGACAGTGACGGATGTCGCAATTGCTCCGCCGTTGACCGCCAGTTTATACCCTGTAGGCATTGTTTGGGTGCCAATAGCAACGCCTCCACTAGTTACATGTAAGCCGCCACCGATAACTTCTACATAGCTTTTGCCAAAATTAGAGCCCGGATCTAGCAGGATGCCGGTATCCCAGGCAATTGCTATCTGCTGATAGTTTGGCGATGTCCAGGAACCAGTAGTTTTATAAATTCCATAGCGCAATGGAGCTCCAGAAAACCATGTCAAACCGCTGTTGCCCGTATCGCCGGAAACGTCCTTAAAACTTAAGTTCGCATTTGGCGTAGAGGTGCCAATCCCTATATTACCGCTATTGTAATAAATATTATTACCGCTGGTGTTCCATTGTGCATGAGCTATAATTGAGGAGGTGAGTAATAATGTTAGTGATAAGAAGGTCTTTTTCATTTTTGAGTTGTTTTATTTTGATTCATGTTTTCCAATTGAGCGACGCGTTTCTGAAGCTCTTCCAATTGTTTGTCTTTCCGCTTGTCCTGCTGGTCTTTTTCAATTAGATACAAAGTCAACTCCTCTACTTTCTTCATCAGCAGCCTGTTCATTTCTCCCAGGTTCAGGCCATTTTTGGCTATTTCCTGTTCGGAGGGTATTTCTGGTAAATGCTGGTTTTGATCGATGTATGCCTTAACTTCCGTTAAAGACGGGAGTTGATAGGTTGGCTTGAAAACATAGTCCGGCCAGTTGCTCTTTAGCATAACAGTAAATGAGGTAGCAATCGCACTACCATTTACCGCAAATTTGTATCCCGTAGGCATGGTTTGCGTACCGATAGAAAGGCCATCGTTAAAAACCGAGTTTCCATTCACCGCAATCCCATTCGCCCCCACCTTTACTGCGAATCCAACGCCAACCACAGGGTCAACATAGCTGCCGAGGTAATAGTGGGATTCGCCGGATGCAGTAATGCCGCCTGCAACATCGAGCTTCGTTTGAGGAGCTACTGTTCCGATGCCGACATTTCCGGCATTATCGATTCGCATTTGTTCTGTGAAGCTATCGGAAGCCAATGAATATTTACCAAAACTAATGTGGTTGATACCCGAGGCTACGCCAAACACCCTGAATTCAGAATTTGCCTGTCCAAGACCGCTGGCTTCAGTTCCTGCATCATAAATAAATAATTTTTTATTAGTAGTGGATGGGCCGAGCGATAGTTGCGCAGCGGTACTGCTAACTCCAATACCAACCGAATTGGTTGTTGATGTTACCGTACCACTGGTGTTCCATTGAGCTTTGGCCAAACTTGTTAGATTGATGAACCCTAACAGGATTAAATATTTTTTATACATGATATTAGTGCTTTTTATTACGTTTCTTAAATGCAGTCTCCATTCTTCTCATCTTGCCATTCAGCACCTTGATGGATTTGTCCTGCGCGATTATATAAAGGGTCAATTCTTCCACCTTCTTCAAAAGAAGCCTGTTTGCCTCACTTACATCAAGCCCAGTCTTAACCATCTCAGCCTCCGAAGGGACTTCGGGTAAATGCTGGTGCTGGTCGATGTAGGTTTTTACCTTGTTTAAATCCGGTAGCTTGTAATCCTTTCTGAACACATAATCTGACCAGCCATTCAGGTCTATTAAAACGGATTTGGAATGTATCGTGCCATTCACATCCAGTTTATTCAGCGGATTAGCAATCCCAATCCCCAAATTGCCGTTATTTGCTAAGGTCATCGCAACGCCCGTCCCGGAAACCGGGCTTCCGCTCGTTCCGCTGTTGTAAACAGAGAACGCGATACTTCCATTAGCACCCATGTACATTTGGGAAGCATAGCCATTTAAAATATATTTATTAGCACCTCCATCCCAGTATACATTTTGCATAATCCCAACCTGTGGAGATACGTTATAGTCCTGGATCATTAACTCGCCCACCTGCATAGACGACGTGTAGCCAGACCATTGAGGGGTGGGTAGAGCACTTCCTTTGACGGACAAAATTGCACCAGGGGTCGTTGTTCCGATCCCGACGTTCCCGGTATTGTTGTTGTAAATGTTCGCCCCGTTAGTGTTCCATTGGGCGTGAGCAATAATTGTAGAAAAGAATATAAACGTTAATGATAATAAGGTCTTTTTCATTTTGATGCGACTTTTACTTTTGATGTATTGTTTTCCAACGCTGTTATGCGTTATTGCATTCCTTCCAGCAACTTGTTCATCTCGCCTACATTCAACCCATCTTTTAAAACTTCCTGTTCTGAAGGAATTTCCGGTAAATGTTGGTTTTTGTCGATATGCGCCTTGACTTCAGCTAAGGGTCGAAGTTGATAGGTTGACTTGAAGACATAGTCTGACGAGGTGCTCTTTTTGAGCAAAAAGATAGTTCGATATGGAAACGAACAAGATTGTGATAAAGGTTAGTTTTTTCATCTGATTAAATATTGATTGGTTGGTGTTGTCTTGAAAATGAAAGCCGGCACGTTCGATGGGATACTATTACGTACTTGTAAGGTTTTGCAGCCGCTGAATACTGTCACATCTATAGAGGAATGTCGTCTACTTCGGGTTAGTGCCGCCTATTATTTTGATGAAGTGTGCGTATTGATTCCGTCTTGACACAGATTAGCTTAGGCAACACCGTTTCCGATTTATCGCCATCTATTCACTGAGCGTAACTGGTACTAAAACAAAGAAAAGGGAAGGAAAAAAGTGTCATTTTTGCATTCATGATAAGGCTAATAGTTAAGTGCGGGCAAATAGCAATTTGCGAAATGCCGTATTATAATACCTTGCAATATACGTACTCTATATGAAAAATCAAGAGGCGTTTAAAAAAAGACAGCGTAAACGCAATTTGAGACGCGGCAAGCACGATGGAAGAAATACAAGATAAATTGCAATCGGTATTGATGTCGTTTATCACGTTCAGCCATATGTGAGCAGATTTGTATGATCTTCACGCTTTGCGAAGACCTTGTGTGAAAAATGGGGTAAGCGTTGCCGTGCAATCGCTGCTATATCCTTTAAACTGACTGCATTGACGTAATTACTTTTCTTAAATTGGAACCAGATAGTATTTGAATTAATTCTTTTTTTAGGGTTTAAATGGGTTAAGGCCATTGACAGTTCGATCTTAATTGACAAACATTAAAAGTTAATTCATCTATCATTTTTCAAATCTATTTCCGATCATACTTCTATATTACACAGATTACTTCCCACCCTTTTCTCACTGTTTTTGCTTTCTAAAAGCCCGTTCCTTTGCCTGTAAAAAAACCCATCTTTAACACAAGTAAAATGGAACAAATAAAAATCAGGAACCCTCAAAACGCTTTTAGCCAACCGGGAAATAAAATTACCGGTATTGAACTAAACCGGCAAAACGATTATACCTGTTAACTGGCTAAAGACGGAATTGCTCATTCGTTTGACGCACCCTATTTAATATCCGGCACTCCGGAAGACAATAATAGCCGGCTGATCCATATCAGTGTTGTTCCACAATATTTTGACCAGTTAATCAAGCCCTTAATTGCATTCCTGAAACCTTTAGGAGTTTACTTTGCGATCCCTGCCAATAAAGAAGCACATAGCATCATACTCGACGGACGGGCCGGCTTTGCGTTAACCGGAAAGGTCATCACAATCATCGCAAATGCTCCCGAAGAAGCAAAACTTATCGTTAATCAATTATGCACAATGATAAAAGAGATCATTGGACCGGCAATGCCATGCGCTTATCACCTCACTCCCGTTATCGCCGTCAGCTATGGCCGGCACTTTGAACAACCTTCCCTTAATTAAGTTTCCGAAGGAAAGGTTTTCGTTAAAACACCAAAGCAATAAATCTGTATAAAAAAAGGAGAGTCAACCAACTCTCCTTTTTTGCGGCAATCATTATCTGTTAACTGCCTCATCCTATAAAGAACTCCGGGTTGATGCTCTTTTGTGTCTTATGTCTCTTCGTAGCCTTCGCCATAAAATATAGATTCGTTGATTTGCAGCAACTTCAGCAGTTTATGCAAAGTGCCGATATTCAGATTTTTGCCTTTTTCATAATCACCATACTGGGACCGGTTAAGATCGTGTGCGTACGAAAACTTATCGTAGTCGCTGAAGCCCCGAAGCTTTCTGAAATGCTTCAGACGCCGGCCTACTTTTTTATAGTATTCCGACTGATCTTCGTCGATTAGCTTTTTCCTTCCCGCGCACATAGGGCAAAGAAACCGAAATACCTGTTTTAATCTTACCTATTATATTATACCTATTATAATAGGCATAATATAAATTATACTTAAATTGCGGTTCATATCCAGCTATGGAAGATCAGCAGGTTTTACAACAATCACTCGAAGTCCTGGGGCTCAGTCACCGATTCGTCGTTACTTCAAAAGAAATGGGATGTCGGACAATGGCTGAGATCATTGAATGCGGACTGCCGGCATTGCAACAAAAAAAAGAGTTTGATTATCACTGGCTTGCTGAATTGAGCGAATATCTTAGCGACAAAGGATTGTTACACTTATTACAGCCGCTACCGGGAAGTAAGAAAGTTTAATAAATTCGGCCATCTGTAGCAGGAGGTCCATTACTTTTTTCGCGGTATTTTGGGTGATACTGTATAACTCTTTACTTAAACTATCCGGGGATATATTTTCTTGTTTGATGGTACTGTAATTAAACGCGGCAGATTTAAATATCTGGGTAAGATTGGAAGTGGCATAAATACCGGCTTCAAAAAAAACGTGGATCAGACAAGCTAATTGCGGAACAGAAAGCCGCAGGCCGATTTTCCCCGGCCAGGCATCAGGAATACTGACTTTGTTTTTCTCCAATACAGCTTCCATTAACACCGCTTCTTCTGTCATCCAGCCTTTTAACATCACTAATATAGGCGCTAAGTTTTGATCATAAATATAACGGAGAGAGCTTCCGTTAAGCTGAATTTCTGCGGCTTTTTGCTTGAGCACTTGAATACGTTCCGGTTCAGAAAAGACAGCCAGTTCGGCCTTAGTCCTATTTTTCAGGTAGACAAAAAAATCAAGATGATTAAAATTCAGATGGATCAGTAGTTCTGAAATGCTCTGGTTTATACCTTCCTTACTGGACATTTTTAGCTTAACAGCTAGTTCATTCAGTAGTTTATTGACAAAGATAAATTCACCTAAAGATAAACAACCGGCAATTATTGCGTCCCGTATGCCGGAAAAGTATTTCTTAAGACATTTGCGGAGTGCGTCATCAACAGGAAATCTGTTAAGCACATTTTTGATTGAACTTTGCTGTTCTTTTATATCGGAAAATTTAAACGACAGGTAAGCAGCAGGCAACAGTCTTTCCCAATCGAGGTACTTTTTAAAGAACAGCAGCAGATGGTCCATCAGGGCCAGCAGTTGCGAAATCTCAGTCTCTGTTAGCTGGGAGTTGCTTAATAAATCACGTAGAAGATCGAAGTGGTAGTTAAAATAACGACCTAACGCACCGTCGGTGGCATCGGAAAATACCGCATCGGCCCAACCTTCGCGCACCTGCTCACAGAGTTGGCTGAAACATAAAAAATCAGGGCCCGCGGAATTCCCTGAACTGCAATCTGAGATGGAAGTTGCGCTTGAAGGCAACTTTGTACTTTCCATCACTGATACCAATTCATTTTTGAGCGGGCCCATAACATTGCTTTTTTTAAGAAATTAGTGCGTCGTTGTAAGTACAGTCGTGCAAGTCGTTGTCGGATCACTGGCTGTAGATGTTTCCAATCCATTACTGATTCCTTTGCTAGTGTAACTGTAGAACTTCACCACGCCTTTTTTAGGCAACTTGTTTTTATTTGTTTTCATATTATATTTTTTTCTATATTACAATAATATCACAGCGGTCGCAATTCGCTACGCAAACGGCAGTATTAGGCATGTAAACGTTAAACCAGGTCGGGGAACGGCACGCTTCAAACCAATTATTTCAATGCGTAAAATCATCGTCCATATAACTGGCTGGCTAGTTTTCGCCGTCTACGAGCAGGCCTTCGTTTGGTTTTTAAATAACAAATCAGGGCTTTCATTTTCTTACCTCTATTATTTCCTTTGCAACATCGGTTTGTTTTATATGTATATTTACATATTAAATAAGACGAGTCGCGGGCCTCGCAGACGACGATATACTGAACGCTTTATTTCGGTCCTCGGAGCGGTTGTATTCTTCCTCCTATTGAAATCCGCCGGGGAATATTTTTTTGATGCTGCAAAAGCTCACATCAACAATCCAGCACTGTTCCGTAAGTACATCATATTGGATCTTTTTCGAAACGTTTACTTTTTGGGGCTCGGCACCTTATACTGGTCAGCAAGCAGTTTTTCACGCCTTGAAAAAGAGGCCGCAGAAACGACGATACAATTAGGTAATACCCGAAACGCTTTGTTACAACAGCGAATCAATCCGCACCTGGTCTTTAATGCACTTAACTTTGTCTATTACAGCGTTTATAAACATTCGGAAAAAGCCGCCGATGTTATCTACCGGCTTATTGAGATACTCCGCTTCAGCATGTCTGCGTCTCAATTAGATATTAAAGTAGCGTTAGGCCATGAAGTGGAGCAGATCAACAATCTGATCATGATCAACCGGGCAAGATTTGACTATCCGCTCAATATCCGGTTCGACTATAAAAGTGACACTAAAACATATTCCATCATACCTTTTGTCCTGCTCACGCTGACCGAAAATATTTTCAAACATGGTGTTCTGAAAGATGAAGACATTTTTATCAGTCTGTCCGTGACGGCGTCGGGATACCTGACCTTTGAAACAAGGAACAAAAAGTCTTACCAGGAAAATGCATATCTGAAAGAAGGCACCGGCCTGCGCAACACACGGTTACGGTTAGCATACGCTTATCCCTCCCACCGACTGCACATTGACGACACGCTGCCAAACTTTTTTCAACTTTCTTTACAAATTCAATTATGAACATCTCCATTTTTATAGTCGATGACGAGTATCATGCCGTAGAGCAACTCAAAGGATACGTTCTGAATACACCCGGTCTGATATTGGCCGGAACATCCGGTGACCCGTTAGAGGCCCTGGAAAGAATACCCGCCATAAAGCCTGAAGTAACATTCCTCGATATTGGCATGCCCGTCATGAACGGTTTAACACTGGCCAAACTGATCCGCAATCTTACCAGAATTGTTTTTACCACCTCTTACAGGGAATACGGCCCCGAATCTTATGACTTAAAGGCCGATGATTATCTGCTCAAGCCGATCACTTTTGAGCGTTTTCTGGAATGCATCCACAGCATCCGAACCGACGCGATATCCGAAACCATGTCAACCAATAACAGCTTTTCCTTTTTTGTAAAGACCGCAGCAAAAGGCAAACTGCAAAGGATTACCGCTGAGGATATTTTGGTTATTGAAGGAGACGGCAATTACGTAAAAATATACCTTTCAGGACAAGTCATCTCTGCTTATCTTACCCTTCGCGAAATCATGGAGAAATTACCCCACAACATGTTCCTGAGAATACACCGGTCCTTTATTATTAACCCCGCCAGGATAAAGTCTATTGAAGCCGGCCAAGTGTTCCTGGAACAGGATCATATCGTACCTATCGGCCGTGATTACAAAAAGGCCTTTTTGCAAAACCTCAGCGATCCTGTGTTTTCAAGTTATCGGGAACAGTGATATCATTTGATGCCATCCCGTTTTCGTACCACCAGGGAAGATACGTATTTCCGGAGACAAAAGTAAACGAGTCCTTCCTGCTGCCGTTGCCGGAAAGAAAAGAAACGGTTAAGATGCATATGTACAAGATCTGCCAGCAACCGTTCCTGCCGTGCCTGTTCCCAATTTTTACACAATTTTCTGAAATGCTGCAGCATCTGCAACATCTGTCCGGTTCCGGCCACCGAAAATTCACCTTCTAACGTTCCGTCTTCCAGCATGCGGGCAAGATCTCTGGCGAGTTGTCTGTATTTGCCGTCCATCCCGACCAACAGTGTTTTATCTGCGTCAAACTCACGGCGAAACCCGGCATCCGCAACCGTGAGAAAGGTTTCAAACTGCTTTAGATCCTGGAAGAATGCCCCGCACATTCTATAAACCAAAATTATCGGCAGGAGCTCATCTGCTCTGGCATCCAGGTGCTCTTTCATTCCGAGATAGTTAATCACCCACTCGCTTGAAGCAAAGAAAAATGCCTCCACCTCTCCGATTATTTCAGGGCCGTAGCGTTCCAGTTCACGGATATAGGTTTCTGTACGAAGTTCCTTTACCATCGGGCTGTATATTTCTTTGGAGAAACCGTCATGAAATGCGGAAAGTAGACGGCCGGTATTTTCGGCATTTACTTTAAACCTCAGCCGGATGTGATGATCCGGGTCATAGTAACGGACAAAAAACCATTGATCGATAATAGCTTCATTTTTACGGATGACGGGAACCACAACCCCTGTCAATAACTGATCAGCGCTCCTTTCTGTACACGCCATCCGTATATAGAGCCACCCGCTGCCCGGCATAAACCGCCGTTGCGGCAGTTTCATACGAACTGGGTAGCCTGGTGATAATCCGCTGTATACAGGCAGAGGATTAAGCATTACAGCGATGCTTTGCGCGGCGAATGAATCCGATCCGTCCGAAACCGCTGCACCTGGGTGCAGAAATTCATGCAGCACTGTTCTGCCGGCTCCGCGGAGACAATCCAGAAAAAAAACAGCTTCTGAATCATTGACCAGATCGAAGACCAATTGCTGGTCCGTTCCTCCAAAAGAGACAAAAGCCGGAATCCCCCTTTCCTGCCGAAACTGGTGTAACCGGCCAAGGGAAACCGGCTTATCCGAAAGGAACCTGATATCCTCGCCGCTCAATGTCCATTTTGCTAATGAAAAAATACAGCGCCGGAATTCAACCCGCGGGTAAAACGGCAATCCGGGAAAAAGCTTCTCCGGGTCGAAATTAAAATTTACCTGCAGCCCCTGAAATTGAAGATGGGCAAGCAGCCGGAAAACAGGTGTTTCATTATGATGATAGTTATAGGCAGTCGGTAGCCGGGGGATTAAGCGCTTTCCCAGGGACACCGATTCCAGGATAAGCTCATCCCCCTGAACAGACAGCAGGAGATCTGCTGGAAGCACTATCCCGGCTCCTTCAGCCACCGGATAACCAGATAACGCTATGACGTGATCGTATATTTGCACCCTTCTGTTGATGTTATCCACATGCTCATGGGATAAATGGTGTAGTTCAGCGAACAAAATATCCGGATTCGCATTTTTTTCTGCCAGGGCGATTTGCCTGCAAAAAGCACCCAACTCGTCCGAAAAAACCGAAAACCGACCAGTTAGCGCGGTAGCACTTGCTCCTCCGATATTATCCAGCACTAATTGGTCTCCTGCCCTGCTGTATAATACCGACAGGGAGGGCGGCAGCTTTAGGTGTCTTTCTTCAGCGCTGTCCGGGAAGCTCAAATCTTCTTCTCGAAGAACCACTTTATCCCATTCCCCCCTTTTCCTGTCCCGTAACCATATCCTGAGAAAAAGTTGCCTTACCGCATCCCAATCATGACTGATAACAGACTTGTTACTTGCAGGAAAGCTCAAACCTGCGAGCAAACCGTTACCCTCTGCATGATTATGGAGGCCGTCGTAACTAATCCCGGTATCCGGGTCCAGCGCCTCCAATAATGGCACCCGCCTGCCTTCAAAGCGGCGCTTAAATGCGGTTATAAAATCCTGCATCGCAGGCGGATTAAACGGCCGAACGAGCTTTGCCAGAAACCCGATAGCCTGCCCGAGTTCGTGCTGCTGCCAATCCCCGATACCGCCCGCTTTCAGGGCCCGCCCCACACCCGCGTAGAACAGGTCTGCACCGCCGTTTATCCCGGAGACCATATTCAATTCACGCAACTTCGCCGCACGCTCCGCAATAGCCGGCGCCGCCGGTATAACGACTGATCTTTGCTCCTCCCAAAATTTCGCAGCCGGCTCGGGATCGGTTCCGTTTCTGTCATTCAACTCCTTCTCAAGCAATGACCCGTCAAATTCGGAGAGCAACACCTGCTCATCGATCAGAAAAGCAACATAAGTTACCGCATCGTCAGCGCTGCATCCCGAACGTTCCTTAAGCAAGGTGACCAGTTCGGAACGCTTAAGGGGACCCCTGGCCGACCGCTTTATCAGGTAATTATTCAGAGGCTCCGCCGCTATTCCCTGCATGGAAAAGTCAAGTTTCCCATTTGCGCCCGCCCGGGAGACGGTGTACCGCCAGAAATTTCCCTGCCGGTACAATGACGGGTTACTGTAGATCATGAAATCCGCGGAGCTTTCTTTTAATACAGCATTTCTCGCCTGCAACCATTTCCAGGAAGGCAATACATGAAGAACAGCCTTTTTTTCAAGTACAAGCTTGTCCATGGCTGACCAACCGGCCATTGTACATGACGCAAATGCGCCAAAAGGAGTACAACGAAAAGACATGCGGTTATAATACTTATACAGCGTAAACCGCTCCTTCTCCGATAAAAGGTTGTAATCAAAACCTTTCTTTTCCAATTCCCGGTGATAAACAGGACTGGCCAGCCAGACCGCATCCCGGAAAGCGGGATCGCTGAGCACCCGGAATACTTTCCCCAGGTCATAATTTTCAAAACTATAGAACGGTACCCGTAAAAATACCCGGTCAAAAAAATTATAATACTCAATTACAGCCATATACACTATCAAAAAAGGGTATGCTACCCGTTTACCACTGTTTTACTATTTCGGTCGTCCCGTACTTTGTTCCCAACAATCACCGGAACATGAAAACGACTCAATCCTTTATCATTTCGCTGCTGATCATGCTATTTATCTACGCAGCCTTAAGTAAACTGCTAACCTTTTCAGACTTCAGGCAGCAGTTATACAATCAAAACTTCTCACACAGTTTTGCGGCGTCATTAACTTACTGCCTGCCCGTCGCCGAAATCGTAACCGCGGGCCTTCTTTCCTTTAAGCGGACAGTACTGACCGGGCTATTTCTCTCGGCAATACTGCTTGTTGCCTTCACGGGTTACATTTCCCTGGTCATGCTGCATTACTGGGACCGCGTGCCCTGCTCCTGCGGCGGTATCCTGAACCACATGTCCTGGACAGCACACCTCATTTTCAACTGGTTCTTCCTTATCCTAAACCTGATGGCCATATACTTCCATTACGCTGAAAGAAAACCACCAGCCTTATTAACTGACTGATCCAAACAGGGGAAAGCCGAAAACCTGCGAAAAGAGTAGGCAACCATTCATCAACCAAAGTTTTTCTGAGCGTTTTTTGATCCAATAAAGCGTTCCCACATCATGAAAGGCATGAAATTGAACCTCGCCGCCATCGCGGTATTATTAGGAACAGGCGCTGCATTTGCCACATCTGCTAAACCGGCCAATGTGAAATGGGGCCTGAACGGCAGCACTTACATCCAGGTGACTGGCGCTTACACTTGTGATCCGGGATCAACCGTTTGTACCCGCACCTATCCTGCCGGCCAAAACCCGAACACCAACCCAAATGGTTACATTTCACAGGAAACCGGGGTATTTGCCCAATAAATCCCGCCTGATCCGTTCTGCAACCGGCCTCGCGCCGGTTGTTTTTTGTTTTTATCTTTCGTTCTGCTCGATATCATTCGCCAGCAACTCCTGCTGCGGGATCGGGAACACGTATCGTTTGTCCCCCGGTGCCAGTGTATAGGATTTACCCGCTACTGTCCGGCTGAGCGTCGTGGCGAACGCGGGATCTTTGTTCAGCCGCCGGAGATCGCTCCAGCGTATGCCGCGAAACACAAGCTCCTTTCGCCGTTCGAGGAGTACTTTTTTTAAAAGTTCGTCATTGCTGCTCACGGTTACATCCTGATAGGTTCCTGTACGCCACCTTGATTTCAGCAGGGTGTTCAGCTCTGCCAGGGCATCACCCGTTTTCCCCAACCGTGCGAGGCTTTCGGCGCGGATGAGGTAAAGCTCGTCGACCGCGAGCCCGCCGAACAGCTGCAGCCGGAACCCGGTGTAGCGCCCTTTGAAATAGGTATTTGGCCCGCTGCCGGCGAAGAAAACCGGCCTGCGCAGGTCGTCTGCAGCATAAAGGATATATAATTCGGGAGCTACCGTTGTCCTTGTCGAGGAGCTGAACCCATAGCTGATCAGTTTATCATAAAAGATCACTTCCGGGTTATCCGCGGCGGGGATATAAGGAAAAGGATTGGCGACGAGCGTATCCAGTCCGTTATAGTCGGTCAGCTTATGATTTTGGCTCAGCGCCGCTGTCGCGTAGGACGCTGCCTGGTTGTAATCCCCCATGCTGAGCATGACCCTGGCCAGCAGGGCCTCGGCCGCTGTTTTGGAGGGGCGGTTCTTATAAGCGACCTGGCCCGGCAGGAGCTGGTCCGCTTCGGTCAGGTCATGGATCACCTGGTCGTATACCTGCTTCAGGTTACCCCGGCCAGCCTTCACGTTGACATCGGCGGTCAGCCTGAGCGGAACACCGGGAAGGGTTACTGCTGAAGCAGGATCGTAGGCAGCTGCAAAGAGCTGCACCAGGTTATAAAAGGCAAAGGCCCGGTGAAACAGCGCGCTTCCTCTTGCCGTATTCCAGCTTTCCTGTTCTGCGGCCGCAGGTTTCAGGGCCGCGAGGCCATCCAACACGATATTCGCGTAGAATACCTGCTGGTAGGGAATATTCCAGTCCGGGCAGGGCTGTCCTTCATAGATATCTGCCGTCCATATATAGCTGTTTTTTTGTAATTCCGAGGTCAGCGCGGTAAAACCTGCGTCACCGGTCCGGTAATCGTCCGAGCCGATCTCCTGCAGGGCGGGACTGGTATTGAACACAGTCATATTATCCATCAGTGCTGTAAAATCAGCGTATGTCTGCGGTACCAGGACGGACTTATCGGGTACTTTCTTCAAATAGCCGTTCTGGCAGGCATACGCCAGGCAGGTTGCAGCCAGTAAGGCGATCTGTAAAATGGGATGTATTTTCATATACTTGCTGTTAATCAGTTTTATTTTCCTCGCTTCAAAAATCTCCCCGCAGCCCCAGTGCTACCGTGCGCACCGGGGGATAATCGGCCGATGGGTAATCCGGGTCGAACCTGGTTTTGGTGGCCTTCCAGATGATACCGATATTGTTGGCATACAGGTAGACCTGCAACCTGCTGAAAGGCAATCCCCGGTTGGCGGAACGGTTGAATTCATACGCCAGGCTGATATCCTGCAGGCGGATGTTATCCGCTTTTTCCATGGTTGCCGAGGAGTAGTTGTAGAAACTGTCCCGGGCATTGTCGATCGACGCCGGCAGCGAAGGGACGGTCGTATGGCGCTCATCACCGGGCTGCTGCCAGCGTTCGGCATACCGTCCCTCGTAATACCCGGTACCGTTCAGTACACTGGCATAGAAAATACCGCGCTGGCGGAAGTAATAACCGAAACGATAACTGATGTTGGCGGACAGGGAAAAGTTTTTGTAGCTAAACGTGTTCCGGAACGCGCCGAAAACAACAGGCCGGGCAGGTCCGTTATAAAGCAGGCTGTCCGGTCTGGCCGCCGCCAGTATACCGCTGTAATCTTTACTGGGCTGACCGTTCAGGTACCCCCGCGGATCACCTGTTTGAGGGTCCAGGCCCGCAAAACGGTAGCTGTATACCGCGTAGAACGGCCGTCCCGCCAGCGGGAATACCTCATTGTCTGCCAAGCTGGTATAAGAACCAGCATCCTGTTTCAGCGCGTAATCAACTACTTTATCCGTTACGTAACTGAACAGTAAACTGCTCTGCCATTGGAGGACCCCGGTCAGGTTCCTGGAATTGAGGGTGATATCGATCCCGTGCCCCCGGGTGTTCGCGGTGTTGCCCCTGAAAGTCGTGATACCGGTCGAAGGGGCGTAGGGAATATCGCCGATCAGGTCGAGGCCGCGCTTGAAATAGGGCTCGATAGTTCCGCTCAGGCGGTTGCCCAAACTGGCAAAATCAATGCCTGCATTGATCACCCTGACCCGCTCCCAGCGCAGTTCCGGGTTGGGCGGGTTGATCACTTCAGCGTAGGTCGTATTGATGGGGTTCCCCGTCAGGTATTGTGCCGTGGTATAGGCGGATATCGATTTATTGACATTGCCGTTATAGCCATAGGTCAGGCGTAATTTGAGACTGGGCAGCCAGTTGACCTGGTAGAAGGTTTCCTTACTGATGTTCCAGCTGAGCCCGGCGGAATACAGCGGAACGCCCTGCTGGTTCGCTTTCACGCCGAATAGGTTGCTCCGGTCAAGCCTGCCGCTGCCCGAAACGGTATAACGGTCGAGGTACGTGTAGGCGGCATTCGCATAATAGGACAGGTTGCGGTCAGTCAGGTCAGCAAAACTGTTATCGTAAGGCACGGTGCTGAGGTAACCGGGTATGGCATACTGGGGATAATTGCCGGTATAATCCACCGGGAGGGCGGTCGCGTGGGTATCGTCATAACCATACGAACGGTTGCTGCCGGAAAGGGTATGAAATTGCCGGAGTTCATAGCCACCGATCGCGGTCAGGCTGTGTTTCTCCCCCCACTGCCTGTTGAAGCTGAGCTGGGCACGAAAGTCCCCGGTCGTTGCGCTGATGTTCCCGACGTCGAGGATCCCGCCCATCGAGATGGCGTAGGTCAGCCCGCCGGCACCGTCCGCCTGCGTAAAATTATTGATCAGGTTACGGGTATAATAACTGGCCAGGCTTTGCAATTGTCTTTTGTCGGTGATGGACCTGCCGTACTGGTATAATACCGCGGCGGTTAAGTACGGCCTGATCTTGTACGAAAGGGCGATGTTGATCCGGTAGTCTGCCGCTTTGTTCCGGCTGTCCCCTGTTCGCATTTCCGCCAGCGGGCTGTAGCTCCAGTCGAGCAGGCCCTGTTGCCGGGCACCGGCAATGAAGCTTTCCCGGTAATCGTGCGTGATGGCCAGTGGATTGCCCGAAACGTCGGCAAGCCGGGCGTAGGGATACAGGGAGGCACCGTTCCCGGTGTTCAGCCCGATCAGGCCGGTGCCCGGATTGTCCAGCACGGTATTGGATTGCGTGTA
>Ga0157372_10000243_pt1 | contig 60266 bp, 57 predicted proteins | sample C55metaG_FD_115307 | JGI IMG/M metagenome (GOLD analysis project Ga0157372, IMG submission 115307) | Corn rhizosphere microbial communities from Kellogg Biological Station, Michigan, USA - C5-5 metaG | ecosystem: Host-associated > Plants > Roots > Rhizosphere > Soil | place: USA: Michigan... | reverse complement strand
CCTGCACAGAGTAGTAGCACACCGCCGCGTTCTGTACCTGTTTATTGGAAAAATGATGTAATGACCATGCTTCCAAAAACCAGAAAGGGCGCCTGGGCCAATGCTATCAGCATTAAAGGTGGTGATGTTTATATTGTAGGATCAGGCGAGGATGATCCTTATTGGGGTTATGATGAGGCTTATTATTGGAAAAATGGCATACAACAATTTTTTCCTGGTGGATCAGGTCTTAATGATATTACCTTTATTAACAATAATCCATTTATTGTGGGATCGAAATATTCTGCCCAATATCCTTATGGCAGACTTTGGACAAACACATCGATCCCTTACCTGGAACCAACTTTAACCATAGCTTACCTGGAATCAGTTACAATGTCAGATTTTAACGGATTTTATATTGATCAGTATCATCGTCAAATAACTAAAAACTAATGAAAACATATACCTGTTTAACCTTAATAGGGCTATTATTCACCAGCCTGCTATCTTGCAAAAAAAGCTCGGCGCCCAATTCAGCATTAAATAAACCCACCGCGCCGCCAATCGATACGAGCGCTACGGGCACAAAGCACGATACATTAATAACGGATGTATATGTTGCCGGTAGTATTGCCAGCATATCGGCAAAAACCGGCCATGCTCAACTCTGGAAGAATGGTGTTGGCACAGCTTTGTCAAATGTTCCTTCAACCGGGCTGCATGTCGTTGTTTCAAATGGCAATACTTATGTGTGCGGCAATGAAGGAGTATTAGTAGATAACCGTCGAGCAGTTTATTGGAAAAATTTTGGATATAGCACCCCATTAACCGATGGCAATGATGACTCCTCGGTAGCCAATGACATTGCCTTACAAGACAGCGACATATTATGTGTTGGTAACGTAAGTTATAAAGCCGGAGAAAAAGCCGTTTTTTGGAGAAACCGGCAAATGACTACACTCGCCGGCAATGCCACTGCTACTCGTATTTTGATTAAAGGAAATGATATTTATATAACAGGTTCATACACTGGAGAAGACGGAAACGTTATAGCTTGTTACTGGAAAAACGGAATTATACATAGCCTAAACACGAATGCAGAGGCATCAGGCATAGCGATTGATGATAATTCTAATATCTATGTATGCGGCAGCACGCATAATGCTACACCCGTTTATTGGAAAAATGACGTGATGACTGTACTTGCAAAAACCACAAAGTGGGCTTATGCCAACTCTATCGTTATAAAGGGTAACGATTTTTATATAGTAGGAACAGGCATTGACGACTTTTATGTGGGTTATGACCAGGCTTATTACTGGAAAAACGGAGAACCGCAATATTTCTCCGGAGCCTCAGGTGTCAACGATATTGCTATTGTTGGTAATAATACATTTATGACGGGAATGAAAATTTTTTATTCACACGGCCCCGGTTACGCCAGGCTTTGGGAGAATACGACGATAGCTTATCTTGTGTCGGATATGCCGGCTACATTTAATGGCCTTTATATAGATCAACATTATTGATAGTTAGGCCCGGGTATCATTAGTTCATGTAAAAAACATCTATACATTTACCATACCATCTTAAGTTATTATATTAGCGGGACCTTATCAGACACAATGAAGCTAATTAACTACCTATCTATCGCCTTCTTTTTAACAATTGCTGTAACATCTTGTAAAAAAGATTCACCTACCGGAACAACTGAAAACAAAGACAAAACCGACACTACGGGCACAAAAGGCACCACCGAAACTACAGGGACGACCGGCAACACCGGAACAACCGGTACCACCGACGCAACAGTTGCCGCTGGTGTTTATGTGGTTGGCAATCTTACTGACCTGGCTAATGGCTCTGTCAGTCAAGCAGTAATTTGGCAAAACGACGTTCCTACCGCTCTGTCTGCCAACCCTTCAGGTGTAAAGGGAATTGCTATAACAGGCAAAGATATTTATGCTGTAGGTTTTGACATGCCTAATCTTACCACACAGATTCCTGTGTATTGGAAAAACGGGGTCGTTACGCATCTTTCAGAAAATCAGGGCACAGCAAATGCGATAGCAATACAGGGTGGCGATGTTTACATTGTGGGAGTGGATAAAGGACGAGCAGTTTACTGGAAAAACGGCATAAAAACAGAACTGCCTTCGTCAAATGTATACACTGAAGCAACCGGAATAACCATAGATGGCGCTAACATTTATATATCCGGCGATTATGGTCTCGCATATGCTACGGCTTGTTATTGGAAAAACGATGTTTTAGCAACATTAGAAACCACTGGCGCTACCGATTCAAAAGCCTATGACATTGCCCTTAACGGAACAGATGTTTATGTGGTTGGATACGCTACAGGTACCTTTTCCTCAACAAAATCTGCAACCTCTTGGAAAAACGGGCATTTAACTAACTTGTATTATAAATCTTATACATCGCAAGCTTATAAAATAGCAGTCAGCAACGGTTCAGCATACATAGGCGGTACCGACGGTATAGCGAAATATTGGAAAGATGGCAACATAGTTGAGCCGGCAGGTTCAAACCCCGGAGGAATTGGTCAAACAATTGCAATTTCAGGAAACTCAGTGTATTTGGGCGGATCGTATGCAGTTTCAGGTAATAGATATGCACCGCCAATTTGTTATTGGGTTGATGGGAACATAAAGAAGCTTACTATCCCGCAAAGCGGTTTGGTAACATCTGCAACCGTCGGTATCGTTACCGGAATTGAGGTAGTAAAATAACAGCTACGCCCGCGTATCATTACCATTATAAATGCTCAGGTAACTATCATAGCGCGATGGTTCGATCTCGCCACGTTCAAGTGCTGCCAGAACAGCGCAGCCCGGCTCGTTGATGTGCTGACAGTTGTTGAATTTGCAATCATGCATGCGCTCGCGCATTTCAGGGAAGAAATGGCTCAATTCTGTTTTTTCAATGTCGATGATACCCAGTTCACGAATACCCGGCGTATCAATAATAAACCCGCCTTGCGGAGTTTCAAACATCTCGGCAAAGGTGGTGGTGTGGGTTCCCTTATCGCTCCATTCAGACACCTCGTTGGTGCGCAGTTCAAGGTCGGGCAACAAAGCATTAATCATGCTGGATTTGCCTACGCCTGAATGGCCGGATATCAGCGTAACCTTGTCTTTCAACAAAGCTTGCACCTGTTCGATGTTAGTACCCACGAGTGCAGAAACTTCATAACATGGGTAACCTATCTTTTCATACATGCCAGTATATTCTGAGAGTATATCCAACCCCTCGTCGCTAAACAGATCCAATTTATTAAACACTAATTTGGCTGGGATGTCATAAGCTTCTGCGGTCACCAAAAACCGGTCTATAAAACCTAATGAGGTACGCGGCGACGCCAGAGTAACTACCAGCAAGGCTTGATCCAGGTTGGCAGCGATGATTTGCCCCTGTTTTGACAGGTTGATAGATTTGCGGATGATATAGTTTTTGCGGGGATGCAGGTTGGTGATCACAGCCGTTTGCTGATCGGGCTCCATCTCAAAATCAACCACATCACCTACCGCTATAGGGTTAGTGGTGACAATACCTTTGATCCTGAATTTGCCTTTTATACGGCAATCATACCGCTCGCCGCCTGGTGTTTGCACCTGGTACCAGCTTCCGGTTGATTTTGTAACTAATCCCTGCATGAACCACAAAGGTAAAAATTTAAAAATGATGACGAATAAACTGCGACATCTGCGCAAAAAACCTGAACTTTATATAGTATAGAGACATCCTTTATGAAAATCGCGCTGGCCTCGCCCCCCTTCCCTACCTCAATAGCCAATGGCTTACAGTGGCTTGAAAAGCTAAGCCAGGAAGCATCGGCACAAAAAGCGAAGATTATTTGCTTTCCCGAATCGTTTATACCCGGTTATCCTTACGCTGAATTTAATGTCGCGAAAGCAAGCCCACAACAGCTAGAAAGCGCATTAAACATAGTTTGCCAGATAGCAGCCGAAAACCATATTGCCATCATTTTGCCTATGGATTGGTATTCGGCCCAAGGTTTTCAGAATGTGGCTTGGGTAATATCCGCCACCGGCGAAATACTGGGCCATCAGGCCAAGACACAGCTTGACCCTACCGAGGATGATATCTGGATACCCGGCACTGAGCGCAAGTTATTTGAGATGGACGGTTTAAAGTTTGGTGTGGTGATATGCCATGAGGGTTTTCGTTATCCTGAACTGGTGCGCTGGGCCGCCATGCGCGATGCTAAAATTGTTTTTCATCCCCACTGTGCAGGGAGCAACGAGGATGGTGTATCGCCTACCGAATGGGGCAGCTCAAGCAATCCGTATTATGAAAAGGCAATGATAATGCGCTCAAGAGAAAACACTATTTATTTTGCCAGCACCAATTACAGCTTTCAATATCCCGACTCGACCAGTTCAGTGATCAACCCTGAAGGTGAATGCATGGCCTGGCAGCCTTATGGCCAACCGGGTGTTTTAGTGGCTGATATTGACTTAGAGCAGGCCACCGGCCTGCTGGCAAAACGATTTAAAAGCGAACTTTATAAATGATATGGATAAAATTCGCAAATGATATAAAAAATAAAATTTTATTCTTGTTAATTCAAAAATTAAGCATTTAATTTGCTGCCACAAAGCAATGATGATTAAAAACACAACCACCACAACGATTACAACCACCGGCAATAGCCACGGAGGAAGATAATCGTATGGTATAAAAACATAAAAACAAACCACATGAGCGCCTTCCTCCACACAGAGGAAGGCGCTTTTGTTTTAAATAACCCATAAATGAAAATTCTAAAATTTGGCGGAACATCCGTAGGTTCGGTTCAAAGTATTCAAACCCTGTTAAACATTCTCCAAAACGAGAATGAAGTTAAACAATCTGCCGCCGGCAAACCGGTAGTGGTATTATCGGCCATGAGCGGTGTAACTAATCTGCTCCTGGCTATGGCCGAAGCAGCCGCTCGCGGCAATGATTTTGCCAAGCAACTGGCCGAGCTGGAAAAACGCCATATCGATGTGGTAAAAACCTTGCTTGAAATTAAAAACCAAAACCCCGCTGTTACCGGTTTACTCATTAATTTTAAGGTTTTGGAAGAATTGCTGCAAGGTGTGCTAACCCTGCGTGAGCTAACCCCAAAAACTCGCGACTTAATTTTAAGCTACGGCGAACGCTGTTCGACCTTAATGATCAGCAAAATTGCTGCTCAATATTTCCCGGCCGAGTTTGTAGATGCATCGACCGTTATAAAAACCGACAGCTCTTTCGGCCAGGCTAAAGTAAATATTGGGCTAAGCGAACAGCTTATTCGTGGATTATATCATGAAAACAAAGACAAGACTTTGTTTGTAACCGGTTTCATTGCCAGCAACGACGAAGGACAGATCACAACCTTGGGTCGTGGTGGCAGCGACTATACCGCGGCTATTTTTGGCGCGGCGTTGAATGCCAGTGAGATTCAAATCTGGACCGACGTTAACGGCATGATGACTGCCGACCCGCGCATGGTAAAAAAAGCATTTTCATTACCTGAATTGACTTATACCGAAGCTATGGAGCTATCCTACTTCGGCGCCAAGGTTATATACCCGCCCACTATGATCCCGGCATTTTTGAAAAAGATCCCCATCGTCATCAAAAATACTTTTGAGCCTGAGTTTACCGGCACCGTAATACAACATCATTGCCAACCATCAAACCTGGCTATTAAAGGTATATCGTCTATCAATAACATCAGCATTTTGAATGTTGAAGGCAGCGGCATGGTGGGTAAATCAGGCTTTAGCGGCAGGCTGTTCTCATTGCTGGCCCGTGAACAGATTAACGTCATTTTGATCACCCAATCATCATCTGAACATAGCATAACTTTTGCGGTTTCACCTGACGATACCGAGCGTGCCCGCCAGGTTATTGAACATGAATTTGAACTGGAACTACTGGCCAAAAAACTGGAGCACGTCGACATAGAAAAAGATCTGGCGATACTGGCTGTTGTGGGCGAAAATATGAAAGAAACCCCGGGTGTTTCAGGTAAACTGTTCCACGCGCTGGGTCGTAACGGTGTGAATGTTCGCGCTATTGCGCAAGGTTCGTCAGAGTATAATATTTCGGTTATCGTATCAGCAGGCGATCTGGCGAAAGCCTTAAATGCCGTGCACGATGCCTTCTTTGTGCAGCTCACCAAAACCCTGCATGCCTTTTGCCTGGGTACTGGCAACATCGGCAAAACATTATTTAACCAGTTAAATGGCCATACTGAGTTTCTGCAGGAAAACAATGGCATTCAGGTAAAGATTGTCGGTATCAGCAATACCCGCAAAATGGTATTTAATACTGACGGTGTGTCGTTAGCTAAGTGGGAGGAAGAACTAAATCAATCGGCCGAAAAAGCTGATCTGCCGGCTTTCATCGCCAAAATGAAAAGCATGAACCTGCCTAATTGTGTGTTTATTGATAACACCGCCAGCGCTAAGCCAATTGAGTTTTATGAGGACGTTTTGAAGTCGACCATATCAATTGTTACGTGCAATAAGATTGGTAATTCAGGCTCCTACCAGCAATACAAAACATTCAGAGATACTGCACGCCAGCATGGGGTCGATTTCTTTTATGAAACCAACGTAGGCGCCGGTTTGCCCATTATCCGCACTCTAAAAGACCTGATGAACAGCGGAGACCGTGTACAGAAGATCGAAGCCATCCTTTCCGGAACGATATCTTTCCTGTTCAACAATTTTAAAGGCGACGCCAACTTCCACGACACCGTGAAGCTGGCCCAGGATAAAGGCTATACAGAACCCGACCCGCGCGATGATCTGCGCGGAACCGACTTTATGCGCAAAATGCTCATCCTGGCTCGCGATGCAGGTTATGCGCTTGAATCGGCAGATGTTGAGATTGAAAGCATGCTGCCCCAAAGCTGCCTTGATGCCGCCAGCGTTGAAGATTTTTATCAGACCCTGAAAAACGAGGACGCTCACTTCGCCAACATTAAAAACAAGGCCGAGGCTGAAGGCAAAGTATTGCGCTACATCGGCAAACTGGAAGATGGCAAAGCATCAATCACCCTGCAAATGGTGGATGAAAACCATCCGTTCTATATGCTCTCAGGTAGTGATAATATCATCTCCTTCACTACCGACCGCTATAAAGAACGGCCGCTGGTAGTAAAAGGTCCCGGCGCAGGCGCAGAAGTAACTGCTGCAGGTGTATTTGCTGATTTAATAAACGTGGGTGCGAATTAAGTCGCCCCTAACCCCCTAAAGGGGGAATAATAATTTGAGAATAGTTAAAAGTACTTCTTAATAATTCATGAAAAATAACAATATACAAGCCTCCACCGTCATAGCTCCCCCTTTAGGGGGCGGGGTGGGCGCCGGCTCTTCGATTCGCGTATTCGCCCCCGCTACAGTAGCCAACGTGGTTTGCGGTTTCGATGTTTTGGGCTTTGCGGTTAATGCGCCCGGCGATGAAGTGATCATGCGTGTCACCGACAAACCGGGCATTACCATTAGCAAAATTACGGGCGACGATGGTAGGCTGCCAATGGATCCGGCCAAGAATACCGTAAGCGTGAGCGTGAAGCATTATTTGGAAAGCATTGGCCGCACAGATTTAGGTTTGGATATCGAATTGCATAAAAAAATGCCGATAGGCAGCGGACTGGGTTCAAGCTCGGCCAGTACGGTAGCAGGATTGTTTGCTGCTAAAACTTTATTAGGCGATACCAGCGATCCGATAAATCAATTACCATTCGCTATGAAAGGCGAGGAAATGGCTTGCGGTCATGGCCACGCTGATAATGTAGCTCCGGCTTTGTTTGGCGGTTTTGTACTGATTCGTAGCTATGAACCGCTGGATGTGGTACGCTTACCGCATCCGCAAGGCTTATATTGCGCCATAGTTTTTCCGGATGTGGATGTACCTACCCGTGAGGCCCGGCAGATCATCCGCAATAAGATCAGCATGAAAGACGCAGTGACGCAATGGGGTAACATTGCCGGCCTGATCAGCGGTTTATTTATGAACGATATTGACCTGATTGGCCGCAGTATGCAGGATGTGTTGGTTGAACCGGTACGCTCCATGCTGATCCCGGATTTTCACAAAATGCGCGAAATAGCAATGGAACTGGGTGCTGTAAGCTTTGGTATTTCAGGCTCAGGCCCGTCAGTCTTTGCCTTTACCCGCGATGAGCAAACCGCCCATGCCATTACCCAAAAACTACAACAACATTTAAATGGCATCAAGATTGGGTCGAACGCTTATGTGTCGCCGATTAACGAAGCGGGGCCGAGAGAGCTGGGGTAAGTTTGAAGTAAAAAGTCAAAATTAAAAAGTAAAAAATGTCATTGCGAGCGAAGCGTGGCAACCGCGAGGAGAAAAGTTCGCGATTGCTTCGTTCCTCGCAATGACAAAATCAAAAATAAATCCGAAATCGAACATTCGATATCCGAAATCAAATGAAATTCTACAGTACCAACAATACCGAATCGCGCGTAAGCTTTAAGGACGCCGTTTTTAACAGCATGCCGCAGGACAAAGGCCTTTATATGCCGGTTTCTATCCCGCGGCTGGATGATAAGTTTATCAATAACCTGGACAGCTATTCGCTGCCGGAGATTGCTTTTCATGTAGCACAAAATTTATTGGGCGATGATATTCCGGCGGATGACTTGCAAGCTATCATCAAAGATGCTATCAACTTTTATGCGCCCATAGTTAAACTTGAAGATGATGTTTACGTACTCGAGCTTTTCCACGGACCGTCACTAGCCTTCAAAGATTTTGGCGCGCGTTTCATGAGCCGTGTGATGAGCTACTTTTTGCAGGAAGGCGAAAAGCAATTGGACGTTTTGGTGGCCACATCCGGCGATACCGGCGGCGCGGTAGCCCTGGGCTTTTTGGGCGTGCCGAACACCCGCGTTACCATCCTTTTCCCAAAAGGAAAAGTAAGCGATATCCAGGAACTGCAATTAACCACCAATGGGCAAAACATCCGCGCACTGGAGATTGACGGCACTTTTGACGATTGCCAGGCCTTGGTAAAACAAGCCTTTACCGATGCGGAGCTGAATGCTAAATATCGCTTAACATCAGCAAACTCTATCAATATTGCGCGCTTAATCCCCCAAACTTTTTATTATTTCAATGCTTACGCGCAAGCTTTGAAATTGGGCCGGGATAAAATTGTCTTCTCGGTACCCAGCGGCAATTTCGGCAACATTGGTGCAGGCATATTGGCCTGGAAAATGGGCCTGCCGGTGCAACATTTCATAGCGGCCACTAACGCGAATGACACCGTTCCGCAGTTCCTGAAAACTGGTGTTTATGAACCAAAGCCATCGGTAGCCACGCTATCAAACGCTATGGACGTGGGCAACCCAAGCAACTGGGTGCGCATTGCAGATATGTTTAAGGAAGATCCGTCACAAATCAATGCCATGATTAGCGGCTATAGTTTTAATGATGATGAGACGCTGGCAGCCATAAACTCCATTTACCAGCATGACAAATATGTAGCTTGTCCGCATACTGCCATCGCATGGCAAGCGCTGAAAGATTACCAGCAAGATCAGCACCTCAATAATACAGCAGGTATTTTCTTATCAACTGCCCATCCCTGCAAGTTCCCGGATGTTTTTCCTCCGGAGATTGCAGAGCATGTTAAGGTACCGGAGCAGGTAGCTAATTTACAGGCTAAAAAAAAACACGCCGTTTCTTTAGGCAAAGACTTTGAAGGATTTAAGGATTATTTGTTGAAGAATGCGTAGTGCGCACTTTTAAAATATATACGTATATTTGTTTATATGAAAACGCATGTGAACTTATCGATAGAAAAAGAATTGATTAAACAGGTTAAGGTCTATGCTCAGAAAAAACAAACTAGTGTATCTGACTTAGTTGAGGAATATTTCCATAAGATTGTTCGTCCAACTCCAAAAGCTAACATTATTGACATGATCGAAGAGTTGGAGACGCCGGCTATCGACAAAAGCCTGGATTTGAAGAAAGCCTATTACGAACAGCAATCAGCTAAACATGGCTTCTAAAATTTTCGTTGACGCTAACGTACTGCTTGATTTCTCGCTAAAGAGAGATAATTACTCAGTGTCAAAACAACTTATCAAACTTATTATCGATGGCGAACTGCAAGCTTTTATTACGCCTTCAATTGTTCATATTACAGGCTATTGGCTAACCAAAGCTTATGGGGCTGATAAAGCGAAACAAATATTGCTTCAATTACTTACCGACATTCAGGTGATAGATTGCAACCACGCAGTAGCTATCAATGCGTTAAACTCAAAAATGACAGATATTGAGGATGCTCTACAATATTACACCGCATTGCATCATAAAATCGATTTCTTTATAACAGAAGACAAAGATTTACAGAAATCGGCGATTCCAAATTTGCCCGTCTATAGTTCCCAAGATTTTCTAAATCTCCTATAAATAGAACGGACTGCTAATTTTGGCAGCCCTTTCTATTTATAATCTTCTACTTCCTCAACTTTTTAAACTCTGATCCTTCTTTCCACTGCGGGAAGCTAGTTTCAAAAGCCAGGCGTTTGCCTATCTGGAAAAACAGTTCGGTATCTTCTAAACCACCATCCAGGTTCCAGGTGCTGTCATACTGGTCGGCGGGCTGGTGGTAGCGGATGGCGGTGTATTGATCATCCATCTTTTTACCATATTCTTTGCCTTTACCAATTACGTCAACACCACCGCCAATGGTAATTGAGGGCACACCGATCTTAGCAAAGCTAAAGTGGTCTGAGCGGAAATAATGCCCCGCCTCAGGATGGGTTTCAGGCGCCAGATAGCGGCCCGATTTAGCCAATTCGGCTTTCAGATAATCTTCCAGTTCAGACTGTCCGCTGCCTGCAATGCTTACGTCTTTGGTTTTGCCAATGTTATTGATCCCGTCGACATTAATATCAGCCACCGACTTATCAGCCGGATAAATCGGGTTTTCGGCATAATATTCAGAACCCAGCAAGCCTTGTTCTTCTGCTGTTACCGATAGGAACACTACCGTTCTTTCTGGCGGAGTTTTCAAAGCTTTAAAGGCGCGGGCAATTTCCAAAATTGAAGCAGTTCCGCTGGCATTATCCAAAGCACCGTTATAAATGCTGTCGCCTTTTGCGTCAGGTTTGCCTATGCCCAGATGATCCCAGTGTGCGGTATAAATAATGTATTCGTCGGAGCGCTTGGTGCCGGTAATTTTAGCCACCACATTGTGCGACTTATTGAATACTACTTTAGTGGTCAGTGTTTCGCTCAGCTTAACGCCCGTATCAAATCCTTTAAAGCCGCGATTATTAGCAGTATGTAGTACACTGGTGTCTTTACCTCCGGCTTGCAGTATTTTAACTGCGCTTTCGTGCGTTACCCAGCCTTGCAAAGCCAATTGATACTGATGACTTGCTCTTTTATCCAGATGCAACTTAACACCGCCGTTTGAGGTTTGCACCACTTGGAACGGATACGATGCAGCAGCCGTGTTATGGACTATGATACAGCCTTTCGCACCTTGGCGGGCGGCTTCTTCATATTTGTAGGTCCAGCGGCCATAATAGGTCATGGTTTTGCCTTTAAACAGGGTGGTGTCGCCGGTTTCGAAGCCAGGGTCGTTTACCAATACCATTACTATTTTGCCTTTAACATCAAGGCCGGCATAATCATTCCATTTATATTCAGGCGCTACTACGCCGAAGCCGGCAAAAACCACATCGTCATTATTAAAACTTTGTACAGTGTCGGTACGCTCGGTCCACATCACAAAGTCTTGTATGCTTTTCAATTCAAAGCTGCCTTTGGCAGATGTTACCTTTAGCGGCGATACTGTCTTAGGGCTGATCTCTACCATTGGCACATCCTGCAAATAGCTGTTGCCATTGCCTGGCTCAAGACCCAGACGTTTATAGGTATTTTGCAGATAAGCGATGGTTTTGGTTTCGCCTTCAGTAAATGGACGGCGGCCCTGATATTCGTCGGATGCCAGGGTAATGATGTGACTGGCCAAGCTATCTTTATTAAACGCAGAAAGACCGTCCTGCTCGTCGACGGCTTTGTTTTGGGTGCATGAGAAAGCAGTTAAAGCCACACCGGCCAACAGCAAGCGTTGAGTAGATTTGAAGATCATGTTAATTTTGATTTTAACGAATATATGAATTTACGCGCTCGCTTTAGTAGCTTTGCTTTGTAATTTAGTATGATGATCAAGAAGTTCTCCCTTCAAACCTTAATTTGTTTAGTGGCCATTGTAGCATTTACCGGTTGCAGGCACAACAAATTTACCCGCGCCAACTGGAGCTATGGCGATGGCCTGGATTTTCCGTTACGCAATGAAATATTAGAAGATCTGCTGCAAAATCATCACATTAAAGGTTTAAACTATCGCCAGGTGATCGACTCGCTGGGCAGCCCGCAGCGACGTGATTCGTTGAAATTTACCTATCAAATACAAGACAACAGCTATGAGTTCGGCCGAAAATCGCCGGTACATAAAAAGAATCTGATCGTTTATTTCAATAAAGACTCCATAGTGGTGCGTACTGAGGTTTATGATCATACAGATCCGGAGAAGAAAAAATAACCCCCTACCTCCTGAAGGGGGAATTTAATATAAACAACACGTCATTGCGAGGAACGAAGCAATCTCTACACATGCTTAGCAATAGTAACTATCGCGCAGAGATTGCTTCGTTCCTCGCAATGACGCTTTTTTTATTTTAGTTCATTCTATTAATAATTCAAGTTCGAACCCAACCAGCGTTCAGCCGTTTCAACTGACATATTTTTCCGCTTAGCATAATCCTCAACCTGATCTTTACTGATCTTGTTCAGACCAAAGTATCTTGATTGCGGGTGGGCAAAGTAGAAACCACTTACCGAAGCAGCCGGCATCATCGCCAGGCTTTCAGTCAGGTGCATGTGGGCATTGTCTTCAGCTTTCAGGAGATCAAACAGCGTGATCTTCTCTGTATGCTCGGGGCAGGCGGGATAACCGGGTGCCGGGCGGATACCCTGGTATTCTTCCTTGATCAGCTCTTCGTTGGTCAGATCCTCGGTGGTGGCGTAGCCCCAGTAATCTTTACGTACCAGCTCATGCATTTTTTCGGCAAAAGCCTCGGCCAGCCTATCGGCGATGGCTTTGGTCATGATGCTGTTATAATCGTCAAATTCCTTTTCGTACTTAGCCACAAGTTCATCACAACCTATACCTGTAGTTACGGCAAATCCCCCAAAGTAATCCTTAACTCCACTTTTCTTCTCCGCAACAAAATCTGCCAAAGCATAATAAGGCTCGCCCTTTACTTTTTCTGATTGCTGACGAAGCGTATGGATACGGGTGAGCACTTGCGTCCGGCTTTCGTCGGTATATAACTCGATGTCGTCGCCCACGGTATTGGCCGGCCAGAAGCCGATAACGCCGTTTGCCTGCAACAGGTTGTTGTCGACAATTTCTTTCAGCAATTTCTGGGCATCGTCAAATAATTTTTTAGCCTCAGCGCCGACAAACTTATCTTCAAATATCTTCGGATAGCTACCGCGCAGCTCCCAGGTATGGAAGAGCGGCGTCCAGTCGATATACGGAACCAACTCGGCCAGCGGGAAGGCCTCAAACACCTTGGTGCCAATAAAGGCAGGTTTTGGAGCCACCTTATTCAGATCAATCTGAAACTTATCAGCACGGGCCTGCTCGATGGTCACAAAGCGTTTGTCAGACTTTTTATTGGCGTGCGCCTCGCGAGCTTTGGCGTATTCGTTTTTTATGCCCTGGATGTACTCGTCGCGACCATCTTTGTTCATCAGGTTGCTGCACACGGTTACACTGCGCGAAGCGTCCAATACGTGTATCGCCGGACCAGAATAGTTTGGAGCGATTTTCACCGCGGCATGGATACGTGAGGTTGTCGCACCACCCACAATAAGTGGAATGGTGAATCCTTCGCGTTCCATTTCTTTGGCAAAATGCACCATCTCATCCAGCGATGGCGTGATCAGTCCGCTCAGGCCAATAATATCTACCTCCTGTTTCTTAGCTTCCTCAAGGATCTTTTGCGCAGGTACCATCACCCCGAGGTCTATCACCTCGAAGTTATTACAAGCCAGCACTACGCCTACTATATTTTTACCAATGTCGTGCACATCGCCTTTTACGGTGGCCATTAATACCTTGCCGGCATTGGCACGGGCACCGCTGGCATCGCCGCCTGCATCAATTAGTTTTTGCTTTTCCAGTTCGATGAATGGCAACAGGTAAGCCACGGCTTTTTTCATTACGCGGGCCGATTTTACTACCTGCGGTAAGAACATCTTACCGGCGCCAAACAAGTCGCCCACAATATTCATCCCATCCATCAGTGGGCCTTCAATTACGTCCAGCGGTTTTGGATACAATTGGCGCGCTTCTTCCACGTCGGCATCCAGGTACTCAATGATACCTTTTACCAACGCATGCGACAAGCGTTCCGTCACCGGGCCTTTGCGCCATTCCTCATCGCGCACTACCTCTTTGCCTTTGCTTTTCACGGTATCAGCATACTCCACCAAACGCTCGGTAGCATCCTGGCGGCGGTTCAGCAGTACATCCTCTACTAATTCCAGCAATTGCTTGTCAATCTCCTCATAAACTTCTAGCATACCGGCGTTTACAATACCCATATCCATACCCGCCTTAATGGCATGGAACAGGAAAGCCGAGTGCATAGCCTCGCGCACCACGTTGTTACCACGGAACGAGAACGAGATGTTACTCACCCCACCGCTCACTTTGGCATGCGGCAGGTTTTGTTTAATCCAGCGGGTAGCTTCAATAAAATCGACCGCGTAGTTGTTGTGCTCTTCCAGACCGGTAGCAACGGTAAGGATGTTGGGGTCGAAGATGATATCCTGCGGAGGGAAACCCACTTCGTTCACCAATATATCGTACGACCGTTTACAGATCTCGATACGGCGCTCCAGCGAGTCGGCCTGACCGGTTTCATCAAAAGCCATTACTACTGTAGCAGCACCGTAGCTTAATATTTTGCGAGCATATTCTTTAAACTTGTCTTCGCCCTCTTTCAGCGAGATAGAGTTCACGATGCCCTTGCCTTGTATACATTTTAGTCCCGCCTCAATAACCGACCATTTTGACGAGTCGATCATGATAGGCAGTTTGGCTATGTCAGGCTCAGAAGCTACAAGATTCAGGAATTTCACCATCACGGCTTCAGAGTCAATCATACCCTCGTCCATGTTGATGTCAATCACCTGCGCACCGCCTTCCACTTGTTGCCGGGCAACGGTTAGGGCCTCTTCATAATTTTCAGCCAAAATCAGTTTTGAGAATTTTGGTGAACCCGTGATATTGGTACGCTCGCCCACGTTTACAAAAATACTTTCGGGCGTAATGGTCACCGCTTCCAAGCCGCTCAGGCGCATATGCGGCTCAACCTGGGGCACTATGCGCGGCGAATATTTCACGGCACGCTCGGCCATGCAGCGGATGTGATCAGGCGTGGTGCCACAGCATCCGCCAACAATATTTACTAAACCGGCATGCATAAAATCATCTACCTGGTGAGCGGTTTCATGCGGCGTTTCGTCATACTGACCAAACTCATTCGGCAAACCGGCGTTAGGATAAGCTGAGATAAACACATCAGCCTTTTCAGAAAGTTCCTGAATATGCGGACGGATTTCTTTAGCACCCAGGGCGCAGTTTAAACCAACCGATAACAGATTTGAGTGTCGTACCGAGTTCCAGAAAGCCTCAACGGTTTGCCCAGACAAGGTGCGGCCCGAAGCATCAGTAATAGTACCCGATATCATGATGGGTAGATGCTTGCCGCTTTCCTGAGCATAGCGGTCGGCTGCAAACAGAGCAGCCTTAGCGTTCAGGGTATCGAATATGGTTTCAATCAATAGTAAATCGGCACCGCCATCAACCAAACCTCGTATCTGATCATAATAAGCATCGGCAAGGTCGTCAAAAGTAACGGCACGGTAGCCCGGGTCATTTACATCGGGCGATAAAGAAGCAGTGCGGTTAGTCGGACCAACAGCACCGGCCACAAAGCGTGGTTTGTGTGGTTCTTTGGCCGTATATTCATCAGCCACTTCGCGGGCCAGACGAGCGCCTTCATAGCTCAGCTCATAAGCCAGCTCTTCCATTTTATAATCAGCCAGCGATATAACCTGCGTGCTGAAAGTATTGGTTTCGATGATATCCGCACCGGCGCTCAAATACTCGCCGTGTATAGCTTTGATCACATCGGGGCGGGTGATATTCAGTAAGTCATTATTACCCTGCAAATCAGTCGGGTGATCTTTAAATCTCTCTCCACGAAAATCCTTCTCGGTTAACTGGTACCGTTGTATCATGGTACCCATCGCGCCGTCAATAATGAGAATGCGTTTCTTTAGTTCTTCTTTTATATTCATTCTGAGATTTGAGATATGAGACGTGAGATATGAGACAGATGATCTCCACATCAGCGCCTGCTGCTTAATTTATCAGGTGCCCGAAATCAAATACAAAAAGTCTCACTTCTCATATCTCAAATCTCACATCTAATAAAAGCTTATTTCGAAAATCGGGGTGGTATGTTGACTTTCACTTATCTGTCTCATCCGTCAGTTTGCGGCTGAGTAGAATGTAGCACCTTGTAAAGTCACAGGTTGCTAAGACATCGCAGGGTCTAATCCCTCCGTCTTTCTCTATAAGCAGCGCAAAGTTGCGCAAAAAGTTAGTAATATACAAGTCACATTTAGGGGCCAGCCCCCTCTGAATCTCCCCCGGTATGAGAGACTTTATATTAAAAGTTAATTGTTGAAGTCCTCCCTTCCCTGGGACGATTTAGGAGGGGGCTTTTCAGGTGCTTAAGTAAGCTGTTTAACCGGTACTGCTCCGGTTGTTTGCATGGTTAAATGGCCGTTGTAAATACCACCCGCCTCAACCAATAAGGTAACGGTCGCTATATCGCCGGTCACCTTGCCGGTGCCCTTAATTTCAAGCGACTCGACAGCGAGGTTACCGTGCACGGTTCCATAAACCACCATTTCTTTAGTAGCCACGTTACCGGTTATCAGGCCCTGTTCGCCCAGTATCAAGCCTTCGCCTATCTGAACATCACCATTTACCTGGCCATCAATGCGTACCACTGTAGGTGCATTTAAATTACCCGTTAAAACACAACCTTCGCTAATTAATGTAGATATGGCTTGAAGATCAAGCGCCACTTTGTCTTTTTTGGAGAAAACACCCATTATGAATTAGTTATTCAGAGTTAGAAATTTAACCGGATTTACAGGTTTGCCATCCTTGCGCACTTCATAGTGTAAATGGTTGCCGGTTGAACGACCTGTTGAACCAATCTCGCCTACTTTGTCGCCAACAGATATGTGCTGACCCTCTTTTACTGTAATGCGCGAAAGGTGGCCATATAAAGTTTCATAGCCATTGGAATGAGCCACACGTACGCAGTTGCCGTAGCCGCCCATCCACCCGGTAAATACAACACGACCGTTTGCAGTACAATGTGCTATGTCGCCACGCTCGCCTTTAAAGTCAATACCCGGATGAAATTCTGCATGCTCAGAGTTAAACGGATCGCTGCGGAAACCAAACCTAGACGTCATAGAGCTGATGCGGGGATAGCCCATTGGCGTAAAAGCAACCGCATTAACTACGTGGGTCAGGTAATCGTTATAAGCCATGTAAACTTCTTTATCGGTTAATTTACCATCAGCCGTATTTGCATCGCCACCAACTGATTTGGTTGAGAAACCTTTCAGTCCGCGTTTTTTCAAATAATCGTTAATGTTTTTAAGTTTTGATTCGATGGCCTGGATATATCCCTGGGCGCTCATGTTCTCGCTTTGCTTCTGCAACTGGGCAGGAATCTGACCCTTTAAACTTACTATCTGATTAAGCAGCAATTGCTTTTCTTGCTCTTTCTGCTGTATGCTGTTTCGCAGTAAGCAAATTGCCCCTACTAAAAGCCCAATCATACCTACTAAGCCCATTGCATAATATTTCAAATGTGCAAGGTGGCGCGTACGTACTTGAATGGTTTTAGTACCCTGTTTGTTTTTGTTTAAGATAACAATGGTACTAATGTCTTTTGACTTAATTTTCATTATATTTTTAACAATTAGGGGCTCGCAATTTATAAAAAGGCGCTGATAAACAACATTAAATTTAGAACAAGTCGCTGTTTACTTTGTATTGCCCTTTGTCAGCAAGATGTTATTATTACGAATTTTAAAACAGGGATGTTACCCTATTTATTACTTTTGTTGTGTAATAAATTTGAAATAAGACATACGTTATGATGTATCCCGAATATTTAGTGGCCCCAATGCGCGAAGAACTTACCCGTGTTGGCTTTGAAGAATTGAAAGATGCCGAGGCTGTAAAAAATGCTATTGAAAGCGAAGGCACCGTGTTTGTAATGGTGAACTCTGTTTGTGGTTGCGCTGCTGCCAACGCACGCCCTGCTGCACGCATAGCTGCCCAAAACGGCAAACACCCCGACAAGCTGGTAACCGTTTTTGCGGGTATGGAAAAAGATGCGGTTGATACTGCACGTAACTACATGTTGCCTTACCCTCCGTCATCGCCGGCTATGGCTTTGTTTAAAGACGGTAAATTGGTGCACATGATTGAGCGCCACCAAATTGAAGGCCGCCCTGCGCAAATGATCGCTGATAATTTGATTGGTGCGTTTGAGCAGTATTGCTAGTTAGTGATTAGAGGTTGGTTGATTAGAGATTAGTTGGCCTTTTGGAAGATATCAAGCCCGCTGTTTTTCAGCGGGCTTTTTTGTTGACTGTGTTGTAACATTTTTGGGGGCGATGTGTCTTATCATTTTTAGCCAAAAACTACTAAATTCGCTTAATAACTGATTGAATATTCTTTTATGAAAAAAACCACTTTATCCGGCATCGTCGCCGGTATGGTTATTGCCGCCTGCATTGGCCCGGTAATGGCCCAGGCGCCTAAAAAAGCTGAAAGCCCGGAAATGAAGATTTACCGCGCTACGCCTACCCGCATTAATGATCTGATCCACACCAAACTTGACGTCCGTTTTGATTATAAAAAACGTTACCTGTATGGCAAAGAATGGGTGACGCTAAAACCGCACTTCTATCCTACCGACAGCCTGCGTCTGGACGCTAAGGGCATGGATATCAAAAACATTTCCATCGTTAAAAACGGCAAAAACATCCCGCTTAAATATAAATATCAGGACAGCCTGAGCCTGGCCATTACACTGGATAAGGTTTATCATAACAATGAAAACTACACTGTATACATCGACTATACTTCAAAACCAAATGAGCTGCACGTAAAAGGCAGCGCGGCTATAAATGATGCCAAAGGCCTGTACTTTATTAACCCTGACGGCACCGAAAAAGACAAGCCTACCCAGATCTGGACGCAGGGTGAAACCGAAAGCTCATCATGCTGGTTCCCTACCATCGACAAGTCTGAACAAAAAACTACTGACGAAATAGCTATGACCGTGCCGGCCAAATATGTTACGCTGTCAAACGGTCGCCTGGCTTCGCAAAAAGTAAATGGCGACGGTACCCGTACCGATGTCTGGAAACAAGAATTGCCGCACTCGCCTTACCTGTTTATGATGGCTGTGGGCGATTTCAAGATCTACAAAGACAAATGGCGCAACAAAGAAGTTAACTATTACCTTGAGCCAAAATATGCGCCTTATGCTAAGGAGATTTTCGGCCAGACGCCAGAGCTGATCGAGTTTTACTCGAAAACGCTGGGGGTTGATTTCCCATGGTATAAATATTCACAGATTGTGGTACGCGACTATGTGAGTGGTGCGATGGAAAATACCTCAGCTACCCTGCATGGCGAATATGTACAATTAACCCATCGTGAACTTATCGACGCCAACTATGATGCCGGCCGAAGCACCATAGCGCACGAGCTGTTTCATCAATGGTTTGGCGATTTGGTTACTGCCGAAAGCTGGAGCAATCTGACCGTTAATGAATCGTTTGCTGATTTTAGCGAGATGCTTTGGGCCGAACACAAATACGGCCAGGACGAAGCCGATGCGCACAGCTACGTAGCTATGCAAAATTACCTGGCTAACCCGGCCAACAAAACTAAGGACCTGGTACGTTTCCATTACAATGATAAAGAGGATGTGTTCGATGCGGTAACATACCAAAAAGGCGGTCGCATCCTGAACATGCTGCGTAATTATCTGGGCAAAGATGCTTTTTATAAAGGTCTGAACATCTACCTTAAAACCAACGCCTTTAAGCCCGGCGAAGCGCAGCAACTGCGCCTGGCTTTGGAAGACGCCAGCGGCCGCGACCTGAACTGGTTCTTTAACCAATGGTACTACGGTCATGGCAATCCTAAACTGAAGATCAGCTATAATTATGATGCCGCGGCCAAAAAGGAGACTGTCTATTTAGAGCAAACCCAGGACGGTAACGCCTTTATCTTACCAATGGCTGTCGATATTTATGCAGGTGGTAAAAAGGTACGTCATCAAGTTTGGATGAACGATAAAGCGGATACATTGACATTCGATGCCGCTGTAAAACCGGATTTGATTAATGTTGATGGCGATAAGGTTCTGTTAGCTGAAAAACGCGACAGCAAAACACTGGACGAATATGTATTTCAATATTTCAACGCACCGCTTTACCTTGACCGCTTTGAAGCCATAGAAAAAGCCACCCTAGAGCAAGGCGATGCCGGCGCCCGCAAAGTGATGTTGGCCGCGCTGAAAGACAAATACTATGGACTGCGCATTAAAGCCATCAAAGGCTTAAATATGAACAGCGATAAGGTGCGCAATGCGGCACAGCCAATCCTGCTCTCTTTAGCGCAAACCGACCCGAACACGTTGGTGCGTGCAGCTGCTATAAGTGTACTAGGTCAGCTGAAAGCCGCGGGTATGATGGGAACTTTCAAAGATGCACTGAAAAGCGAATCGTATGCGGTACAGGGCGCGGCCTTAAGCGCCATTGCCTTGCAGGACCCGCAAACTGCCTTAAGCCAGGCTAAGGCTTTTGAGAAAGACAACAGAGGCGCACTAACCCTGGCGTTGATCCACATTTACGCAACCAACGGCAGCGATGCCGAGTGGCCATTTGTTTACAACAAGTTCACCGACGCCGAGATTCAGGGTAAATTCAGCATGATCAGAGAATTTGCAGCCATGACAGGCAAGGTAAAAAGCTCCGAGTATGCACAGCAAGGTATTACCGCTATTAAGGAAACCGCCATCAAATACAAAATGTATGGCGTTGCCGGTCCGCTGAAAGCAATGTTGCAGGATGTTAAAACCAAACGCACAGCCATGGGCGACACCGCATCAGCCAACGCTGTTGATAAGGCAGTGGCAGAGATTGGTGATTAATATCAATATATGATATTGAAAAAGGGAGACCATATGGTCTCCCTTTTTCGTTTTTATAGTCATTGGTTATCCCCGTGAAAGGGCATTGTTCACGACGCGCTTGTTTCACGCGAGTGAAACAAATGAAACAAGTGAAACAGGATTTCCAATCAACAGTCTCACCATCAACATGTTAAAAAATCCGAGTGAAACAAAATGAAACAAGATTCTGATGATATAGTGTCACCATATGTACTGTCAAAATTTTTATGCTGATTAGAAAATTCACTTTGTCATTCTGAGCGTAGCGAAGAATCTTATATACCTTGCTATTTTTTTCGCTTTTACAAGATTCTTCGCTACGCTCAGAATGACAAGAAGGTTTTTTGATCTGCTAAGAAAAACCGTTTGACAATTCAATCAAATGTTAAAAACGTTAAATAATTATGATTCAAAGCAATTGGCTCATAAATTGGGGCATCAAAATCATAAAAGCACTGATCCTGACTTTAAGTATTGCAAGCTGCCTTTCAGTTGCAAAAGCTCAGCAATTTCAAATGCCGGCCAATGGGCAGTAAACTTTAATTACGCTTTACCCGATTTTAACTTATGCCCTGCCGTGGCAAAGTATAATATCACCATATAACAAGGCACCAGTATCCAGTAACCGTGGGTGGTGGCTATACTTTTTGGCTCGCCGGCAGTCAGCAGTTTATCTACAATAAACCCATAAAGCAGTGGGATCAGAGCACCACCGGATATGCCCATGATCAGCAATGATGAGCCTATTTTGGTAAACTTACCCAGACCATGAATGGCCAGCGGCCATAATGCCGGCCACATCAGGGCGTTGGCTAATCCTAAAAGAGAAATAAACAACACCGATTGTACGCCGGTAGTAAATATGGCGCAAAGCGAAAACAGGACACCAATAACTGCCGATATTCTCAGCGCCTTATCCTGCGATACAAATTTGGGGATAGCGATAATACCAACAATGTAGCCCAATATCATCCCTACCAGGGTACATGTAGTAAAAAACTTAGCTGACGATAGTGCGATGCCCTGGCTCGCGCCGTAGCTGATTACCGAGTCGCCGGCCATAACCTCGACACCTACGTATAAAAATAAAGCCAGCACGCCCACCAACAAATGCGGAAACTGGAATATGCTGGTCTTCTCTGTAGCAGGCTTGGTTTTGGCGGCAGCATCGTCTTTTTCGGCCTCAATTTCGGGTAATGATGAAAAGTAAATCAGTACAGCCAGTATGATCAACACAGCTAATATTACCAAATAAGGTAATATAACACGATGGGCCAACGCACTAAGCTCGGCTTGTTTATCGGCGGCATTCAGGGTAAGTAATTTTTGTTGCAGAGTATCGGCATCTTTCAAGGTTATGGCGCCCAGAATTATTGGAGCCAATGAACCGGCCACTTTGTTAAAGATGCCCATGATACTGATACGCTTCGCAGCGCTTTCAATAGGGCCAAGAATAGTAATGTACGGATTAGACGCTGTCTGCAAAATAGCCAGACCCGTACCCTGCACAAATAAACCGGTTAAAAATAAACCGTAAGTACGGGTAAGCGCAGCCGGAACAAATATTAGCGCACCCACACCCATAATGAGTAACCCTACCGCCATGCCATTTTTAAAGCCCGTCTTTTTCAAAACCCAGGCCGACGGAATAGCCATCACCAGATAAGCAATGTAAAAAGCAAAAGCAACCAGATACGACTCGAAATTATTAAGCTGACAAGCAATCTTCAGATAAGGAATTAAAACCGAGTTGAGCCAGGTGACGAATCCGAATACAAAAAACAAGGCTCCGATAATGTAAATAGGGCTTATGCCTGCGCTGCTTTTTGCAGCTGATGGGGTATTAGTATTACTCATTATAATAAAACAGCTAATTAATTTTCCTGAAAGTATGGAAAATCAAGGAGATATTTATAAATGAGTAAAATTTACGCCGGATGCTCTCCCTCCACGTCATTGCGAGGAACGAAGACAACCGAGCGTAGCGAGCTCATTAATACCTTCAAAAAACAATTAAAATATTAATAATCTCTACACTCGCTAATCAATAGCATGGTGTAACTGTCGCGCAGAGATTGCTTCGTTCCTCGCAATGACGCGACGGGTTTTAGCTGTTTTTTAGCTACAGAACTCGAATTTTCATATTGCGAAACCTGATCACATCACCGTGATCTTGCAGCATAATGCGGGTTGGTGCCTTTGTGCCGAAACCGGGCACGCCATTGTACTTGCTTTTGGCAATAGCATCCTTTAATTCCTGACTTCCAAAATCAAAGCTCACTATTTTTGTGCCGTTTAACCAATGTTCAACATGGTTACCATGTACAATAATGCGCGACTCATTGAACTCGCCCGCCGGCTTTAGTTTTTTGGAACTGTTTGGGGCGATAAGCGCATATAGCGAGCCTGTTGCATGAAGCGGACCATTTTGAAGTACGTCCGGATGCCGTTCATCATCAACCAACTGGTATTCAAACCCCGCCGGACTGGAGCCGTCATCGCCCCGGTACATTAAAACGCCGGGCTTATCCTGCCGGTCCTGAAAGAAGTAATAAATCCCGCTATTGCCGCCTTCCTGAATGCTCCACTCAAAGCGGAAATCAAAATCAGTGAATAGCTCGTCAGTCATCAGGTCGCCGCCACCGCTGCGGGGGCGTCCGGTACCTTTTGAGTTTTTTAAGCACCCATCTTCAATCGACCATCCTTTAGACGGCTTATCTGTGCGATAATAGCTGCGCCATCCGTTAAAAGTCTTGCCATCAAAAAGTAGTTTCCAACCATCTTTTTTCTCAGCGGCTGAAAGCGTGTTAACAAGAGACGTTGTCGTCTGTGCCTGTCCCGGAATCGCATTAAAAATCAAAAGCGCAAGCACCATGGCTTTGCCAAATAGTTGTACAGTATTTTTCATTTCCGATGATAAAATTATTTAAAACTTGTCTTTTTTGGGATATCAACAAAGGCTTATTAATAACAACTAAAATCTCCCGCCCCTGTTGGTGTTGTCACCAACAAGCACCTGTATGCCGAATTTGAATCATAAAGCCTGTCGCGTTGTTGTTGGTGACAACACCAACACCGGCGGAAACCAATTAAAATATTTGCACCGCTCACCACCACGTCATTGCGAGGAACGAAGCAATCTCTACACACGCTAATCAATAGCATGGTGTAACTGTCGCGCAGAGATTGCTTCGTTCCTCGCAATGACGCGATGGGTTTGATTTAGCCTGATACGCCTGCTTAAATCACCCGACTTTTAATTTCGTGATTTTCTTCCCAAACACATAAAACATGGGTATCAGGCAGGATTATCGTTTTCAGGTAACTCCCGTTTCCAACGGCGGTTACGGCATTGGTTTGCACATTTTTATACTGTAAGTTGCCGCCCTCGCTCAAGGATACCAGGGTTTCGTTTGAGTTTGAGCTGATGCTGCAATCGCGGCCTTTGCCCAACTCTCTTTCATTTTCGCCAAGTTTGCAATAATATACCGTTCCTTGTCTTTGCCATGTTGTGCTGATGGTGTTGTCGGCATTAAAGTTTAAACCGCCGCCGTCCATAGGGCAGGCATTTAGCTTCCAGGTACCGCTTCCCAGTTTTACGGCACTTTTAAAAGAGTGTCCTTTATCGGTTGATGTTGCCAAATACAAATCGCGCGAGCCGTTTAGCCAGTTCCTGAACATGATGGCTACATTAGTTCCCTTAACCGCAATGCTGGGCCGGCAGCACTCGCAAACATGTTCGTCTGGCGATTGGTAAACCAGCGTATTCTTTTGCCACTGAGTATGGCCGGCCGGTAACGATGAAAAGAAAATATTGTTGCGTTTATTTAGTCTCAGGTCAAGCCAGGTGGCATAAAAGTTATCCTGGTTATCGCAAGCTATATTCATCATCCCCTCGGGCGCGGTAGCTTTGATATCATTCACCAAACCTTTGTTTTGCCATTTACCGGTTTTGTTATTCAACAAAAAGAAATGAATGTCGCCCGTTTTATCCATCGCAGTAATAACGCTATAGTGGGCAGAGCTGGCTAACTGCGGACCTCTGGCCATACCCAGATGCATCTTCTTCACCACACCAACCAACAAAGGTTTGCCAAAAGTTTTGCCTTTATTGGCAGATGTTGCGCAAAATATGCTATCACTCCGGCCAAACACTACACGGATGGTACCGGTGCCATCTACGCTAATTTGAGGCTGTTGACCAGCCCCAACGGTAGCCGCCTCTGGCAAATTGAATGACGACAGGAAAGTAATCGTCAAAATGCTAAAGAGCGCGCCAAGTATGGGTTTTATGAAATTGTAAGGCATATCGTTTAGTTTATTATTTATCTATAAATGTTCCCGCCGCTCACCACCACGTCATTGTGAGGAACGAAGCAATGACGCGACGGGTTTGGGTTGGTGTTTCTGTTAATTAAAACCTTAAAAATCCTTATTCAGCAATTTCTCCAGTTCAGCAAAGCTGATATTCATTTTCACCTTGCCCTGCTTGGCGTACGATATTTCGCCGGTTTCTTCGGACACGATAATGGCCGTAGCCTCATTAGCTTCTGTTACGCCAATGCCTGCGCGATGGCGCAAACCAAATTGCGGCGGCAGGTCGACTTTGTCAGTCAGCGGCAAGATACAACTGGCCGACTTGATCTTATTCTCGGCTATCACCACTGCCCCATCATGCAGCGGACTGGTTTTTTGGAAAATGCTTTCCAACAGCCGCTTAGATATTTTAGCGTCAACCACCTCGCAGCTATTTTGGTAAAATTGCTCGTCGTAATATTTAGCAAATACAATAAGGGCGCCGGTACGGGTTTGTTTAAGCGATTTACAAGCATCAATAATAGGTTTAATGCGGGCGTAATTATTCTTTTCGGCTTGAGTCTTGCCAAAGAAATATTGCCACCAGGCTTTGTTGCGCTGCAGCGAAGCGTTCTTACCCACCAACAACAAAAAGCGCCGTATCTCCTGCTGGAACACTACCACAATGATAATCACAGCAACATCCCTGAAATAACCCAGTATTGCAGTAAGCAGGCGCATTTGCGTCTGGCTAACTGCAAAATACGCCAGATATATCACAGTCATTCCCAACAAAATATTAACGGCTATGGTACCGCGAATCTGGTTATACAACTGGTATATCAGAAACGCAACCAGCAATATATCCAATACGCTAACCCATGTAAACGGAAAATGACTGAAATCTAAATCGTGCATGCAACTAAGTTAGCGTTTAGATGTGAGATTTGAGACAGGAGATTTGAGATGACAGTCTCTTTACACTCAAATGGTATTTTAGGGGATATACGGTCTGCCGGGTACGCCCCAGTTCCATTTTGGCATGGGCACATCCGGCGATTCATTAACTTCGTCTAAATTAGAGTTGATGACAGCTATGCGGGTACCCCACTCCAAATAAGCCAGAAAAGCTGAGCGAAACTCAGGATCATCAGGTAATTGCAGCTCGTCGGCGGTTTGCAACAACAGGTCCATCCAGCGTTTGCGATGTTCTTGAGTGAGATGTTTGGACAAATGCTTCCTGATCATCTCAAAATGGCTCTCTTCAGATTCACTGTAGACTTTCGGTCCACCTAAAACCTCGGCTACGAAGTGGGCCACATGCAGTCTATGTTCAGGAGACATGTGTTTGAATACCGGCTCCAGCACATCATCGGCCAAAACTTTATCATAAAACTTATCAAAAAGTGTGATGAACGCGGGCATACCACCGGCCCATTCATACAATGTCGGTACAGCTGGTTTATTATCTTCCATAAGGCTTATGCTTTATGAGCTTCAGGTTTCTTCGGAAAAATCAGCGAAGCTACTACGCTGATCACCAATATCGCCAAGATAACCAATAATGATCGACCGGTAGTGAGCCCAATTTCGTCCACATAATTAGCCAGCAACATTTTCAAACCGATAAAGGCCAGCAATACGGCCAAACCCACTTTCAGATAATGGAACTTGTCGATAATGTTAACTAACAGGAAGAACATAGAGCGCAGCCCCATGATAGCGAAAATATTGGAAAAGAAAACGATGTATGGATCCTTGGTTACTGAGAAGATAGCGGGGATCGAATCGACCGCAAAAACCAGGTCGGTTACCTCGATGATGAGCAGCACCAGGAACAGCGGTGTGATGAATTTCTTTTTATCAATCCTGACAAAAAATTTATTACCCGCAAACTTTGGCGACACCGAAAAATATTTGGAGGCCAGCTTTACTACTTTATGATTTTCGGGGTCGATGTTTTCTTCCTGATTGCGGTTAATAAACATAGTAACACCTGTATAAACCAGGAACGCGCCAAACAGGTAAAGCACCCAATGAAACTCCTCTATCAGCGCTGCGCCCACAAAAATAAACAGGAAACGCATTACCACCGCACCGATGATACCCCACAATAAAACCTTATGGTAATAGCGTGGCTCAACCCCAAAGGCGGTAAATATCAGCACCATTACAAAAATATTGTCGACCGACAGGGCATATTCCACTACATAACCGGTCAGAAATTCCAGTCCGAGGTTTTTGCGGTAGATGTCCAGGCTGCCTTGAAAATCATTCGGATTTAATTTAAGCTGATGAAAATTGCGGACGTTAACCTCCTGCAAAGCAGTAAAACTGTCAACGTGATGCAACAGATCGCCGTAGTTTAAAATCAGCACATAAAAACCAAGCGCAAATGCTACCCAAACGGCGCTCATGAATCCTGCCTGTTTCAGGCTCACCGGTTTATCAGATTTGCCGAAAAGACCCAGATCTGCCGCCATCATAATGAAAATGAAGACCAGGAAGCCGGCTATAAAAAAAAGTTCGTTATTCACTATTTGTTGCGTTCTGTTGTATATCTTACCAGTTGCTCAAGGCCCTGTCGTGCGCTGCCGTCGGCGAAGGTGTTAAGTATCTCAAAAGCCTCATCCCGGTATTTTTTCATTTGGGTTTCGGCATATTGTAGGCCACCTGCCCGGTTCACAAAACTGATGATGACTCCGATTTTCTCCAGATCATCGTTATGATTCTTCACCAGGTTAATGATATGTTTTTTCTCGTCGGCCGCGCAGTTATTTAGAGCGTAGATGAGCGGTAATGTTACTTTCTTTTCTTTAATATCTATCCCCAGGGGCTTGCCCACATCATCCGTGCCAAAATCAAACATATCATCTTTGATTTGAAAAGCGATGCCAATCTTTTCGCCAAACATGCGCATTTTTTCGATAGTAGCCTCGTCAGCCCCTGCTGAGGCGGCTCCGCAGGCACAACAAGCGGCAATCAATGAAGCTGTTTTTTGGCGGATGACATCATAATATACCGGTTCGCCAATATCCAGACGGCGGGCTTTCTCCATTTGCAGCAACTCTCCCTCGCTCATCTGCTTTACAGCTTCTGACACGATCTTGAGCAGCGTGAAGTCACCATTATCAATCGACAGCAATAAACCTTTCGACAGCAAATAATCGCCCACCAAAACAGCGATCTTGTTTTTCCATAAAGCGTTTATCGAGAAAAATCCGCGGCGCTGGTAAGAGTTATCCACCACGTCGTCATGTACCAGGGTGGCGGTGTGCAGCAGCTCGACCAAAGCGGCTCCGCGATGTGTGGCTTCGTTAATACCGCCACAAAGACTGGCAGAAAAAAACACAAACATGGGCCTGATTTGCTTACCCTTGCGCTTTACAATATAGTGGGTAATACGGTCAAGCAGAGGTACTGAGCTGCGCATAGAGGCTTTAAAGCGCTCTTCAAAAACGTCAATATCAGCAGCAATGGGTTGTTTGATCTCGTTGATGCTCAGCATTAAAATTGCAACGGCTTTTTTATAGCCAAACTGTCTGCCTGGCTAACGGCCACAAACATAAGTCAAAAAAATATTATCTGCATTGTCCCAATTAAATTTTGCCCTCAAATTAAACCAAGCCTTAGTAAAATACTCTAACAAATACATCGATATTACAGCAAGGCTGTAATTGTGTGGTATTATAGTTTTTGGTTATTTTTTGTAAAAGCGGGGCTCCCAGGAAAGTGCCCCGCTTTTTTTATGCGCCGGCATGAGATATTATTTTACTTTTGTGGGCTCGGTGTTGAAAATTGATTGCTGAAGATTAAAGATTGGTTATCGAAGATTAGCGAATTTGATAAATACAACCGAACTAATAAGCTAAAACGGAGAGGTGTCTGAGTGGTCGAAAGAGCACGCCTGGAAAGTGTGTATACGTCAAAAGCGTATCGAGGGTTCGAATCCCTCTCTCTCCGCTGATACATAAATAATCAATTATTTATGTATGTATATTTTTCAATATTTTTACATGTGCGACTATTCTCATATCGTGAAAATCTGGACGCTTGTCCCCGGCAATAAAACAACCAAACCGCAGGGTTATGTAGAAGGCACTATCCATAAAGGCTGGAACTTCATTGACAATCTAGGGTAAAATTCGGTATATGTACAAGGTTTAAAATTCCTGGTCCCCTTAAAAATGTAAAAACTGGTACCCCACGCCTAAACATACTAACATTAGCTTTGAATTTTAATTTGAAGCTAATGAAGAAAATCGCAGAGATTGGTCAATTTTTATTACGATTAGCTCTTGGAACAGGTTTTTTAATACCTGTATTGGACAGATTAGGTTTTTTGGGGGCTTATGGTACCGGAGCTACATGGGGCGACTGGAAACATTTCGTTGACTATACCAATAAATTGATCCCTTTTGCAAGTTGGCAAACAGCCGACATCATGAGCATCATTGCAACGATTGCTGAACTTGTCTTTGGGATATGCCTCATCGTGGGCTATAGAATTAGAGAAGCCGGTATAGGTGCTGGTATACTCACACTCGTTTTTGGCCTGTGCATGGCTGTATTTTTAAGCATAAGCGCACCATTTAATTACCCGGTTTTTGTTTTTACAGGTGCTGCATTTGTGCTTTCAGCTCTTGATCATCATGGCTGGAGTATTGATAGCTATATCAAAAAGCAATCTGTATAACCATTGGATCATAAAAACTAAGAAATAACATGGAATGTAAGAAAGCAATCACTAAAACTGACATCGAATTTTGTAAGGAAGCGATCCTGGAATTTCGTCCAAACCTTGATCCGGAAACAGCGGCTGAGCACGTTTTTCAAATGATCAATAGCGAAGAATTTGAATTAGCATTTATACCTAATGCGGATAACACAAAAGCGGGCGCGTTCATAACCTACCGATTCTTAAACCTGCTTCGAACAGGACCTATGATCTATGTTGATGACTTATTCACTTTCTCTGAATGCAGAAATCAGGGCTATGCCAGTACGTTGTTAGATTATGTAGCGAAGCGTGCTAAAGACGAGGGAATTAAAAGCGTCCATCTCGATAGCGGGTTCACATTACACCCGGCCCATAGATTATATCTGAATAAAGGCTATTACCTGGCTTGTCATCATTTTGCAAAAGCGATCAACTAATCTGTACCATCTTTTTTGCGCTGAGCCTTACTGAGCCACAATCGCGCTATTGGAAACCATTTCCACAATTTTGTTATGAACAGCTTTGGTTGATTGCGTATATATTTCTTTGTCAAACGCACTACCGTTTAAAGCAACCTCTTGAATATCGGTAAGCCCCATAATATTAAAGACTGTTTTGAGGTAGTCGGCTTGAAAATTCATATGCGCAAAATATTCGCCTTTTTCATAACCTGCGTTCCCCCTGCTAAAAAGCAGATACACTTTTTTGTCTTTCAATAAGCCCCGGTAGGGATTTGTTGGGTCATCAGGCCTCATCTTCACCGTTTCATCAGCCCTGATTACCTGATCTAAATAAGCTTTTAATGCACTCGGTATCGACCAATTGAACATCGGCGTTCCTAATACAATCACATTAGCCGCTTTAATTTCAGTAATAAGTTGGTCGCTGAGTTTCAATTCATTAATCTCTTCTTCTGTTCGTAACTCGGCGGGTTTAGCCGCCGCGGCAATCCACAGTTCGGATATATGCGGTATAGCTTCCCGGCCTACTTCTCGGTGGTGGATGGCGTATTCTGGATACATTTCAATCCACTTGGTAGCAAACAAATGAGTAAGCCGTCTGGTGATTGATCTTTCATCTCTAGGGCTTGCATTAATGATCAGTAAATTTTTCATTTCGTATTTATTAAATGTATATAGGACGATTTTGCTCCATTTTTCAAGTCCCGCAAATCATCACAGAACAAATTTTGTGAATATGATATCTTTGTCTACAACAAACTTAAATACGGCCATTTAACATTTGGGGTACCAATGTTTTGTATTCAGAGTGACCAGCACAATTGATTATTCAATGAAAAACCGTATCTTATTTATTATTTATGCTTCCCTTTAAAACGCTGTTAAAGATTGACAGAGGCAGTACAGAAGCCGTGTTCAAACAGATAGCCTCGCAGTTGGTACTTTTAATTCAAAAAGGTATACTACTACCTGGAATCCAGTTGCCTAGTGCACGCATACTCGCCGCGGATCTTGGTGTTCATCGAAAAACTATAATGGCAGCTTATAATGATTTAATCACAGAGGATTGGATCATTAGTAAAGAAAGAAAAGAGTATAGGGTATCAACGCTTTTGCCTATTATAAAACCCCGAACGTATGCAGACAAAGCTAAATCGAGTTATAAGACTAAATCCACAATCTCGTTTGACAAGTTGGAGCATGTGCCATCGTTAAAAACAATCACCTCTGACTTTAAGGTTATTATAAATGACGGTTTCCCGGATGTTAACCTATTTCCTATCGAACGGGTCGCAGGCGAATATCGAAGGCTTCTTACCCACCAGCATTTAAAAAAGACTTCATCAAACTTAAATATTGACGGTTGTTCGATTTTTAAAGAAACGCTATCATTATTTTTAAATGATACTCGCGGGCTTAATATTGAGCGGGAAAACCTGATGGTTACCAGAGGCGCGCAAATGGCTATCTATATTGCGGCAGCAATGATCATAAAACCCGGCGATAAAGTTTTAGTTACTACTCCAAGCTATTTTTTTGCAGATGCTATCTTCAGGCAATTAGGCGCAGAGTTAATCACTATTCCGGTGGACGATGACGGCGCAGACGTTGATGCCCTAGAGGATGCATTGTTAAAAAATCAAATAAAACTGCTCTACATCATCCCACACCATCACCACCCGACAACGGTTACGCTTAGCTCAGCGCGCCGCACAAAATTATTGGAGATCATAACGACTCATCGGCTAACCGTTATTGAAGATGATTACGATTATGATTTTCAATATCAATATAGCCCATATTTACCCCTTGCCAGTGGAGCACACGGGGGCAATGTGATATATATAGGTTCGTTGACTAAAGTATTGGGTCCTAATTTCAGGCTTGGGTATATGATATCAACTCCCGATTTTTTAAATAGTGCCATTAAATTGAAAACATTAATTGATTTAAGGGGCGACGTTTTAATGGAGGAAATAATTGCATCCCTTATGCAAAGTGGCGAGTTTTCCAGGTTTATTATGAAAGCGAACAAACTCTATCGGCATCGGTGTAATTATGCTGCAAACCTCATAGCCGGTGAACTAAGTCATCTTGTTGATTTTACTAAGCCACAGGGCGGTATGGCACTTTGGCTGAAGTTTAATGAAAAATATCAGCTTGCCAATATTATTAATAGATCTGCCGCTTTTGGATTACAATTTTCAGGGCGAGCTTATTTTAAAGGGAATGATTTACCCTATGATGCTATTCGTTTTGGATTTGCAGCGGTCGATGAACAGGAAATAGATTTTGCTGTTGATATCCTTAGAAAAATCACATCCTGAATCATGAGGCTGGAGCCCAAAACTTAAGATATTTCGGCCCTTTGTTCCCTCCAACCCAGCACATTCAATTCAGCGCACGTTCTATCACTCTTTTTACCACCAAGTTTGAGACTTTGGCCTAAACGCAAACATCTGACCTGATTAAAAGGTCATACGACAAATCAACTGATTATTTCCGGTTTTAACTGCTGATATAAAAGCGTACTACGGCTCTTTGTAAATGAAATGTCAATAAAACTTTGAATCCTGACTGGTCCCCCGATAGATTTCAAATCTGGTCCATTAAGCCGGTCATTCAGTGGGGTAATTTTACTCAACAAAATTATTATCCACTTTATTATCAAAATTATGACCAATCCAGTCATTGATGTTATCTTAAGCCGAAGTGCGGCGAAATATTATGACAAAACCGCCACCCTGAGCGACGAACAAATTCGGGAGTTAGTGCAAATCGGAACAAGCGCTCCCACATCTTTTCACTTACAAAACTGGCGTTTTATAGCCGTTCGTACAGCTGAAGCAAAAGCCAGACTGCGTCCGATTGCCTGGAACCAGCCCGCGATTACTGATGCGGCTGTTACCTTCATTGTTATTGGCCAATTAGTTGATACCAGTGTGATACCAAGTCGTCTTGCACCGCTTGTTGCGTCGGGTGTGATGCCGGAAAGCATGGTACCAGAATGGGAAATTCCAGCACGTGATCTTTACATGCCGTACCCTCAACGCCGACGCGACGAAGCTATACGTACAGCCACGTTTGGTGCAGCGGCTATGATATACGCGGCCCGTTCTCTTGGCATGGGTTCAACACCAATGATCGGATTCGATTTTGATGCTGTAGCCAAGGAGTTTGGACTTGCTGACGACGAAGTGCCGGTGATGTTACTATCGGTAGGTCCTGAGCGTCCGGGAAACTGGAAGCAAAAGCCCCGCCGTCCGATTGAAGAAGTGCTTGATTTAGTATGATCAATTTAAAAAACTTAAAACACGCTATAATGCCCAGAATTGAAGCTCTTAAACCGGACAATGTTCCGTCTGATTCAAAACCAATCCTTGATGTGTTCACCAAAAATATCGGGTTCACGCCTAATATGATGGCGACCTTTGCCAACAGCCCTATTGCTTTTAATGCATGGGCGGCCTTATTTAATATTATGAGTAAGGCACTTGATGTGAAAACCCGCGACAGTATTGGCCTTGCCGTCTCTGAAATTAATGGTTGCAACTACTGCCTTACTGTTCATAGTTATACAGCCAGGCATATGGCAAAGCTAACTGAAGACGAAATCATCCTTGCCCGCAAAGGCCACGCAACCGGTCCCAAACGCGATGCGGCCGTTCGGTTTGCACAAAGAGTGATCGAGACCCATGGCAAAGTCAGCGATGTTGATTTAGCTGCGGTAAGGATTGCGGGTTATACAGAGGCGAACATCCTGGAGATTGTCACCCTTGTAGCAATGTACTCGTTAACGAATTTTATCAATAACGTGTCTGATCCTGTAAGGGACTTTCCGTTAGTAACCCCTGCTGGCCTGATCTAACTGTCAGATGAGCAATGTGTTCGATATTTTCAATGTGAATTTTAATTTTAAAAAAACAGTAATTTACAGTAACATCTTTTCATTAAGCAGGTGTTACTGATTAACAAAAAAGAAGGTATATGATGAAAGCAATTGTTGTAACAGACCAAAATGCAGGATTAGCTGGAATGAAACTCGTCGAGTTGCCAGAGCCATCGGCGGCTATAAATGATGTTATCGTTCAGGTTTATGCGGCCAGTATTACCGGAGACGAGCTTTCGTGGCCGTCAACCTGGACCGATCGCGCTGATCATGACCGGACGCCGTCAATTCCAGGCCATGAATTGGCCGGGGTAGTAACGGCACTTGGCTATGGCACTACAGGGCTATCGGTAGGACAACGGGTGTTCGGCCTTCAGGATTGGTATCGTAATGGTTCGTTGGCAGAATACGTGGCCATTGAGGCGCGCAACCTTGCCCCATTACCGGACGATATTGACTTCAATGATGGTAATGCGTTGGTGATGCCTGGCTTAACAGCATGGCAAGGATTGTTCCAACACGGCCAACTTAAGGCTGGTCAAAGAGTCCTGGTACATGGTGCTGCAGGTATTGTTGGTTCTATGGCTGTTCAACTGGCGCGCGAGGCTGGTGCCTACGTAATCGGTACCGGGCGCGACGTTCATCGCGAAGCTGCATTGTACTTTGGCGTGAACGAGTTTGTCGATTTGGATGGCGATGCGTTAAATCGTATCGACAAGGTTGATGTAGTTTTTGACGTACTTGGCGGAGACGTTGCAAAGCGATCTTTGGCTATAATTCGCGGAGGTGGAAAATTTGTTTCCATTACTGGCTGGAATGAAGCAAAAGTTGACGGAGTTGACAATATTGACTTTGTTGTCGAAGCAGACCGGTCTCAATTGCTTGAGATTGCAGAGCGATTCCGCGATGGGCGTTTAAAAACTAACACAGGGAGTGTCGTTTCGCTCGACGATGCAATTGCCGCCTATAACTCGCCTGATCGGGTCAAGGGTAAAACAATTGCTCGCGTTCGTAAATAAGAGCCGGGAGATCGACAGGGCGCTCCATAAAGCGTCCTGTAATGCTAAACACAATTTGTGTGGCAGAAAGAGATGATTTTGATCTTACCGTTTTTTAGTAATTTCTAATATAAAACAAGATCATTCCCTACTGTCAAATTACGTGTCTATAACATTAGCTTTACCGTTGGTAAAGCTAATGTTATATTAAGCCCTTATTCTTTTCTACGCGTGTGTTAGCGTTCGACAATAATCAGTAATAATGCTATATTATTTGGTATATACAATAAAAAATGAGTAAAAAGCAGCTCCTGGATTATGTGCAAAAATTTGTTTCATTAGAAGAGAATGAAGCCGAACAATTTCTGTCTAACTTCAAAGAGGTCAAAATAAAAAAAAAGCAGTTCATTGTGCAGCCAGGTTTTACCAATAAGCACAGAGCATTTGTGGTAAAAGGGGCTTTCAGAACTTACGCGGTGACTGACGAAGGGCAGGAGCACACCTTTCAGTTTGCTATTGAAAATTGGTGGGTATCGGATTTTAACAGCTATATCTATCAGCATCCGGCGACCCTTTTTATCGTTGCGTTAGAAGACAGCGTCATTTTACAACTGGACTACCATAAAGAACAAGAGTTAAAAAAGACAAACCATAAGTTCGAAACTTTTTTTTAGAATAATGGCTGAAAAAGGGCTTGCCTTTGAACACCGAAGGATCCTTTTTAACCTGATGCATGATGCCGAGGCTCGCTATGAGAACTTTTTATTGAATTATCCCAATTTCGTTCAGCGTGTGCCTCAATATGCGTTGGCCTCTTATCTGGGAATGTCGACCGAATTCCTCTCAAGGATTAGAAATAAGAAAACTAAAAGGAAAAGTTGAACTACATCAACCGTTTTTCTTGACCAGCTTCATTTTTATTGCTTTTTAATTAACGGAGTTTTGGATTGTCAATGTTGACAGTTATTCAAAACAGATAAAAATGGAATATTCATTAAATGAAATCTTCTCAGCTAAAAACGAGATGGTAAAAAAGGGAAAGATCGTAGAAGCGACAGAAAAATTTTTTGCACCGCACGCTAAAACCATTGATTTTGATGGTACGGTAACAAACGGCAAATCAGAAATGATCGCTAAAATGCAAGGGTTTGCAGGCGCTATTGCTGAAGTGAACGGCATCATCCTGCATAACGTAGCGTTGAACGAAAATGTTTCTTTCGCTGAATTCACTTTTGACTTCACAATGAAAGATGGTAGCAAAGTCTTATGGCACGAAATACTTCGAACCATATGGCAAAACGGACAGATTGTAGAAGAACAGTATTTTAAAGCTTAAACTAACAAGACATGAGATTTATAACCAAAAAAATACACGCTTATTTAGATTATCCGGTAGCTGTGACACTCATCGTATTACCGTTTGTATTGGGGCTGGGAAATTCCAATCCGCTTGCCCTACAATTATCGGTCGGAACAGGCATTGCAGCTTTCATCCTTACACTATTAACCGACCATCAATTGGGTGTCTACCGGATTATCCCTTACAAAGTACATCTAGCTATAGATACGCTGGTAGGAGTGGTGTTTGTAATTGTGCCGTTCATGTTTTCGTTCCGGGGAGCAGATGCCTACTTTTATTGGATAATCGGCGGATCGGTTTTAATAGTCGTAAGCTTACATAAGTCAGAGACGGCGGCAAGTTTACAAAAAGCAGTTTAGGCTACTGCTGATTGTTCCGACAATTTAAAAATCAAAAAGAAACACCTGAAGCGCCCACTTCAGGTGTTCCATGCTTATTTAAGATGGACAAGATACTTTCCGAAATCAGAAATTGCACCATTTGCAAAGAATTTTTGCCGTATGAGCCTCGGCCAATTATTCAGGCCAGCGATCGTTCAAAAATCCTGGTAATAGGCCAGGCGCCGGGGTTAAAAGTACAAAAAAGCGGTATTCCCTGGGATGATGCCAGCGGTAACAACTTAAGAGCATGGTTGGGGATCGATAAACAAACATTTTATGACGAAAAGATCTTTGCACTCATCCCCATGGGCTTTTGTTTTCCGGGTAATGGAAAATCAGGCGACTTACCACCCAGACCTGAATGTGCGCCGTTATGGCATGATCGCGTCCTTGATATGATGCCCAATTTAAAATTAACTTTACTAGTCGGGCGATATGCTCAAAACCATTACTTGCAAAACTCTGCTAAAAATACTTTAACAGAAACGGTGAGAAATTATAACGAATACCTACCCAATTATTTTCCGCTTCCGCACCCCTCACCAAGGAACAATATCTGGCAAAAGAAAAATGGGTGGTTTGAAGAAAATTTGGTGCCGGAATTACAGAAAAGAGTAATATCCATTCTTGCCGAGATGGAACGAGATGGAAACTGATTTAAAGCAGGAACTTTCACCAATCAGTAATCCCAAATGATTACCGAACTCCAGTTAAACAACCTTAGTTGCTTTTTATAAATTCTCTTCTTAAAACTCCATTCTTCAAGTATACGGCTGGTTATCTTACTCTCACACTATTAAATTTTGATGTGGTCATCGCCGGCAGGGAGAAATTTTTATTAATAAATGATATCATTAAGCTTCGAATCCCCCTCTCCGCAAATTAGATTTTAAAAACAAAAAAGCCTAAGAAAGTATCTTCGGCTTTTGTTTATTTTCGCCAACCTTATTTTTTGATCAGCCAATCCTTCGGCGCTTTGAACCCATTTTTCGGGCCTTTGCCCAATAATTCCCGCTTTGCTCTGATTGAGTCGTATGGCGCCACAGCTTTCAATAATTGCTGGTAAACGGTTGCGTTCGCCGCCTTTTGATCGCTGGTTTCGCTATAGTCAGCGGGGATTTTAAAGAGCATATCTTCTTTCAGCCTCATTCCCGGGTTACCTGAATGCGCCTTGATGAGTTTCCATTGGTTATTGATCAACGCGCCATGACCCAGATAAAGCTCTCGTTTAATTTCGGTCGTTTTTGCGGTTAGCACCGGTAACATACTGATACCGTCGAAAGGTTTTTTTGGCGCCGACTTGATACCGGCAATATCCAGTAAGGTAGGCATCACATCCACATAACCCATCAATTGCTCTGACTGGCGGGCTCCCTTGATCATTTTTGGCCATTTGATAATAGCCGGCACTCGCACGCCACCCTCCCATTCATTAAACTTCACACCGCGCAGCTCTCCATTAGAGCCCGCCTGACCGCCCGGCGCACCGTTATCACTCATAAACATGACGATGGTATTATCTTCGATCCCGGCTTTTTTTATAGCCTGTAAAATTTCGCCGATACCGCGATCAAGACAGGTCACCATCGCTTTATAAGTTTGATGGATAGTATTGCCGTGTCCCACAGTATTGCCCGCCTCTTCGGCACCTTCATCGCCGCCACCCTGACTAGCATAGCGGGGTTTGGCCGGATCAAATCCATAGAGTTTCAAATCTTCGTCTTTAGCCTGGAAAGGCCCGTGCGGCGCGTTGAAGGCTACATACATAAAAAATGGAGATTGCTTAGCATAGCTGCCTATGCATTTAACGGCCTCAGCTGTTAGCAAGTCGGTCGAGTAACCTTGGTCTTTAGAAGTACCAAAGTCATTCTGCCAGTCCGGTTCGCCCTCGCGCTTATGGCTGAAATAATCGATCGCCCCGTTTAAATGCCCGTAAAAATGCGTAAAGCCCCTGTTCATGGGGTGGTATTGTAAAGTAGCATGCCCCAGGTGCCATTTGCCGATGATTGCGCGGTTCTGATAACCGGCCCTGGCCAGCATCTGCGGCAATAAAACCTCTGATGTATCCAGGCCAAAATCGCTCCAGGGCGGTATGGTTGCCTGACGGATGCCTACCCGGTTAGGATAGCGCCCGGTCAGTAACCCTACTCGTGTTGGCGAGCAGATGGGCGCGGTATAATAGCGATTTAGTATAAGGCCCTCTTTGGCCAGGCCGTCGATATTCGGGGTACGAATATCACTGCCGTGATAACCGACATCGCCCCAGCCCAGATCATCGGCAAGGATAATTATGATATTTGGCTTTTTTGCCGATTGGGCATACCCGGCGGTGCAAAAAAGGCTAAATAAAACAGTAAAAATCAGGGAAATTGGCTTTTGCATAGAACAAGATAATGATATGCTGTCGATGTCCTGCTTTTATTAAGGTTTTTTTCAAATTTGTTACTTACCGATATTTCCAGCATGGGCGATCTGGCTTAGCAAAAAAACAAAAAAAGGGCATGTGAGAATGCCCTTTTTGTTTATTCGTGATAAATTGAGCCAGCTTTCTCGTTTTTATCACGCCTAAGGTTACTGAATAGCTCTTTTTATTATTTAACGCTCATCGGCCTGATCATTCTGATGGTGCCGTCCGGATTGTGGTACAGCTCGGTTACTTTTATGTTTCTTAAATGAGTTTTACCTGAAAGCTCGGTATCGTGATAAAAAATATACCATTTGCCTTTAAATTTCACGATAGAGTGATGGGTGGTCCAGCCTTGTACAGGCTCCATGAAGGTACCTTTATAAACAAACGGACCAAGCGGGCTGCTGCCGATAGCATAGGCTAAAAAATGAGTATCGCCGGTTGAATAGGTTAAATAATATTTACCATTGTATTTATGCATCCATGAGCCCTCAAAAAAGCGGCGGTTATGATCCTTACCCAACAAAGGCTTTCCGGTTTTTTCGTCTAAAATAACAGCGTCGCGCACCTTGCCGGCAAACTCCTTCATATTAGGGTTAAGCAGGGCCACTTTACAGCTTAATGCGGGTTGATTGTCTTTTTGCAAGTCGGTTTTTGAGCCGTTTGCATCGTATTTTCCGTCTGCCCAGCGTTGCAACTGGCCGCCCCAGATACCACCGAAATACATGTATGATTTACCGTCATCGTCAGTAAAAACCGCCGGGTCAATACTAAAGCTACCCGGTATAGGTTGAGGCTCAGCTTTAAAAGGTCCCTCCGGTTTTTTTGAAGTGGCTACGCCGATATGAAAAACATCGCTTTTATCCTTAACGGGGAAATACAGGTAATAAGTACCGTTTTTATAAGCTGCATCTGGCGCCCATAATTGGCGGCCAGCCCAGGGAATTTGTTTAATATCCAATGCTACACCGTGGTCGGTTACCGGGCCATCAATGCTGTTCATAGAGAAAATATGGTAATCGCGCATAGCAAAATGGTCGCCATTATCATTTTCAGGGATGCCGGCATCTATATCATGCGATGGATAGATATAAATCTTACCATTGAATACATGCGCTGACGGATCGGCAGTGTATAAATTAGTAATCAACGGCTTAGACAAATAATGCGGCTTGGTTTGCGCGACAGATATGGTCGAGGCCAGTACCAGGCCCGCGGCTGTCAAAAATAAGTTCTTCATCATTTTGATTTATTGTTAGGTTAAAATTCCTTTTTATTTGAAACGACGTTACAGATTCAGCATGCGTTTTACACCCATTTCTAATCCCCGCAGTTCGGCCAGACCCTTCAGGCGGCCAATGGCAGAATATCCCGGATAGGTCTCGTAATTAAAATCATCCAATATTTTATGGCCATGATCCGGACGCATAGGTACTGCTATATCGTCGCGACCGGCAAGGCTGCGCTTTTGCTGTTCTGCCACAATACTTTTCATCACTTCAAACATATCTGTACTGCCCGCCAGATGCTCTGCTTCGTAAAAGCTGCCATCGGCCTCGCGCCTTACGTTGCGCAAATGGAAAAAATGGATATGACTACCCAAACGTTCGATAATACCCGGGATATCATTAGCCGGATTGGCGCCAAGCGAACCGGTACACAGCGTAAGGCCGTTAGCCGGCGACGGGCAGGCATTAACAACATCAGCAAGGTCCTGTTCTGTACATACTATCCGTGGCAGTCCGAGAACCGGGAACGGCGGATCGTCTGGATGAATGCACATTTTTACCCCCAGCTTCTCGGCGTCCGAAATAATGGCCTTCAGGAAAAATTCAAGATTTGCCTTCAATGCGCCGCGATCGATATCTTGATATTTTTTGAGATGCTCCTTAAACTGTGGAATAGTAAAAACCTCGTCAGTACCGGGCAAACCGGCCAGGATAGTATTCTTTAATGTCTCTTTTTCTGATTGTGTGAGGCCATCTAAATATGTTTTCGCTGTGGCCTGCTGTTCGGGCGTAAATTCTTCAAAAGCCTCCGGGCGTTCCAGCATATAAAGGTCAAACGCGGCCAGGGCCGGATAATGAAACCGTAGTGCAGAGGCATTGTTAGGCAACCGATAATCCAGATGTGTGCGTGTCCAGTCAAGTACGGGCATAAAGTTATAACACACCGTATTGATGCCTAACCCGGCTACATTTTTTAATGTTTCAATATATTTCTCCAGATACAGGTCGCGTTCAGGCGCTCCTGTCTTAATACTTTCGTGAATATTTATGCTTTCAATTACGCTCCAGGCAAAACCGGCTTGCTCAACAATGGCTTTCCGTTGCGCAATTTCATCGACAGACCATACGTCGCCGCATGGAATATGATGCAGGGCGGTTACAATGCCGGAAGCTCCGGTTTGCTTGATTGCAGCCAGTGACACAGCGTCATTGGGGCCAAACCAGCGAAAAGTTGGTAATAAATCAGGTATCATTGGCTAAGTGAAAAGCAAAAATATAAATTGCGCAATCGATTGCAAAAAAAACTTAATATTTTTGCATTAATATTTCTATCTTTAGTCAAAAAAACACACAATCAAGGCACGGCGACGGCGAACTATGGCAGAAGGCGATAAAGAAGTAACTATATACGATATAGCCAAAAAATTAAATATCTCGGCAACCACTGTAAGCAGGGGGCTTAAAGATCATCCACGCATCAGCAAGCGTACTAAGAAACTCATTCTGAAAACGGCCGGGGAAATGGGATATCGCTATAATTCTTTTGCAAGCAATCTCCGTAAAAAGCAGAGCAATATTATCGGCGTCATCGTCCCGAGGTTAAACAGTAGTTTCATGTCTGATGTAATTGCCGGTATTGAGCGTGTGGTTAATAACAATAATTACAACCTGTTCATCAGCCAGTCGCTCGAAACTATGAAGAAAGAAGTGAGTAATGCCGAGGCGATGCTGAACAATCGCGTTGAGGGCTTACTCGTTTCATTAGCGTATGACACTACCAATATCGATCACTTTCTGCCTTTTATACAACGCAATATCCCGGTTATATTTTTCGACCGCGTGTTTGAACATGAAGCCTGCCCCCAGGTGTATATTGATAATGCCAAAGCTGCTTACGATGTAACTGCTCATTTAATTAGCCAGGGCTGCAAGCATATTGCGCATATTACGGGCAACCAGTTGCGCAACGTCTATTCTGAGCGTTTAAGCGGATACAAAAGGGCATTGAGCGATCATAACATCCCATTCGATGAAGGCCTGCTGATTATTAACGACCTGAGCAGCCAATCCGGTACAGAGGCGGCCCATCAGATCCTGAAAATGAAACCGCTGCCCGACGGCGTTTTTGTAGCCAACGATGTGTGTGCCGTGGCCTGTATGCAGGCCATGCAAAAACAAGGCATCAAAATCCCGCAGCAGGTGGCCTTTGCCGGGTTCAATAATGACCCACAAAGCTGCGTGATCGAGCCTAACCTGACAACCATTAACTATAAAGGAATGGAGATGGGCGAAATAGTTGCCAAATTGCTGATCAGCCACTCAACCGGCAAAGACGATTTACAGCTCACCCATAGCCTGATCTTACGCTCAGAGCTAATCATTCGCGAATCGTCCTTACGTAAGCCTATAAACTCCTAATAAATAATCAACCAATAACATTTATGAATTCATTACAGAAAGTTGCTATCGTTACCGGCGGGGCTTCGGGACTTGGACTGGCAACTACACAAAAATTTGTACAGCAGGGTATAAAAACCATTATAATAGGCCGCGATGAAAAGAAACTGGCCAGCGCTGCCGCTGCCCTGGGGCCGCTTTGCGTTTACCGAGCCTTCGACCTAAGTAACCTTGATAATATAGCAACATTGGTTAAAGAACTTGTCGACGAATTTGGTACACCTCATATCCTGGTAAACAATGCAGGCATCAACCAAAAAAAGCCTTTTACAGAAGTTACCAACGAAGACTTTCAAGGCATTATCCAAACTAACCTTACCTCTGTTTTTGTTTTAAGCCGCGAAGTGGTGCGCTATATGATAGATGCAGGGCAGGGAAGTATTGTAAACATCAGCTCAATGGCTTCTCAATACGGTATTCCTTATGTTATCTCTTACACGGCAACCAAATCGGCTATTGAGGGGATGACACGGGCCATGGCAACTGAGCTTTCGCCGAAGGGTATCCGGGTAAATTGTGTGGCGCCGGGTTTTATAGCGACAGATATGTCGGCAAAGGCGTTGAACAGCGATCCTGAACGTAAAAACAAAGTGCTTTCGCGCACACCGATGGGCAAGCTTGGCGAAACAGCCGATGTAGCCGAAGCGGTTTACTTCCTTTCGTCTGATGCGGCCAAATACATTACCGGCATCATAATGCCTGTTGACGGCGGAAACGCAGTAGGTTTCTGATCCAATCCCAAATAATAAAAAAGGGCCTCCTGAAATATCGGGAGGCCCTTTTTTTATCCATGAATAGCAGGGCGTAAATTTTTATTGCGCAATCGATTGCATTTTAAATATTTTTATAATAATATTGTGCTGTACCACAATAACTCCATATAAACCGCTTCTTTACCATGAAAATGCCTGCCTGTTATGTGGCTCAATAATTTTTACGGTAAAGGCCATTTTAAAACCTGAATGATGAAAAGAATATTTTCTGCAACAGTAATACTCCTGCTCATTTCAATATCACCTATACTGGCACAACAACCGGGTAGGGCCAGTTATGTTACCGAAACACAACATCCGGGATCGTTTCCGCTGGTAGTCAATGGCCGGGCGGCATCTATCCTGCTTAGCGACGCCGAATGGGCCGGTGTGAAGCGAGCCGCCCAAAGCTTCAGGCAGGACGTCGAGGCGGTTAGCGGGGCAAAAATGGTTCTTACATCTACCTTAAAAGGGAAAGTACCGATAGTTATTGCCGGTACCATAGGCAAAAACGAATGGATTGACCGCCTTATTAAAAATAAAAAGATAAAAGTAGCGGGCATTGCCGGTAAATGGGAAACGTTCCTGATCCAGGCGGTGCAACATCCCTTTCCCGGTGTAGACGAAGCGCTGGTAATAGCCGGCAGCGATAAACGTGGAACTATTTACGGTATCTATGATCTGTCCGCACAAATCGGCGTTTCGCCGTGGCACTGGTGGGCCGATGTGCCCGCGAAAACCAAAAAGGCAGTATATATAACATCCGGTCGCCATACAGACGGCGAACCGGCAGTAAAATATCGCGGTATTTTTATAAATGATGAAGCTCCGGCATTTTCAGGCTGGACGCATGAAAAGTTTGGCGGCGTTAACCACAAGATGTATGAAAAGATGTTCGAACTTATTCTGCGTTTAAAAGGTAATTACCTGTGGCCGGCTATGTGGGGCAATGCCTTTAATGATGACGATAAGCTTAACCCGGTGCTGGCCGATGAATATGGTGTGGTGATGGGAACATCGCACCATGAACCGATGGACCGCGCGCAGCAGGAATGGAAACGATATGGCAAAGGCGAGTGGAACTATCAGACCAACAAACAGGTATTGCAGGATTTTTGGCGCAAAGGCATCGAAAACATGGGGTCGAAAGAAACCATCGTTACCATTGGTATGCGCGGCGATGGCGATATGCCTATGACCGAGGACAGCAACATCGCCCTGCTGGAAAGCATAGTTAAAGATCAGCGCAATATCATCGGCGATGTGCTGCATAAAGATCCGGCACAGGTGCCGCAAATGTGGGCACTATATAAAGAGGTGCAGGATTATTATGATAAAGGCATGCGTGTCCCTGACGATGTAACCCTGTTGCTTTGCGACGACAACTGGGGCAATATCCGCAAGCTGCCATCGCTCACTGAAAAGCCACGTAAAGGCGGTTATGGCATTTATTACCACTTTGATTATGTGGGCGCCCCCCGAAACTATAAATGGCTTAATACTAACCAGATTGCGCGGGTATGGGAACAAATGCACCTGGCCTATGAATACAAGGCCCGACAGATATGGATAGTAAACGTCGGCGATCTGAAACCGATGGAATTCCCGATCAGCTTTTTTCTGGATTATGCCTGGAACCCCAACCGCTGGCCGGCCAATAAAATACATACTTACAGCCGGCAATGGGCAGTACAGCAATTTGGAGAAACCCATGCCGATGAAATTGCCTATTTGCTAACTACGTATACCCGCTTCAATTCACGCCGCAAGCCTGAGCTGCTTGATCAGAATAGTTACAGCTTCACCAATTATAACGAGTTTGGCCGCGTGGCGGCAGACTATCGCGCACTGGAACAGCGCGCAAATGCTCTTTACTCCAAAATGAGTACGCAATATAAAGACGCCTTTTATGAACTGGTGCTACATCCTATACAGGCTTGCTCAAACCTTAACCAAATGTATTTTGAAGCCGCAAAGAACAAATACTTTGCAACTGCAAAGAACGCCAAAGCGGCAAATGCAGCTGCAGCCGAAGTGCGTAAGCTATTTAAGAGAGACCAGCAGATATCTAATTATTATAACGATACGCTGGCAGGCGGTAAGTGGCGCCATATGATGGACCAAACACACATTGGTTATACCTACTGGCAGCAACCAATGAAAAACACCATGCCTCGGGTGTACGAGTTCGATGCTGATAGTGCAAAAGGTAAGCAAACAACCGCAGCCGCGCTGAGCGCCGGTATAGGGACAACGTCGCCCGGCGATAAAAATGGTTATATCGCCATCGAGGCTGAACATTACAACAAAGCCGTTAACACCGATGTTATAAGCTGGACGGTTATTCCTGATTATGGCAACACGCTCTCGGGTGTAACCCCATTTCCGGTTACCGCAACGCGAAAAAAGCCGGGGGCCGGTGCGCCGCACCTTGAATATAACATTGATCTGAAAGACACTTCGACCGTAAGCGTAACTATGATTGTATCGCCAACACTGGATTTTCGAAATAAGGATGGCCTGTTCTATGCGGTATCTATTGACGACGGCTCCCCGCAGCTTGTTAATATCGCCACCAAGGTTGAGGGCAACGACTGGGCCGAAGCCGTAAGCAACAACGCCCGAAAACTAACCACCATGCATAAAATTTTAAAGCCAGGACGACACGTGCTGAAATATTGGATGGTAGACCCCGGTGTTGTGCTGCAAAAATTATTGATTGACACCGGCGGATTAAAACCCAGCACACTTGGACCTGTCGGTCGGTAAATTGTCAGCTATAAAAACTGCGTAAAATGAAAAATATTAAAATATTATTGTTTTTGCTGCTGTTTCACACCTGTTTAAAGGCGGCCATACGCCTGCCAAAGATGGTAAGCGATGGAATGGTACTGCAGCGCGATGCCAAACTGAATATATGGGGCTGGGCATCACCGGGCGAAAAGATCACCGTAAAATTTAATCATAAAACCGGCTCGGCAACTACAGATGCGGCTGGCAAATGGATGGTAGTTCTGCCCGCTATGAAAGCAGGCGGGCCCTATACGCTGAGTATAGATGGCAGCAACCATATCTTGATCAATGACGTGTTGCTAGGCGATGTGTGGCTTTGCTCGGGCCAATCAAACATGGTTCACCAAATGGCGCTGCATGCTGTACGTTACGCCAACGAAATAGCCAATGCCAATTACCCTGAGATACGCCAGTTTTGGGTACCCAACGTCGCCAACCTGCGAAAACCGCAGTCTGAATTGCCGGCTGGCTCCTGGAAAAAAGCAACTAACCCCAAAGATCTGGGCGATTTTTCGGCTGTAGCCTTCTTCTTTGCCGAAGCTCTGTATAAGAAACATCATGTCCCTATCGGATTAATTAATGCCAGCTGGGGCGGTACGCCTATCGAAGCCTGGATGAGCGAAGAAAGCCTGAAAGATATCCCAAACATCGAAAGTGTTATTAACCGCAATAAGGATACTGCTTACGTTAACCGTGTAAACCGCAGCGCAGCAATGGCTTCAAATAATTCCGCGCAAACATCACATGATAAAGGAATGGCTCAGAAATGGCATGATCCCGCTTATGCGCCAAAAGGCTGGCGGCAAATTGCTGTACCCGGTTATTGGGAAGATCAAGGCGTTCATAACCTGGATGGCGTTGTTTGGTACCGCAGAGAAATTAACATTCCCCCGTCTATGATAGTACCGGGAGCAAAGGTTTTTTTAGGCCGCATTGTAGATGCGGACGTATTATATATTAATGGTCAAAAAGTGGGCAGCACCGGCTATATGTATCCGCAACGGCGTTACAATGTGCCTGACGGTGTTTTAAAACCCGGCAAAAATCTTTTTGTGGTACGCGTAACCAACAATGCCGGTAAAGGCGGTTTTGTGCCTGATAAGCCCTACCAATTGATTGCCGGAAAAGACATCATAGACCTGACCGGATACTGGCAGTACAAAGTAGGCTTCGTTAATTTGCCGCAAAACGTAAATAGCGGCAGCATAGCAGTTCAAAATCAGCCTACTGCGCTGTTCAATACTATGATTGAGCCCTTGCTGGGTTACGGGCTGAAAGGATTTGTGTGGTACCAGGGCGAATCAAACGCCGAACGTGCCGATGAATATGCCGGGCTACAATCCCGGATGATCATGGAATGGCGAAAACTGTTCCATATGCCACAAGCCCCTTTCCTTTTTGTTCAGTTACCCAATTATATGGACATGAATTATCTGCCCGTAGAGAGCCAGTGGGCGGCCTTCAGGGAGGCTCAGGCGCGTTCATTGTCAATACCCAATACGGCAATGGTGGTAACACTGGGTTTAGGCGAATGGAACGACATCCACCCCGACCGAAAAAAGGACGTCGGCCTTCGGCTGGCATTGGCGGCCGACAAACTGGTGTATCATGAAAACGTAGTTGCTTCGGGCCCTGTCTTTAAATCGGCACAAACAGAAGGCAATAAGGTTATCGTATCATTCAGCGATACCGGCAGCGGTTTAGTAACCACAGATGCAGAAGAACCACAGGAATTTGCCATAGCAGGCGCCGACAAAAAATTTGTATGGGCCAAAGCCACAATTGAGGGTGATCGTGTGATACTATGGAATCCTGGTGTGCCGAAGCCGGTCTATGTTAGATACGCCTGGGCGGACAACCCGGTGAATCCAAACCTTGCTAACAAAGAAGGTTTGCCTGCTGCGCCGTTTCGAACAGATAAATCGCAATAACGGTATGTATTAAATCAAACTAAATCCTGCAAATTGAACCAATGCAGGATTTTTCTTTTTAATCGCACACCCAAATATTGGATTTGAAAAGAGGAAAATGCATTTTTAAAGAAGCAAATGCACCGATAAAAAAGCTGCATTCCAAATACTTACCTATTATTATCCAAAGTGTGAAGATTAACAAGAAACATCCTTTCGTAAAAGGCGGCATTACCCTACTTGGGGTATTGTGCCTGTTAGCCGGCAATGCCATCGCGCAGCAAAAGCCCAATATCATTTTTATTCTTACTGACGATTTGGGTTATGGCGATGTGGGTGTATTTTACCAGCATCAGCGCCAGCTTTCAGGTGATAGAAGTTTGCCTTATGAACTTACGCCCAATATTGATAACCTGGCTGCTCACGGCGCCCGATTTACACAACAATATGCTAACGCACCGGTTTGTGCCCCTTCAAGAGCATCGTTGTTGACGGGTGTTAATCAAGGTAACGCATCTGTGCGCGACAATCAGTTCGATAAGCAATTAGAAGATAATTACACCATAGCCAACGTGCTAAAAGCAGGCGGTTACAATACGGTAGCCATAGGCAAATGGGGCCTGCAGGGCCCCAAGACAGCCGAGCCGAATTGGCCTGCGCATCCATTAAAACGCGGCTTTGACCATTATTTCGGTTATATGCGCCATGGCGACGGCCACGAGCATTATCCTGTTGAAAGAATATATGGGACAAAGAAACAGGTATGGGATGATTATAAAGAGGTATCGGCCGGGTTAAGTAAATGCTATACTGCCGATCTGTGGACCGCCGCCGCAAAAAAATGGATCGTCGACCATGCTAAAAGTAATGATGCCGGCAAGCCGTTCTTTATGTATCTGGCGTATGACACCCCCCACGCTGTGCTGGAATTACCAACGCAAGCTTATCCGGCAGGTGGCGGTTTAAAAGGCGGGCTACAATGGCTGGGCAATAACGGGCACATGATCAATACCGCTTCCGGTACGCCGGATTCATACGTATATCCGGCTTTTACCAATGCTACTTATGATCATGACAAGAATCCGGCTACGCCTGAAATACCGTGGCCAGACACCTACAAGCGTTATGCTACCGCGGTTCAGCGCATTGATGCCGCTGTCGGCGATATCCGCCAATTACTGGCGGATCTGCACCTGGCCGACAATACACTTATTGTTTTTACATCTGATAATGGCCCGTCTATCGAATCATATCTGCCGGCTTCATTTGTACCTAATCATCCCACCTTTTTTGGTGGTTATGGCCCGTTTGACGGCATTAAACGCGATTGCTGGGAGGGCGGACTAAGAATGCCAAGCATTGCTGCATGGCCGGGGCACATCAAGCCTGAAACGGTAATTAACACACCTTCAATGATGTCTGATTGGCTGCCGACGTTTGCGGATGCGGCACGTTTACCAATTCCGGCCCGGGCAGATGGCGTTTCTTTGCTGCCATCGCTAACAGGTATAGGTCATCAGCAAAAAGGATTGGTTTATGTTGAATATTTTGAAGGCGGTCAGACCCCGAAATTCAAAGAATTTGAAGCCTCAAGACGAGGGAAACGGAGAAATCAAATGCAGGCCATACGCATGGATAGCCTGGTTGGTGTTCGTTATAACATCCAGTCGGCGGCAGATGATTTTGAGATCTATAATGTGATCAGCGACCCTAAAGAAACCACCAACCTGGCATCAAGACCTGCGTATCTGAGCATACAGGAAAAAATGAAGGATAAGGTATTACAGGTACATAGGCCGGACGCAGAAGCGCCCCGCCCCTATGACAAGGACGCCATACCTGCTGATAACATTAAGACCAATTCGCCCGGTTTATCATGGAGCTTTTATAAAGGTAAGTTTCCATGGGTAATAAAACCAATAGGATTGATGCTTTATAAAAAAGGCGTCAGCAACGATGTGAAAACCACCTTCAATAATGGCGCAACCCTGTTTACCGGCTATATAAAAATACCTGCAGATGGGCAATACACCTTCTCTTTAGCTGTAAATGGAAAAGCTTTTATGCGATTACATGAGACGGCATTAATTGATGAAGATTATGGATATACATCCGGAGAAAACAGGCAGCAAACCGTTAATCTGAAAGCTGGATTACATGCTATTTCGCTTTATTATTTACCGGGCCACGCTAAGCCGGAAATAAAGTTTTCATGCCTAGATGCCGGTGGCAAAATGCTATCGGTCAAGAATTGTTTTTTTCATTAATAACAAGGGGCTTACCTGATTAAATAATTTTTTTGCCGTCGGCGAATGAAATAAAATCTGCCCACGGCACCTACTTCGCTTTCCAACATCCGCAGAAAAAAAAATCAAAAAAATATTGCGCAAGTGAATACTTGCATTTATATTTGCAAGCACTTACTTGCATATCTGATAAATGAAAGCACGCAGAGATGTTTACCAGGCTATTGCCGACCCTACCCGCCGGGCCATTGTGGATATGCTGGCTACACAGCCGCATAACATGAATGCCATTGCCGACCAGTTTGAAATGACCCGGCAGGCCATATCGCTACACGTAAAAATTCTGGCCGATTGCGGGCTGGTAAACATGAAGCGAGAGGGGCGCGAGCACATCTGCGAAGCAAAACTGGAAGCTTTGAGTGAGGTAGATGAATGGATTGGCAAATACCGCAAGCATTATGAAGATAAACTCGATAAACTGAACCAATACTTACAAACACTAAAACAAGAAAGACATGGAAAACACAACAAGTAGCACAGCCGATCGCGAATTGCTGATCACCAAATTACTGGATGCGCCAGTCAACCTGGTTTGGGAAGCCTGGAGCCATCCCGAACATATTTGCAACTGGTGGGGCCCAAATGGTTTTACCTGCACCATCAGCAAAATGGATCTGCGCCCGGAGGGCGAATGGAACCTGGTGCTGCACGGCCCTGATGGCACCGATTACAAAAACCACAGTATTTTTAAGGAGGTTATCCCTCAACAAAAAATATCATACTTGCATGAAAGCTCACCCAAGTTTTTGTCGACTATAATTTTTGAGGCAAGAGGCGAACAAACCTTTATTAAATGGCATATGTTGTTTAACAACCGCGAAGAGTTTATACACACCGTAAAAACTTTCAAAGCCGACGAAGGCTTGAAACAAAACATTAGCAAACTACAGGATTACCTTGCAGGTATGAGAGCTTAAAACCCATTACTATGAAAGAGCATTTTTTGATATCCTTATTATCCTTATTTGCAGTGATGCCCGTTATGGCGCAACAATCTAAGCAAACCACAACCCTTCCAACATCAGGCCATGCACCGGTGAACGGGATACAGATGTATTACGAGATACATGGCGCCGGCAATATGCCCCTGGTATTGATCCATGGTGGCGGGTCGACCATTGAGACCAGCTTCGGCAAATTATTGCCCTTACTGGCCCAACATTATAAGATCATCGCTGTCGAGCTGCAGGCCCACGGCCGCACCGGCGACCGCAACAAAGCCGAATCATTCACGCAGGATGCTGATGACGTGGCGGAGCTACTGAAATATCTGCATGTTGCCAAAGCGAACATTTTAGGGTTTAGCAATGGCGGCAGTACAGCTTTGCAAATTGCCATTAGGCACCCACAGGTAGTGAATAAGATTGTCGCTATATCAGCAGTTACCAAACGTGGCGGACTGATTGATGGTTTCTTTAAAGGATTTGAGGGCGCAAAGCTGGCCAGCATGCCCAAACCTTTGCAGGACAGCTATCTGAAGTTAAACAAAGGCAACAAGAAAGGCCTGCAAAACATGTTTAACCGCGACGTTGAACGCATGAAAACCTTCCACGACTGGCCCGACGGCGACTTAAAACACATTAAAGCGCCTACCCTATTGATCTCGTCTGATCAGGATGTGATCAAGCCTGAGCATACTTTTGAACTGGCCAGGCTAATTCCTCATGCGCATGCCATGATCTTGCCGGGCGTACATGGCGCTTTCTTTGGCGAGATATGCGCACCGCACCCTGATGAAAAAATGATTGAAGCTACTTCCCTGATATTACAAAGCTTTTTGGGCAAATAAGGCGCAGCGTTTTTGCTAAAATGTATAAAACTTACGAAGTTTTTAAACTTCGTAAGTTTCTTTTCTATTTAAATATCAATTTGCCCTCAATATCTCATTCATCACATTGTTCACAATTACATCGCAACGCACCAAATTAAATTCATAAAGCTCTTGGGGTTGCCAGTAGCTGTTCAGCTCGGCACGTAGCATGTCTTTGGCACGGTTTAGCCGTATTTTAACGTTTGATTCGCCAATGTTCAGGGCTTCCATGGTTTCGTTGGTGCTCATGCCCTGTACTTCGCGCATCACAAATACCAACTTATATTTTTCGGGCAGGGTATTTACTGCGCGTTCCAGCAGCAGTTTAAGTTCTTTATTCATCAGGCCATCCAATGGTGTGTTGTCGTCATGATCTGTATAGTTATTTTCCATAAGCGTTTGTTCAAGTTTTTGTTTACGCTTTTTGTGCAGCAGGCTTTCATTAATCAATATCCGCGTCAGCCAGGTAGCAAAACTTGACCGCTGTTCAAAGTTATGCAGCTGCCTGAACGCGTTCAGGTAAGCCGTCTGCATAATATCCTCGGCCTCCTTATCATCGTTAATGATAGACATACTGACACGATACAATTGTTGATTGTATTTACGCATCAGTTTTTCATACAGGCGCGTTTCTCCGCTTAATATTTTTACTACTATTTCTTCGTCGCTCATCTGCAGTTTATTCGGCAATATTTTTGGTATAGTTATAGAGAATTGATACGCAAAAGGGTTACAATTTCTGCGTAAATAAATTTTGTAACCCTTTTTAAACTACGCGTCTCTAATAGATATCAATTTAAAAGAAACATGGAAACTCAAACAAAAAATGTCGAAACCGTGAAAACCTTACTCAAATTTACCTTCGGACTTGTTCCTATCGTAGCAGGCGCAGATAAATTTACTAATCTTTTAACAGACTGGGCCCAATACCTGCATCCGGCAGTGAAATCTATGCTGCCCTTCAGTGCTCATACTTTTATGATGATTGTGGGTGTTATCGAAATTATTGCCGGTATTCTTGTATTGGTTAACACACAAAAAGGCGCCTATTTGGTTAGTATTTGGTTGGTACTGATTGCCTTAAACTTAATAACAGCAGGTCATTACCTGGATGTTGCAGTGCGTGACCTTGTGATGGCTATCAGTGCGTTCTCATTGGCTAAACTTTCAACGGTTAACAGTCCGGCAACTGCTTAAATTATGGAAAAGCACATTGTTAAAATATTATCTGCCAACTACGTTACGCACAACGTACGGCACTTTGTGGTAGAGAAACCTGCGGGTTTTACCTATATCCCCGGTCAGGCTACAGATGTATCCATCAACAAACCCGGGCAGGAAGAAGAGCTCAGGCCATTTACCTTTACCTCATTAACCGATGCCGAACATCTGGAGTTTGTGATCAAAATATACAAAGATCACGACGGTGTAACCTCAAAACTAGGCGACCTGAAACCCGGCGACGAATTGATTTTGCATGAAGTTTTTGGTGCGATAAATTATAAAGGGCCCGGCATATTTATTGCCGGTGGAGCGGGTATTACGCCGTTCCTGGCTATACTGCGGTCTATCCAAAAAAATGGCGAGGCGGGCAAGTGTACCCTGCTGTTTGCCAATCATACCGAGGATGATATTATTTTAAAAGATGAACTAAAAGCAATGCTGAACAGCCATTTCATTAATGTGCTGAGCAATCCAAAATCTGGGGCGGCCAAAAAATATATTGATAAAGAGCTATTATCGCAATTTACAGGTGCTGATGACCGTCACTACTATGTTTGCGGCCCCGATAAGTTTACTACTGACATGGTTAATCTCCTCAAAGAACTTAATGTAAAAGACGACAAAATTGTAATAGAACAATAGCATACGGCGTCAAACAAATTTTTCTGCAAGATTGGCCCGGTTTGGGTCAATCTTTTTTGTTTTTGGCGCGGGCATAAGTTACATTAGTATATATGCAACACCGAGTTAAATCAATAAGACCATTTATAGGTGCCAAAGATTTTAAAATATCCCGAAGCTTTTACCGCGACCTGGGGTTTGAAGAAACTGTTTTGAGTGCCGATATGTCGGTTTTCAAGGTAGAACATCTGGCATTTTACCTACAGGATGCAAATGTGAAAGACTGGATTGATAACACCATGATCTTTTTAGAGGTCGACGACGTTAACCGGTACTGGGGCGAGTTGCAGGCCCTGAATCTTCCTGAAAAATACGAGGGCGTTAGGCTAAGCCCTATCCGGGTGCTTGATTGGGGCAAGGAATGCTTTCTGCATGATCCATCAGGCATACTGTGGCATTTTGGCCAGTTTAATTGATCAAGTTGCCAGGAACAGTAAACAAAAACAATTCAAAATATCCCGATCTTTAGCATTGCTTAATCAATTATTGTGATGATAAAAAGATTTCTGTCGGCCTTAGTTTTCACTGTTTTTATTTGCGTGCAGGCAATTGCCCAAATAACACCATTACCCCTTAGTAATTATTTTAAAGCGCGCGGAGGGTTGATAAATACGCAATATGCCATCGGTACTCAAAAACAGGTAACGGTAGCTTTTCTGGGCGGGTCAATAACCTTTAACCCCGGCTGGCGGCAAATGGTATCGGGGTATTTACAGGGTCGTTTCCCACAAACTAAGTTCAAATTTATCGCAGCGGGTATACCATCGTTAGGTAGCTTGCCACATGCGTTCAGATTGCAGCGCGATGTACTCGACTCGGGCAAGGTTGATTTGCTGTTTGTTGAAGCAGCGGTAAACGACCAGGTAAACGGTACCGACAGCCTTACACAGGTAAAATGCCTCGAAGGCATTGTAAGACACTCTTTGAAAAGCAACCCTTATATGGACATCATTATGATGTCGTTTGCTGATCTGGATAAGACTGCTATTTATAAAAAAGGCGGCGTGCCTACATCGGTAGCGAATCATGAGTTAATCGCCGATCATTATCATCTTCCATCCATCAACTTAGCTAAGGCCGTCGCCGACAAGCTGGCCAATAATGAATTTGACTGGGCCAAAGATTTTAAGGACCTGCACCCCTCGCCTTTTGGCCAGCGTTTATATTTTGAGGCGATGAAAACTTTGCTGGAAGGGCAGTTGACTGCGGATAAGACATCAGCCAACAAACCTGTTAAACATGATGTGGCGAAGGTCAGCCTGCTTAATCCTAACAGCATTACCAATGGTAGCTATCTTGACATCAATCAGGCTCAACTTGGTGACGGCTGGACACTGAACCCCAACTGGACACCCGACGACAAACTGGCTACCCGCCCCGGTTTTGTGAAAGTACCAATGCTGGTTGCCACCACAGCTGGCTCATCATTAACTTTAAAATTCACCGGCAATGCCATAGGTATGGCCATGATATCAGGTGCCGATGCCGGTATTGTTGACTACTCCATTGATGGCGGCCCGGTTAAGCATATCGACCTATATACACAATGGAGCAATTTTATTCATCTGCCCTGGTACATTTTGTTTGATAGCGGTTTGAGCAATGGTTCGCATACTTTAAAACTGACTGTCAGCGATCAAAAAAATCCAAAAAGCATAGGTACTGCCTGCCGTATTGTTCACTTTTTGATGAATAACTAGCCCGCTGACGACCAGAGAAGTATAGGCAAGAAATCCAGCGCTAAGGCTATCTTTCTTAAATTTATTGGCCGCCAGCCAACCATCCTGTGTTTGATGGTGTTGATCTATTATGCTATCTTTCCATTTATTGCCTGAAATCATGAAGCATCTATCGCGCATTTTGTTGTTTATTGTTTTATTGTCGGATATGGCTTTCGCACAGAAAAAACCTGCAGATCTGGCTGCTACCCTCGGCCTTAAATGGGAAACGCTGGAGAACTATTATCAAAACAAACAGCAAACACATGCGGCGCTAACCATCATTACCCACGGCTTGCCGCTGCCGGCAAAAGGCTGGAAACTATACTATAATTCAACCCAGCCCATGGTGCCCGGAACACTCACCGGCGACATTGATTATACCCACGTAAATGGCGACCTGTATTACCTGTCGCCGGGAGTTAATTTTAAGGGTGTAAATGCCAGTAGTCAGCTGCGTATAGAAATGGTACGCCTTTACTGGCTCAGCAGTGTTTCTGATACGCCGCAGGGTTTTTATTTGGTGTGGGACGATGCGCCGGCTATCGGCCACCCGTTAAAAGCGCCTTATCTGGTGCCTTCAACTCAGCCAAAACAAACCATGCGCATACCAACCGACCAGGTGCCCATGACCACGCCGCAAATGGTTTATGAATGGAACCAAAGCATCACCAACATACCTGAAAATGAGCTGACCAAAGTCTTCCCTACGCCTGAGAGTTATCAAAGTACCCAAACGCAGTTTAAACTGGATGCAGGCGTTAAGGTAATTGCCGATCCGGCATTTAACGGCGAAGCAACACTGCTCAGATTAGAATTAGCCAAGCTATTAACGCCATCACCCGCATCAGGTGGTCAAATTAAATTGGTTAAAAAAATAATGGACGACGAAGCTTATGAGTTAACCGTCGATCAGCAAAACATCACTATAGCTGCATCCTCAGGTGCAGGCATTTTTTACGGCATACAATCGCTTAAAACCATGCTGCCTTCCGCTGCCTGGCATCGGCCACAAAAAAGCATAATGGTTGCCGGTGTTGTGATTGCAGACAAACCTCGCTTTGGCTATCGCGCTTTTATGCTGGATGTGGCGCGTAATTTTCAGTCAAAAAAAGAGATTTTAAAATTGCTGGATGTGATGGGGCTGTACAAACTCAATGTCCTGCACTTTCACCTGACAGACGATGAAGGCTGGCGACTGGAAATCCCGGCTTTGCCCGAGCTAACCACTGTCGGCTCAAAACGTGCACATAGCCTGGACGAAAGTAAAAATCTGCATCCGGCTTTAGGCTCAGGTCCGTCCATAAACAATACTTCAGGTACCGGGCATTATAGCAAAGCTGATTTTGTGGAGATCCTGAAATATGCTACGCAAAGACACATTGCCATCATCCCTGAAATTGAAAGCCCCGGCCACGCACGGGCTGCCATCAAAGCTATGGATGCGCGCTATGCCTTTTATATGCAACAGCATCAACCGGCAAAGGCTGCAGAGTATTTGCTGCGCGATTTAGCCGATAGCTCCAAATATACCTCTGTGCAGTATTATGATGATAACGTGATCAACGTCGCGCTGCCATCGGCTTATAAATTTATGGAGACGGTGACCGACGAAATTGTAAAGATGTATGCCGAGGCCGGTGCACCACTCAAATCTATTCATTTTGGTGGCGACGAAGTGCCGCCGGGTGCCTGGGAGAAATCGCCGGCATTTATGAATTTAATGAAAGCGGACACATCGATAAAAAATACAGACGACCTGTGGGCTTATTATTACGGACACATCAATCGTATGCTGCAAGCCCGCAATTTATACCTCACCGCCTGGGAGGAAGCCGGCTCGCGCAAAGTGATGCAAAATGGCAAGAAGACCAGTATCGTCAATGCCGATCTGTTGAACAAAAATGTGCACCTCGAGGTTTGGAACAATGTAATTGGCTGGGGAGCCGAAGATCTGGCCTACAAGCTGGCTAATCAGGGCTACAAGATCATTTTATCCCCGGTAAGTAACCTGTATTTTGACATGGCCTATTACAAGGCTTTTGACGAGGCGGGCTATTATTGGGGCGGCTATGCCGATGTAGACAAAGCTTTCAATTTTATCCCGTACGATTACTTCAAGAACACCACCAAGGGCCGACTGGGCGAAACCCTGCCGCCAAACTTTTTTGCTGCCAAAGAACGTTTAACACCCGCTGGTACCGCCAACATCGTGGGCCTGCAAGGTGCACTTTGGGCAGAGACGCTGAAAGGCGAGCAACGCATGGAATATATGCTGCTGCCCAAACTACTGGGGCTGGCCGAGCGCGCCTGGGCCAAAAACCCTGAATGGGCCGCCGAGCCGGATTCCATCAAAAGCAAACAGCTGTATAATGAAGCCTGGTCGCGTTTTGTGAACGTATTGGGCAAGCGAGAATTGCCCCGTTTAAGCTATTACGCCGGTGGTTTCGGCTATCGCATCCCTATGCCGGGCGCGATGGTAAAAGACGGGCAAGTTTGGGTTAACAATCAATTGCCAGGGCTAACCATCCGTTATACTACCGACGGCAAAACGCCGACAATTAGCAGCCCGGTTTATACCAAACCCTTGCCGGCTGGCGGTACTATAAAAGTTGCTGCGTTTGATGTAAGCGGACGTTCAGGAAAGGTAGCAGTTGTACAATAATCTGGTAGAGACGCGATACATCGCGTCTCTACTAGCCAAATAATTTTATCGTTATTTCTTAACCAGCATGGCCAGCTGGCCGCGGTGATTGCTTAGGTGATTGGTGCGGCTCAGTAATACGTTCAAACGGTTTCTGTGCGGCTCTTTTACCAGTTCTTCTGCCGAAATGTTGGCATGTCGCCCAAACCAATCATCGGCCGATAATTGATGGATATGCTCAGCTAATTTGGCGTTTACTTCGGTCCACTGCTTACGCAATTGAGCAACGGTGGGTAACTCTGCTACTGCCCTATCCGGCGATTGCACAAAAACCGAATATAATTCAGGATATAACTCATCGCCGAAAAGTAAAAGCGATAGCATTTTGTCGTGTACAGAAACCAGGTGCCCCAGCAGGTAAATACCCCGGTTTTTGCCCGGCGCCACCTCTTCCATTAATTGCTCGTCGGTTAGCTGGTCAAAAAGCTTCGAGGTGGCGGTCACTTGCCCGTTCCAGCCGTCAACAGCCATTTTTACAAATATTTGATCGCGTGTCATAATTTAAGGTTTGTTAAATGTTGACAGTAAAAATAGCCTTTAGGTGTTGCCTAATTATCGTTTTAAAGTAAACATATTGGAAAGCACTGAGCGCGGTGTTGTTTAGATTATAACGTCATGCCGAAACAAGTTCACTGTTGTCCGGTAAAAAAAGGTTTTGTGTAAAAAGGCTCTATTTAAGAGTTTAAATTGGCCGTTTATGTTTTAAATGCGATTTGTAAGCCTGGTAATTTCAACTGTTGCGT
>Ga0157372_10000241_pt1 | contig 60488 bp, 48 predicted proteins | sample C55metaG_FD_115307 | JGI IMG/M metagenome (GOLD analysis project Ga0157372, IMG submission 115307) | Corn rhizosphere microbial communities from Kellogg Biological Station, Michigan, USA - C5-5 metaG | ecosystem: Host-associated > Plants > Roots > Rhizosphere > Soil | place: USA: Michigan... | reverse complement strand
AATGAAAAGGAGGTGGCCATGGCAATGTATTAGCTGTAAACCTATTTCAGTACTAAATATTAAAGTGTAAATTCATACCAGTATCAACCATTAAAAGTGTAAACTTTTTTTAGGACGAGTCAAGCGCTGCAAGTGATCCAAAAATGACCTAAAAGTCAGGAAAAGGTGATCCAAAGTGATCCGCTTTTGAGAGAGGTGTTTATTAGGTATTTGATTTTCAGAATGTTGTGATTTTGTGGTGATCCAACTGATCCAAAGTGATACACATTTGCGCGTGGATCACTGTTCATGGTTTGGGGCATGAATTGTTCTTTTTTGACATAAACATTCTATCAATGAATCAGTTATTCAGATAACAACACATAACATCGCTATGAAAACCCTAACTCGTTTCTTAACTGTGCTGCTGCTCGCGGGCAGTTGCTCCGTATTTGCCCATAAACTACCCAAACGCGAAACTGTACACCTGCCCCGCGGACGCAGTATTACCATGCAGGCCCGGGTTAACAAACTGGGTCATGCCTACGGCACAGTGACTGTCGATTTCAAAATGAACCGTAAAGGTGACGTTACCTGGGCCGATGCCAATGCGCTGCACACCACCGTAATGGATAAAAGCTTTGTACGAAAAGTTGTGGACGCCGTGCGGAACATGAAATTCAACAAAGTTAAACACGCGCCCATGAGCCAGAAGGGTAGCATATCTTATTCTTTTAGGTAATTGAGAAGTGTTAAAGCAAAATGTGAAAACCCAACGCTGCGTAATAAAAACCTTACCTTTGCTCCATGAGCAAGTACCAACACATCTTTTTCGACCTTGATCATACCATATGGGATTTTGATAAAAACGCCGAGGAGGCGCTGCATGAGTTGTTTATCACGCATCGTTTAAATGATATTGGTTTAGCATCAGCTGATGTTTTTATTGAAACGTATACCGAGAACAACCACCGCCTGTGGCGCGAGTATCACTTGGGCAACATCACCAAGCAGGCATTGCGTGAGGCGCGTTTCAAGCAAACCTTTTTGGATCTGGGCGTACAGTTGGAGGTTATTCCCAGTGGCTTTGAAGATGCTTATGTACAGCTTTGTCCTACCAAAACCAGCCTGTTCCCCAATGCGCATGAAACGCTGGAATATCTGCAAAGCAAATACCAGCTGCATTTGATATCAAACGGGTTTAAAGAATCGCAGGATATCAAGATCAGCGGCTCTGGACTGGACAAATATTTTACACATATTGTGATTTCTGAACTTGTAGGTGTTAACAAGCCGGATGCTGCCATATTTGAGCATGCAGTCGCCCTGGCCGGGACTATCAAAGAAGAAAGCGTAATGATAGGCGACAGCCTGGAAGCTGATGTGCTGGGCGCCTTAAATTACGGCATGGATGCCATCTACTTTAATCCATTTAATGCCCCCAAGCCAGACGAGGTAAAAATGCAGATTACTGATCTGAAAGAATTAACTTTATTGTTATAACAACTCCTTAGCCGTGAATATAGCCACCGAACGCAGAGCCATTGATCAAATCCTCGATACGTACCGCGATCTGTTGGACACGGTAACTGATGAGCAATTTACCGAAACGCCGAAAGATGGTGGCTGGTCGATAGCCGAAGTTTATTCGCACGTATTGCAAGCCACTTTGGGCGCTTCAATAGCGATCGAGCGCTGTATCAACGGTACATGCGATACCTCTCGAAAAGGTTTGAGTTTAATTGGGCGTTTTGTTTTGTTTTTCCGTCGATTTCCGGGAAGGGTTAAAACCCTGAAGGCAGAGGCTTCAAGGATGACGGTCGCTAAGATCAGTAAGGAAGACGCCCGAAACCTTATCATCAAATGTCGTGGGCGCATAGATACCATCGCATCGCGCATTAATGAAGAAACCGGTATCCACAAAATAAAACATACCCGCATGGGTATGCTTAATGGCAAGCAATGGTTCAGGTTTGCGCTCATCCATTTGAAGCATCATTTGAAACAAATTGACCGCATAAAAAATAAATTTTAATATCGATGAAACCTTTTATATTTAACAGAGTCTTAATCTTAAAATAATCTGAGAATCTGAACTTTGCTAAAATTTAAGGTAATGCAATTTGAGTACGCATATGTGGTTGTAGTAATGATCCTGATCATGGTTGGGGTGTTCTACTTTAGTCCATACGAACTTACAGTTAATGAAGAGGAGAGCGAAGACTAATCGTTCGTCCTTAAAAAAACATTTAAATTTTCCGGTAAAAATTACCGGCCAGGTCACTATCCCCTAAAATTTTATGGCGAAGCGCGAAGTTGAGATCGTAATTATTTCTGATGTGCATTTAGGTACCTATGGTTGTCATGCCAAAGAATTGCTGAAGTATCTAAAAAGTATTAAGCCTAAAATGTTGATCCTTAACGGCGATATTATTGATATCTGGCAGTTCAGCAAATCATATTGGCCAGAGGCTCACATGAAGGTAGTGCGCCGAATCATGAAGTTTATTACCGAGGGTATCCCGGTTTATTATCTCACCGGCAACCACGACGAAATGCTGCGTAAGTTTGCTGATTTTGATCTGGGCTCATTCAAGCTCCTCAACAAATTGGTGCTAAATATCGACGGCAACAAAGCCTGGATTTTCCACGGAGATGTGTTTGACGTTACCATGCAATACTCAAAATGGCTGGCTAAGTTAGGCGCTATAGGTTATGATACCCTGATTCTGGTTAACAGCTTTACCAACTGGCTGCTTAGTGCTTTTGGTCGTGAAAAGATGAGTTTTTCTGCAAAGATCAAGGCTAAGTTTAAGGATGCCGTAAAATTCATCAATGAGTTTGAGCAAACCGCGGCCGACCTGGCTGTCGACAAAAAATACCACTATGTAATTTGTGGCCACATCCACCAGACCGAAATCCGCGAAATTTCATCAACCGACAACTCGGGCAAAGTGCTGTACCTGAACAGCGGCGACTGGGTGGAAAGCCTTTCTGCCCTGGAATATAACAACGGTAAATGGGAGATTTTTAAATATAACCCTGAAGATTTCAAGAAGGAAAATGAAGAAGAAGACGACCATACCGACGCCGAAGATCTTGACGCCAAAATGGATGTGAACTTGTTGTTGCAAAGATTTAGGCAGGAGCATTCATAAGATTATTAAATTTCATGTAATTTTCAGGTTCATTATTTAATATTGCGCTTAAATAAACCTTATTATACCATGAAAAACTTATTCCTATCATGCGCAATGGCTTGCGCAGCAGCCGTATTTATCGGCATTAATCAAACCCAAGCCCAGGATCTTAAACCACATTTCGGTATCACCGCCGGGGCCGATTTGACGACTTTGGGTAGCTCGACTTATCGAAACACCTCATTCAACTACCAATGGCGTTATGGCTTTCAAGGTGGTATTTATGCCGATTTGCCTTTGGCTAAGCACTTCTCTATTATGCCACAGGTTTTATACTCGCAAAAAGGCGGAAAGGTCGACGCGAAGATACCTAATTTACTTGCCACATCCGGCAGTTCTGGGAGTGCCGGTAACAGCCCATCCACCGCATATGATAATTATACAGGTAGTGTCAGAATGAATTATATAGACGTACCTGTTTTGTTGGCTTATAAACCTTTAGCTGATCTTTCGTTTTTTGCGGGGCCGCAAATTTCCTTTTTATTAGCTCAACATTCTTCTTTTGCAGATATGTCTGTTTCGGGTGGCACCCTTACGCATGATGACACTACGAATGGTTTTAAAAAAACTTTACTTGGTGGCAATGTGGGAGTAGGCTATAACCTTTGCAAAGAAGCTAGTGTTCATTTGCATTATATGTTCGATTTACAGCATGTAGCCGATAAAGATGCATCGAGTGCAGGAGCTAATCCACCAAAAAACAGCGGTTTCGCGCTTACTTTAAGTTATTTGTTTTAATTTTTAAAGCATTCACAATTTTTTGGCGCAAATAATATCTTTGTCAGGACAGTACCTCATACCTGATGAAGATATTATACGCCATACAAGGAACCGGTAACGGGCACATCAGCCGCGCGCGCGAAATTGTGCCGCTGCTGCAAAAGTATGGCGAGCTTGATTTGCTGGTGAGCGGCACCGAAGCCGAGGTAACGCTGTCGCAACCTGTTAAATATAAATTCCACGGATTAAGCTTTGTGTTTGGCACCAAAGGCGGTGTCGACAAATGGGCCACCTACAAACTCATGGACCTGCCGCAAATGTGGCGCGACATGCATCACCTGCCGCTTAAAGATTATGATCTGATCATTAACGATTTTGAACCGGTTAGCGCATGGGCCTGCAAGTTGCAGCGCGTGCCTTCTGTGTCGTTGAGTCATCAATGTGCTTTCGTGTCGCCTAAAACCCCGCGGCCAAAAGCCGGGTGGTTCAACTATGGCCCGGCAATTCTTAAGCATTATTCGCCTACTACGCATCATATCGGGTTTCATTTTGAGCGATATGATGATTTTATACATACGCCCGTCATCCGCAGCGAGATACGTAACATGCAAACCAGCAACCTGGGGCATTATACCGTGTACCTGCCCGCCTATGACGACAAAAAACTAACCGAACTGCTCAAACAAACCGATGTGCACTGGCACATCTTCTCCAAACGCCAGAAAACCGGCTATACTGATGGTAATGTACAAGTGATCCCGGTAAACAACGAAGGCTTCAATGTAAGCCTGGCCAGTTGCGATGGCCTGCTTACCGGAGGCGGCTTCGAAGGCCCGGCCGAGGCGCTGTTCCTGCAAAAAAAAGTAATGATGATACCCATGTCGGGCCAGTACGAGCAGCAATGCAATGCGCTGGCAGCCTCACGCTTGGGTGTGCCCGTGGTACAGCATATAGACAGCACTTTTGTTCACCGGCTAAAAAACTGGATAAAAGACGAAGAGCGTGTATGGGTTGATTTCCCCGACGAAACGGACGAGATTGTGCATAACATGGTAAAGCGGTATGCGAGGTGACGGGGCTTTGCTTATTTACATTTTAACATCCCCTCTTTTTCTGCTATTATTGCTTCATGATAAACTTGTTCAGAAGCTATAACCCCTTAAATATTTTATGGCTGGGCATTTTATTGTTTTTGCTGCGACTGGGCTTTGTTTACAACGCGCCCGCCCAGATTGATTTTGTTTACCTCGAGCCTTTTGCCCGCATGCTGGCGCCCACGGCATATCACCTTGATTTTCCGTCTGTAATTAACGTGTTTCTGGCTGCTGTGCTGGTTTTTGTACAGGCATTGCTGGTTAATCGTTTAACTAATCAGTTTGGGTTGCTGGGTAAACCCAGTTTTTTACCGGCGTTAATGTATGTAACCTTGTCGGGTTTGTTTACGCCGTTTTTGGTGCTGAGCCCGCCGCTGGTTTGTAATTTTTTGCTGATATGGATGCTGTACAGGCTCTTCAATCTCTATAAAGGCGACGACTGCAAGTCTATCACTTATGATCTGGGGATGATCGTAGCGTTTGGCTCTCTGATTTATTTCCCCTTCATTTATCTATTCCTGAGTATATGGGCGGCGCTTTTGCTGTTCAGGCCGTTTTATTGGCGCGAATGGGTTATCGGCATTATGGGGTATGCCACCGTGTTTTTCTTTTTGGCGGTGATTTACTACATGCGTAATAAACTGCCTGAGTTTACAGACATCTGGACACCGCTGGCTTCTAAATTTCCAACACACGTTAGCCTCAATAATTATACTTACCTGTTGCTTATACCAATTTTGGTGATCCTGGTGTTCGGGCTGGTGCGCATACAACAGGTGTTTTTTAGGGGATATGTGCAGATCCGTAAATCGTTTCAACTCTTGTTCGTAATATTTCTCATCGCGGGGTTGTCATTTTATGTAAAAGCACAGTTCTCGCTGCCTCATTTTCTGCTGTGCGTTATCCCGCTTAGCATATTTTTTGCCTATTATTTTATGCATGCCACCCTGCGCTGGTTTTATGAAAGCTTGTTTTTGATACTGCTTGTGGGCATTGTTTATTTCCAATTATACCCTGTTTAACACTTTTTAACTTTTACATTCGTTCAAATTTCGGGCGTTATGTTAGATTTGTAGCGTCAAAATTTCTGTAGACGTTATTGTGCTGCAGATCAAAACGAAAAAAAAAGCATAGCTGATGAAATTTGGAGTTGTAATATTTCCGGGGTCTAATTGTGATGAAGATATCATCCATGTATTAGAAAAAATAATGGGTCAAGAGGTGGTTAGACTTTGGCATAAAGATCATGACCTACAAGGTGCCGAATTTATTATACTACCGGGCGGTTTCTCATTTGGCGACTACCTGCGCTCTGGCGCTATCGCCCGTTTCTCGCCAATCATGCAGCAGGTAATTCAGTTTGCCAACAATGGTGGTTATGTATTGGGTATCTGCAACGGTTTCCAGATTTTAACCGAAGCCGGTTTGTTGCCGGGTGCTTTGCTGCATAACAATCACCGTAAGTTTGTTTGCCGTAATATTTACATGAAGGCTGAAACTACCAACTCAATGGTTACAGCGCAAATAAGCCCTGAGCGTGCATTAAAAATTCCGGTGGCACATGGCGAGGGTAACTATTTTGCCGATGCCGAATTACTGCAGTCATTAAAAGATAACGACCAGATATTGTTCCGCTATTGCGATGAGTCAGGCAATATAACGCCCGATTCAAACCCTAACGGATCATTAGAGAATATAGCAGGTATCACCAACAAAGACCGTAACGTATTTGGCTTTATGCCGCACCCAGAGCGCGCTGCCGATACTATACTGGCTAATGAGGATGGCCTTGCAATTTTTGAATCTATCCTATCAATGGTTAAGGCCTGATGCCTGTTCTGGTTGTCGATATAGGGAACACATTTACCAAGGCAGCCATATTTGAGCAGGATGAGCTGGTACACACCGAACAATTTACGGCTATTGATGCTTCAACGATTCATGCTTTTTTAGCTAAGTATGGCGTTGAAAGGGCAATTATATCAACCGTAAAGAAGCAAAGCGCGGAGTGGGAGCAGGAGTTACAGCAAACAGTGCCGGTAATATATTTTAATGCTGAGATGACCACAGGTATCCGTAACCATTATCGCACACCAAAAACTTTGGGGCTTGACAGGCTGGCGGGTGTAGTAGGGGCGCTTCACCTATATCCGGGTAAAGATAACCTGGTGATTGACGGCGGTACCTGCATTACCTACGATTGGGTGGATGCCGACGGTAATTATTTTGGCGGCAGCATATCACCGGGATTAAATATGCGTTATAATGCACTTAACTACTATACATCGGCGCTGCCGGTGGTTAAGCAGGATGCAGGGTTTGACAGCAACAGCGGCGATGATACCGAAACAGCTATCAGATCAGGCGTGCAAAACGGAATTAAATATGAGCTGCTGGGCTTTATTGAAAGCTACGCCCGTAACAAGCAGCAACTAAATATTATACTAACCGGTGGCGACGGTAAATTTTTTGATAGCCTGTTAAAAAATAGCATCTTTGCCACCTGTATTAAAAATGAGCCATACCTGGTTTTAAAAGGATTAAACGCAGCTACACAAAAGCATAATGATTAGATATACCAAGCTCCTTATAACTTTTATACTTACCGCCGTTGTAATAAGTGCAGATGCACAGTCGACGACTAATACAAGTTCGCCTTACTCGCAGTATGGTTTGGGCGATCTAGTGCCGTCAATATTGCCCCAAAACCAGGCAATGGGTGGTATATCTACCGGTGTAAATACCATAAACAGATACTCAAGTATCAACCCGCAAAACCCGGCATCATACGGCGCTATCAGCTGGACGGTTATGGATGCGGGTATATATGCCAGTAAACTTTCAATGAGCCAAAGCGGCCAGCCTTCTCAGAAAGACAATAACTTCCGCATGAGCCATGTTACTTTTGCTATCCCTATTGCTTCAATTTCTGCAATAAGTTTTGGTTTGATGCCTTACAGCCAGGTAGGTTATAATTATACCAAATCAATCAAAGGATATGGTACCGGATCGGCAGTTGATACCAATGCTACCAATTATATTTATAGCGGCGAGGGCGGCTTGAATAAGGCTTATTTTGGTTACGGTATTGCTATAGCGCGTAGTTTCTTGTTTGGTGTTAATGCATCGTACATTTTTGGTAACATCAAACACAAACAAGAGGTTGAAATGCCGCAGTTGGGTGGCAATCTGAATACCAGTGTTGAACGTGCTAACTCTATCGGCGGCTGGAACTATGATTACGGCTTTCAGTACATTTATGATATATCGCTCACCCGCCACCTTACGTTGGGTTATTCGGGGTCGGCAGGCTCGCAGCTTAATTCAAAAAGCAGCTACATCATAAGCCATTACACATTTGACGCAAACGGCAACCGTAACGTTAATATGGACTCCATTGTTAATCAGCAAAATAATCAATCAAAAATACAATTGCCGCAAATACACCACTTCGGTATCTCTTATCAGCAGGACTTGAAATTCCTGGTAGGTGCAGATTACTCGATTGGCAAATGGGCTGATCTGCGTATTGATGGCACCAACCCGGGCACCGTTAACAGCAGTACCTTCAATGTAGGTGGTCAGTTTACGCCAAATGTTAATGCCCTGAATAGCTGGTTGTCAACGTTAGATTACCGTTTTGGGGTGATGCTGGATAATACTTACTATAACGTACCTAACGTAAGCGGCTCAGGTTATACCAATATCAAATCAAAATCAGTTAATATAGGTGTGGGCATACCACTTAGGGGCTCACAAACCAGCTATTACAAAATGAACCTGTCGGCCGAGTTTGGCCAGCGTGGTACATTGAATAATGGGCTGATCAAGGAAAACTTTATAAACTTCAGATTAGGGTTCACGCTTAACGACAAATGGTTCCAGCGTTATAAATTTGATTAATTAAGTAATGCATAGTCGGTTAAAACGGTTTTGGCCTTTTATTTTTCCGGCATTGCTTTTTGGCATGCTGCTGTTGAGCGCGTGCGAGAACGACTTAAAAAAGATCAAAGAAATATCGTCTAAATATACCAGCTCGCCTATTGACACCACCAAAGGGGTAGAGGTAATTTACAGTGATTCTGCTATTGTAAAAGGGAAGATGACCACTCCCATGATGATCCATTACAATATATCAGATCCGTTTTATATGATGCCCAAAGGGGTTAAAGTAACTTTTTACGATGTCTTTGCGCGGGAAGATGGTAATATCGTTGCCGACTCGGCCGTATACCATACCGTCGCGCAAAAAATAGAATTTTATCATCACGTAGTTTATACTACCGTTAAAGGCGATGTCTTTAAGTCGGACGAGCTGATATGGGATCAGCAAAAAAAGATCATGTACTCCAATAAGCCGGTACAAATTGTAACTGCCGGTGGCGATATATTAAACGGCGTCAACTTTACCAGCGACGATAAATTACAATACCCGCAAATGAATCAGGGTACGGGGAACTTTAGTGTATCAGATATGCCGGGCGATGGCCAGTCTGCCGGTAATGGACAGCAACCCGTTAGTCAGCCGCCAACTAACCAACCGTCAGTTAATCCCCTGCTTAATCAGCCTCCTGTTAATCAACCACCGGTTAATAAGCCCGCGGCTCCTGCCACGTTGCAAAAAGCGCCTGCTGCATTCCAAAAAGCCCCTGTGCGTCCTTAAAAAAATTAAGTAATTGTTACGTAAAAATTTGTATGATAAAATTTTACTAAAAGTTGTATCTTGCGCCTCTTTTTGAGATTACTACTATACTAATATTAATAAAACAACATAGAATAAGTTTATGGCTATAATGGGTTATCTGCGCGACCGGATGGGTAAAATTGTCGCAGGTGTGATCGGGCTTTCACTTTTTGCATTTATTGCTACTGAAGCGGTAAGAAGCGGAGGATCTTTTTTTAGAGATGATAATAACGAATTAGGTTCTGTTGGCGACCAGAAAATCCCTTTGGATCAATTTAATGCCAATGTAGAGCAAAATTTGGCGCAGTTTAAGGCACAATCGGGCCAAACGCATATCACTTCGCAAATTACGGCCTATGTACAGGAAAATGCCTGGAACCAACTGGTTAGTAAAGCCATTTTTGACAAAGAAGTTGAAAAAGTTGGCCTTGCTGTAGGTGGCGACGAAACACAAAACATGTTAACCGGGCCAAATCCAAACCCGCGTGTTATGCAGGCATTTACTGATCCGTCAACCGGTAAATTTGATCCTAACTCTATTATCAGCGCTCAAAATGCTATCAAAAGCATGAAAGACGATGATCCGCAGAAAGTTAAATGGGCACAGTTTATCACAGATTTGATTGACGGTAAAAAAGCCGAAAAATACCTTTCTCTGGTAACCAACGGTATCTACGTTAACTCGCTTGACGCAAAAGACGGTTACGAGGCTAAAAACAAGCTGGCTAGCTTTAAATATGCTTTGTTAGAGTACGCTTCAATAGCTGACGATAAAGCTGTCCCAACTGATGCTGATTACAGCAGCTATTATGACGAGCATAAAAACGAGTTCAAAAATCCGCAGGAATTAAGAGGAATCAGTTACGTTGCATTCAATGCTGCTCCGTCAAAAGCCGACTCGGCCGTAGTTGAAAATCAAATGACTAAATTGTTGCCTGATTTTATCAACTCAAAAGACGACTCGCTGTTTGTTCAGATCAACTCAGAAACTAAAACACCGTTAACCTGGCAATCAAAAGGTCAGCTTGATCCAAAGATCGATAGCATCATGTTCAAGCAAAACCCGGGCTTTATTTATGGTCCGTACCAGGCAGGTGGTGCTTATAAATTGTCTAAACTGGTTGCAACCCGCGTATTCCCGGACTCAGTTAAGGCAAGACACATTCTGATCACTCCTGCAGAAGCCGGCGGCCCTGACAAAGCAATGGCCAGAGCAGATTCATTGAAAAAATTAATTGAAAGCGGTAAAGGAAACTTTGCTGCCCTGGCGCAGACGTTTTCTGCCGATAAAGCTTCAGCTACTAAAGGCGGCGACTTAGGTACATTTGGCCGTGGCCAAATGGTGCCGGCTTTTGACAATGCTGTTTTTGAAGGCAAAAAAGGCGATCTGAAAATTGTTACTACACAATATGGTGTCCACCTGATTGAAGTTCTGGATCAAAAAGGATCATCAAAAGTAGTTAAAGTGGCTACTGTTGATAAGCCATTAACCGCCAGCAGCACAACACAATCAGCCGCTTATAGCAAGGCTCAGACTTTCCTGGCATCAATCAACAAAGACAACTTTGACGCAGAGGCCACTAAAGAAGGTTTGAAAGTTCAAAAAGCTGAAGATATCCAAGGTACTGCCGGTGCATTGCCTGGTTTATTGGAGGCTCGCGAACTGGTAAGATGGGTGTTTAAAGCTAAGCAGGGCGAAGTTGCCGATCAGGTATTTACCGTTGGCGATCAATATGTAGTTGCACACGTAACTACTATTAAACCTAAAGGTATCTTGTCGCTTGATCTGGTTAAAGACAAAATCAAACCTGAAATAATCAAACAAGTCAAAGGCAAAATGCTGACTGATAAATTTGCTGCGGCTGCTAACGGCGCATCATCTATTGATCAGATTGCTCAGAAAGCAGGCGCTAAAGTTGCTCCGGTACAAAACATCGTGTTTGCTAACCCGGTTATCCCGGGCTCATCAGCCGAGTATAAAGTAATTGGTACTGTATTTGGCTTGGCCGTTAATAAAGTATCAAAACCTATTGCCGGTCAGCAAGGTGTTTATGTAGTGCAGGTTGAAAACTTTATTAATCCGGCTCCGCTTACTAATGCTGTAAGAGAGAAAGAACAAATTGCTAATACCTTATTGCAACGTGTGGAAGGATCATTGTTTGAAGCACTGAAAGATAAGGATAATGTAAAAGATAACAGAGCTAAGGTGCTGTAGTTAATATTTAAAGTAATTTTGTATCCGGGATGGCGTTTATAATGCGTTATCCCGGATTTTTATTTTACAGGAGATGGAAATACAAGAAAACTTTGTGAATAAGGTGGCCCAAAGTGGGTTGATAACCTTAGATCCGGCCGAATTTTACACCCCGGGCGACCGCGTGGTTTATGATATAAAAGATAACCTGTTTCAGGGCCTGATACTGCGCGAGAAAGATTTTCGTGAGTTTGTAAAAGACCATGACTGGACTCAATATCAGGACAAATTGGTAGCACTTACCTGCACTGCCGATGCCATAGTACCGGCCTGGGCTTATTTGCTGTTGGCAAACCGCATGGCACCGTATGCCAAAGAAGTTGTTTTTGGTGATTTAGAGACCCTGGAGACGGTTTTATATACCAAAGCGTTCACTGGTATAGATGTTGAGCAATATCGCGACCAGCGCCTGGTAATTAAAGGCTGCGGGGATATAGATGTGCCGGTATCGGCTTATGTTGAGCTGGGTAAAAAACTGAGCCCGGTGGTAAAGAGCCTGATGTTTGGCGAACCATGCTCAACCGTGCCTATTTATAAACGTAAAGACTAAACCCTGAGCGTTTGCCGTTGTCTGTATCTGAAAACAAGCCTTTGCCGGTTTGGGCGGCCCAACAGCTGCCTTGGTCTGATTGGTTTGCTCTTGCAACAACTACTATATAAATGAAGAAATACTTACTGTTTATACTATTTGCTTTAGGTGTTAATACCGCTTTTAGCCAGGAGCTAAGGGATATTGCCGATCCGGTATTTAAAGCCGGGGAGCAACTGAGTTACCGGTTTAGATACGGATTTATCACCGGCGCAGAAGGTACCCTTAAAGTTGAAGATGGTGAAAAGATAGACGGGCATCCTACATACCATATCACCGCCGATGGTAAGACCGCCGGTACATTCGACTTTTTTTACAAAGTGCGCAATCGTTACGAAAGTTATGTCGACCGGACGACGCTGCTACCTTATCTTTATTTAGAGAACAGGCGAGAAGGGAGCTGGAAGCATACAGATAAGGTAAAGTTTAGTCAGTCTGAGGGTAAGATAGTAGCAGGTAAAGGTACTTTTATGACCAAAGGGAAGACTTTTGACTTTGTATCGGCCTATTACTTTGCCCGCGGCTTGGACATCTCAAAAATTAAAATAGGCGACAAATTTGAGTTGCCTTATTTTTTGGATGATGGGGTTTATACGCTAAGTATAACCTATGCAGGCAAAGAAGTGATCAATAGTGCTATAGGGAAGTTTAATTGTTTGAAATTTAACCCTACCATAATAGCTGGCCGCGTTTTTAAAAAGGATAGTAAGCTGTACCTGTGGATAACCGACGATAATAACCGTATACCCGTAAAGGCAAACGTTGGCCTTATTGTTGGTAGCGTTACAATGGAATTAACTGATGCCAAGGGGCTTAAATATCCGCTTAATCCAATAAAATAATTTAAATGATGATAGAGGTTGGTAGTGTGCTGGTGCACGAAGATGTAGTACGACAAAATTTTGTTTGCAATTTAACCAAGTGTAAGGGAGCCTGCTGCCTAGAAGGCGATTCAGGCGCGCCGTTAAACCATGACGAGCTGCATATACTGGATGAAATATATCCGAAGGTAAAATCTTACATGACTGAAAAAGGTATTGCCACTATTGAAGAGGTTGGTACCCACGTGACTGACTTTGAAGGTGATTATACCACTCCGTGCGTTGATACCAATAAAGAATGCGCTTATGTAATATGGGAAGGCGGTATCACCAAATGTGCCATCGAAAAGGCATATGAAGAAGGCGTGATCGATTGGAAAAAGCCTATTTCATGCCATTTATATCCTATCCGTATTACCAAATACCCTGAGTTTGACGTATTGCATTATGACCGTTGGAGTATTTGCAGCCCGGCCTGTAGTTTTGGCGACGAATTAAAAGTGCGTGTTCATGAATTCCTGAAAGGCCCGCTTACCCGAAAATACGGCGAAGAATGGTACGGCGAATTAGAAGAAGCAGTTGCCGTATTCGACGAAAATTCGAAAAATTCTAATCTTTTTTAAACAATATAGCGTAATAGAAGCTTATCATAAATCATTCACTAATTAGATTTACAATAAAGTTGTATTATTGTAACAGACTTAATCGATTATAATGAAAGTAGCTTTAATTACCGGCATCACCGGCCAGGATGGTGCTTACCTTGCAGAATTTTTACTAAAAAAAGGTTACCAGGTTCATGGTGTTAAAAGACGCTCGTCGTTGTTTAATACTGATCGTATTGATCACTTATATGCTGATCCGCATGAGCCGAACGTTAAATTTAAGTTACACTACGGCGACCTGACCGATTCTACCAATTTGATCAGGTTGATCCAGGAGGTTCAACCTGATGAGATTTACAATCTGGGTGCGATGTCGCACGTACAGGTGAGCTTTGAAACTCCTGAATACACCGGCAACGCCGATGGTATTGGTACCCTGCGTATCCTGGAAGCGGTAAGATTATTGGGCATGACCAAAAAGACCCGCATTTACCAGGCTTCAACATCTGAGTTGTATGGGTTGGTACAGGCAGTTCCGCAGAGCGAGACTACGCCTTTCTATCCACGCTCGCCTTATGCGGTGGCCAAACTATATGGATACTGGATCATTGTAAACTATCGTGAAGCTTACGATATGTATGCTTGTAACGGTATTTTGTTTAACCACGAAAGCCCTATCCGTGGGGAAACTTTCGTAACCCGTAAAATTACCCGTGCTACTTCTAAAATAGCTCTGGGCTTGCAAAACTGTCTTTACCTGGGTAACCTTTCAGCTCAACGCGACTGGGGCCATGCTAAAGATTATGTAGAAGCTATGTGGTTGTTATTACAACAAGATAAAGCTGAGGACTATGTTATAGCTACCGGTGTTACTACTACTGTTAGAGATTTCGTTCGTATGTCGTTTGCTGAAGTTGGCGTTACGCTTGAGTTTAGCGGTAAAGACGAAAATGAGCGCGGTGTAATAATTGATGTCGATAAAGAAAGACAAAAAGAGCTTAACCTTAACCCTGAACTGTTGAAAATAGGCCAGACCGTTGTTAAGGTTGATCCTAAATATTTCAGACCAACCGAGGTTGATCTGTTAATTGGCGATCCGACTAAGGCTCAAAAACAATTAGGTTGGAAGCCAAAATATGATTTAGCCGCGCTGGTTAAAGATATGATGGAATCTGACCTACATTTGGTTAAGAAAGATGATTATTTGAAGAAAGGTGGCTTTGCCACTATGAATTACTTCGAATAAGCTATCTTTGCTTAATCTACATCACCTATTATTCATGAAAAAAATCTTAAGCAGTGCAATATTGCTTTTAATATTTGTTAAGGTTGGTATGGCTCAGGCTACATACCAACCTTATTCATATCAGTTCTATCAGAAGTTTAATGAGGATCTTTACTCTACAAAAACCCGCCTTCATACTTCGTTAAAATCATTCATTATTGATAGCGCATTGCAGCGTAAATATGATTCATTGATGAATTATGGGGTAGACACCTCAAGGCATCATGGCTGGGTATACCGCAAGCTTTTTAATGAGCACCTGTTTGATGTTAAGAATAAAGACTTTACTTTCTTTGGCGATTTCATGCCAGACTTGGTTGTAGGCAGAGATATATCAGGGCACAAAAATGTCTGGATCAATACAAGAGGCTATCAATTAGGCGGTACGGTTGGTAAGAATTTTTATTTCTACTCAAGCGGGTTTGAAAATCAAGCAGTATTTCCTGAGTATTTAACTACATACATTAACCAGGTAGGAATTGTCCCGGGCCAGGCTTATGATCGTAGTTTTGGCAAAAAAACCAAAGATTGGTCAAACGTTAGCGCAATTGTGTCCTACACTCCGGTTAAATATCTGAATATAACATTAGGACATGATAAGACATTTGTTGGCGATGGCTATCGTTCAATGTTATTATCAGATTACGCGTCGAGTTATCCGTTTATGAAGCTGACGGCCAATTTGGGTAATGTACGCTATATGGCTATGTGGTCCTACATGACAGATCCGGCATCGCCGTCTTTAAGTTATGAAAATGGGTATAACCGTAAATGGGGTATATTTCATTACTTAGACTGGAATGTAAGCAAACGTATATCGCTAGGTTTCTTCGATGCTATTATAGCGGCTGATCGTGATTCGGCCACCAATGTTCATCGTGGGCTAGATCCGGCTTATTTAAATCCTATTATCTTTTTAAGACCGGTAGAGGCGTCCAACGGCTCGCCGGACAATGCGTTAATAGGTTTCACCGGAAAATATAAAATTACCGACGGAGTAACAGCATATGGCCAATTTGTGTTAGATGAGTTTCAATCTAAAGACTTTTTTTCAGGAAAGGGTAGCTTCAGAAATAAATACAGCTGGCAGCTGGGTTTAAAAGGCGCCAATTTGTTTAATGTTAAAAACTTAAATTATCTGGCCGAATACAATGGAGCAACGCCATACACTTATTCTGAAACATTACCAATCAAAAATTATAGTGAAGAGGCAGAGCCACTTGCACATCCTTTTGGCGCCAATTTTAAAGAGTTTGTAGGATTGCTCAATTACAGCTATAAGCGTTTTGATTTTAGTGGCGAATTTGATTACGGGCACTATGGTTTAGATATTAATGACCTCAATTATGGTAAGGATATATTTAAAACCTATAACAAACCAGCTCAAAAGGATGGTAATTATATAGGCCAGGGCTTAACAACCAACATGACCTACGTGGAAGGCAAAGTGGCCTACATACTTAATCCGAAATACAATTTGCGGATTGAGCTGGGCGGTATTTATCGTCTGGAGAGTAATGACCAGTTCAGAGATAAGGCAAGTATGATTACTATTGGCCTGCGCAGCTCATTCAGAACAATATATACTGATTTAGCAAGCTATCGGGTTCACTAATCAACAAGAATGAATAAAAGCAAGAGGCCATCTGCTATTAACGGATGGCCTTTTGCTTTTATAAGTTTTTTTCTTTTTAGCTGGCAATGGTGTTTGTGTTGTTTTTAATGCCAATCTCGCGCACCTGTGCGGCAATAGCTGCAGCATTATAGCCACATTCGGCCCATAATTCGGGTTGCTCGCCGTGCTCAACAATGCGGTCGGGAATGCCTAAGCGTACAACCTGTGCATTGTAATTACTGTCGGCCATAAACTCTAGTATGGCGCTGCCCATGCCGCCTTCAAGGCAGCCATCTTCAACAGTAATTACCTTGCTGAACTTATTGAAAATCTCGTGCAATAAAACCTCGTCCAGAGGTTTTACAAAGCGCATATCATAGTGGGCTGGGTAGTAGCCCTCGGTATTTAATTCTTGGATAGCTTTTACGGCTTGGTTACCAACGTGTCCAATAGTTAGTATCGCTACATCTTCGCCATCAGTCAATTTGCGGCCTTTACCTACCGGGATGGCTTTGAACGGACGCTGCCAATCAACCATCACGCCGTTGCCACGTGGATAACGTATCACAAACGGGCCCATATCATCTTGCTGAGCGGTATACATCAGGTTACGCAGCTCCTCTTCGTTCATCGGCGCCGATACCGTCATGTTCGGTATGCAGCGCATATAAGCCAGATCGTAAGCGCCGTGATGTGTCGGTCCGTCGGCACCCGCTATACCGGCACGGTCAAGACAGAATATCACGTTTAGATTTTGAATAGCCACGTCGTGTATCACCTGGTCGTAAGCCCGCTGCATAAAGCTCGAGTAAATATTACAGAACGGAATCAATCCCTGTGTAGCCAAACCGGCCGAGAAAGTCACGGCGTGTTGTTCGGCAATACCTACGTCAAACGCGCGGTTAGGCATAGCCTTCATCATCAAGTTCAATGAACAGCCTGATGGCATGGCCGGCGTAATACCCATAATTTTAGGATTAGCCTCGGCCAGTTCAATAATGCTATGGCCAAACACGTCCTGGTATTTTGGTGGCTGTGGTTTGTCGAAAGTGGCTTTTTTGATTTCGCCGGTTATCTTATCGAACAAGCCGGGGGCGTGCCACTTAGTTTGGTCCTTTTCAGCCAGCGCATAACCTTTTCCTTTGGTGGTAATGCAATGCAAAAGTTTTGGTCCGGGGATGTCGCGCAGATCATTCAGCACCTTAACCAGGTTTTTGACATCGTGCCCGTCAATCGGCCCAAAATATCTGAATTTTAAAGCCTCAAAGAAGTTACTGCGTTTAAGCAGCGTGCCTTTAATGCTTTTCTCAATTTTTTGCACCATGTTATAAGCGTCAGGGCCTATTGATGAAATTTTGGCTAGCACGCCGGCAATATCGTCCCTGAAACGGTTATATGGTTTTGAGGTAGTTATTGAGGTAAGATAATCCTTTAAAGCGCCAACATTAGGGTCAATAGCCATATTGTTGTCGTTCAGGATCACCAGTAAATTTGAGCTTTCAATACCGGCGTGGTTCAAAGCTTCAAAAGCCATGCCTGCGGTCATCGAACCATCGCCAATCACGGCTACGTGTTGACGGTCGGTCTCGCCTTTATAGTGCGATGCTACGGCCATGCCCAGGGCTGCCGAAATTGAGGTTGATGAATGGCCGACGCCAAAAGTGTCGTACTCGCTTTCAGCTCGCTTCGGGAAACCACTGATGCCGCCATATAGCCGGTTGGTGTCAAAAACGTCGCGACGGCCGGTTAATATTTTATGGCCGTAAGCCTGGTGGCCAACGTCCCATACCAATTGGTCGTACGGCGTATTTAATACATAATGCAGGGCAACGGTAAGTTCAACAACACCCAGGCTGGCGGCAAAATGTCCGCCATTTACCGAAACCACGTCAATAATATATTGACGCAACTCCTGGCAAACCTGCTCTAACTGATCTTCGCTAAGCTTCTTTAAATCAGATGGATAGTTAATGTTCTCTAATAAATCACCGGCTTTTACCTGCATTTATACTTATATCAAAATAATAGCTTACAAAGTAACTAAGTTTTTTATAATTTGAGGACATTTGCCCGTAATATTTGCAGTAAATACTATTTTTACCCGTAGATATGGAGCAAGAAGGCTTTGAAATAAAATTACCGCAGTTCGAGGGCCCATTCGACTTGTTGTTGTTCTTTATTGAGCGCGATGAGCTGGATATCCAGGATATACCCATTGCCCGTATTACAGACGACTTTCTAAACTACATTCACCACATGGTGAGCCTGAACATTGAGCTGGCCAGCGAGTTTATTTTTGTTGCCGCTACGCTGATGCGCATCAAGGCAAAAATGTTGCTGCCCCGCCATGAAAGCGAAAACCCCGAAAATGAAGTTGATACCCGCGAAGAGCTGATTCGCAAGCTGATTGAATATAAGAAATTCAAGGTAGTATGCGAAGAGCTGCGCCCGATGGAGGAAGAACGCCTGATGCAAGAGCGCCGCGGCAATATTGCTGCCGATGTGGAAAGCGCCGAGCGCGTAGCTACCCCAGGTGAGGAACTAACCGACCTGACCTTGTATCGCCTCATGATAGTATATAACCGCATGATGCGCAATTACCAAAACCGCAGCGAGCAAGTTACCCACACGGTGGTACAGTATCCATATACCATCGAAAAACAAAAGAAAGCCATTGACGACCTGTTGCGTATTAACAAAATGATGGATTTTAAAGCCATAGCCCGCGAATCTGAAAATAAGGTGCATTTTGTGTACAACTTCCTGGCCGTACTTGAAATGCTGCAGCAGGAGCTTATTGACATCCAAATTGGGCTGGGATATAATAATTTTTGGATATCGGCGAAAGTGGGGGAGTAACTATGATAAATTACGATGTCTCCTTTTTGTCATAGCGAAGAATCTGCCGATAACAAAAGCCACCGCGCAGATGCTTCGTTCATCACCAGGACAAAAGATATTTAACAAGTAACCCTAGGGTGTATATCCTCATCTCCCAACATCTTATCATAACAAATTCTTTACTTCAGAGTTATTAACAAATCTGCAAAGTTTTGCACTTGTGGTTTTAAATACAGCAATTCTGTAGTCTAAAAGGTTAATCTTTACTAAATTAGCGGCGATTTTAAATATCGCAATGAAAAGAGACAAACTTATATTCGAGCTGTTAGACGAAGAGCAACAGCGCCAGGAAGAAGGATTAGAGCTTATAGCGTCAGAGAACTTTGTAAGCAGACAGGTTATGGAAGCAGCAGGTTCTGTTGCAACTAATAAGTATGCTGAAGGCCTGCCGGGAAAACGTTATTATGGTGGTTGCCAGGTAGTTGACGAAATTGAAACCATTGCTATTGAGCGTGCTAAGCAACTGTTTAATGCCGAATGGGTTAACGTACAACCACACTCAGGCGCACAAGCCAATGCTGCAGTAATGCTGGCCTGCCTGCAACCGGGCGACAAAATATTAGGTTTTGATCTTTCGCATGGTGGTCACTTAACTCATGGTTCAAGTGTAAACTTTTCTGGTAAATTGTATGTGCCGTTCTTTTATGGTGTAAGCAAAGAAACCGGTTATGTTGATTATGAACAGCTGGAAAAAGTAGCGCTTGCTGAAAAACCGAAGATGATTATCTGCGGTGCTTCTGCCTACTCTCGCGATTGGGATTATGCCCGTATCCGCAAAGTAGCTGATCAAGTTGGAGCTTTAGTATTGGCTGATATTTCTCACCCGGCAGGTTTAATTGCCCGCGGTTTATTGACCGACCCGCTGCCGCATTGCCATATTGTTACTACCACTACCCACAAAACTCTTAGAGGCCCACGCGGTGGTATGATCATGATGGGTAAAGACTTTGAAAACCCATGGGGATTAAAAACCCCTAAAGGCGAGATCAGAATGATGTCAAATCTTTTGGACATGGCAGTTTTCCCGGGTACACAAGGCGGACCGCTTGAACACATCATCGCAGCTAAGGCAGTAGCGTTTGGCGAAGCTCTTTCTGAAAATTATATGAAATATATTACTCAGGTTAAGAAAAATGGCGCAGCAATTGCACAAGCATTCTTAGACAAGGGCTATGAAATTGTATCGGGCGGTACTGATAACCATTTGGTGCTGATTGATCTGCGTAACAAAAACGTAACCGGTAAAGCTGCCGAGAACGCTTTAGTTAAAGCCGATATCACTATCAACAAAAATATGGTGCCGTTTGATGACAAATCGCCATTTATAACTTCAGGTATCCGTATTGGTACTGCTGCTGTAACTACCCGCGGCATGAAGGAAAAACAAATGGAGGCCATAGTTGAGCTGATTGATGAAGTAATTAGTGATCCCGAAAACGAACATTCTCTGGAGAAAGTGCGTAAAAAGGTTCATAAGCTAACGGAAAAATTTCCGTTATATAAAGAGTAACGATTAAATGAATCAAACGCAACAAGTCTTGACATATGATGAAACTAAGCGCCTTGAGGCGCTTAGTTCATATAATGTGCTGGACACGTTGCCGGAGAAAGAATACGATGCCATTACCCGCCTGGCCTCCTACATTTGCCGGGCCCCGGTAGCGCTGATTTCGTTAATTGACGAGGACCGGCAATGGTTCAAATCAAAATTTGGTGTTGGAATTGACCAAACCTCGCGCGCTGATGCCTTTTGCGCACACACTATCCTTAGCGATGAGCTGATGGAGGTAAGCAACGCCGCCGAAGACGATACTTTTAAAGACAATCCTTTTGTAGCCGGCGAGATGCATGTCCGGTTTTATGCAGGCGCCCCCCTTATCGATCCTGAGGGCCATCATCTGGGTTCATTATGCGTTGTTGATACCGTTCCGCGTAAGCTAACAGCCGAACAGCGCGATGCCCTGCGTACCCTGGCCGACGAGGTCATGTCGCATTTCTTATTGCGTAAGCAAAAGCAAGAGCTTCAAAAATCGCTGGAGGCGCATAAAGAATTTTTTAACCTGTTTGATTCATCGCCCGATATTCATTTTATAGCTGCCGAGGACGCCAGCATAGAGCTCATCAATAAAGCGGTGACCGATATTTTGGGTTACAAACCTGAGCAATGCATCGGCAAATCGCTTTGGAGTTTTGTGGCAGGCGCGGGCCGCGATCAATTTGTTGGGCTGATAGAAAAAGCTAAGGCAACCGGCCAGGCTTTTGATCTGGAAACTCGTACTTATAATGTAGATGGCACTGAGAAATGGATAGGCTGGTGCGGTATTTACAAGGGTGGCAAATGGTATTCGAGCGGCCGTGATATTACTTATCAGAAAAAGATACTGGCTGAATTGGAGCAACTATCGCTGGTTGCCAGCAAGATTGTTAATGGTGTGATGATTGCCGATGCCAACGACAACATTATCTGGACGAATGAGGCTTTTGAAAAAGTTACCGGCTTTAGCTTTGAAGATGTAAAAGGTAAACGTTTACGGGATGTCATTATTGGTAAGGACGACCGGCATAACCCAATGCAGCAGTATAATGATTTTATTGCAAGCAAAAAATCATATTCAGTACATGCTTATGCCACGCGCAAAGACGGGCAGGAAGTATGGTTGTCATTAATTACTACGGTTATCTTTAATGACAAAGGCGAAGTAGATAAATACATCCGCGTTATCTCAGATATTACCCGCCGTAAAAATGCCGAGCGCGATTTGGAGATCCTATCGTTTGCTGCCCGTAAATCGCCAAGCGGAATGATGAGCCGCACTGCAGACGGTACTGTGCTCTGGATGAATGAGGCGATGGAAAAAATTACCGGCTATACGCTGGAAGAGATGAAGGGCAAACGTTTCGGTAATACGTTGGTAGGTAAGGATACTGATGTGGCAGTTTTTGAGTCGGCGCGGAAAGCTATGCAGGAGCAACGTCCATATAAATGCGAAATACTGATCTATCCTAAAAATAGCGAACCAAGATGGGTGGTTATGTCTAACAGTCCGTTGCTCAATGATGCCGGGGATGTTGAGCGACAGGTTACCACCATGATGGATATTAATGATAGCAAAGCCGCTGAGGCCGAGTTGAAGCTATTGTCATTAGTGGCCAGCAACACTACCAGTGGCGTAGTGATCAACAATGCCGAAGGTGAAATAGAGTGGGTAAATGCAGCTTTCGAAAATATCACCGGCTTTAATATTCAAGACGTGCGCAACCAGCACCTTGGCGACGTTTTACAAGGCGAGCTAACAGACATGTCCATCATTGAAAAAGGAAGGGAACTGTCAAGAAACAAACAATCGTTCGAGGTTGATCTGCTGGCTTATCGAAAAGACGGCACACCGTTGTGGTTAACGGTTATCAACTCGGTTATCCTGAATAAAAAAGGCGAGGTTGAAAAATATATTGAGGTGGTTATTGATATCAGCTCCAAAAAGAAAATTGAGTTAGAGCTGATTGCCGCCAAAGAAGAGGCCCTGGCTTTAAGCCGGGCCAAAGACATGTTCATTTCTGTAATGAGTCATGAGATACGTACGCCATTGAATGCGGTTATCGGTATGTCGCATTTGCTATTGGAAGGGGCTAAACTTGATACACAGAAAGAGAACCTGGAGGTGCTTAAGTTTTCGTCAGACAACTTGCTGACGCTGATAAACGATGTGCTTGATTTTACAAAGATCGAAACAGGCAACGTAGAGTTGGAGCAATCTGATGTGCATTTGCGCGATATGATACACAGTATTACTTCGTCATTGCAATATAAAACCAAAGAAAAAAACATCTACCTTCAATCTGAAATTGATCCAAGCGTACCGGATGTTGTGATTGGCGATAGTACAAGGCTTTCGCAAATTGTGCTAAACATTGCCAGCAACGCCGTTAAATTTACCAATGAGGGCGGTATTAAGATCAGTTTAGAAGTTATAGATCAAACCCCGAAACAAGTACGTATACGTTTTTCTGTAGCCGATACCGGAATAGGCATAGCAAGTGATAAATTAAATACGATATTTGAATCCTTTAAACAAGCTGATGCCAGCACAACCCGCAAGTTTGGCGGTACCGGGCTTGGGTTAGCGATTAGTAAACGCCTGATTGAACTTCATGATTCGTATATAAACGTTGATAGTATGCCGGGCAAAGGTTCAACATTTTGGTTTACTATTACATTTAATATAACAGACAACAAAAAGAGCAATAATATAAACGTGGAATCAGGACTAAACATAAGCGTACTTGTGGTTGATGACAATCAGATCAACAGATTATTGATCAATAAGATTTTAGCCAAATGGGGCGCTCAGGTTGATTTTGCCGAAAACGGCTTGCAGGCGATAAGTAAGATCGAGTCTAACAAATATGACGCTATATTGATGGACATCCACATGCCTGAAATGGGTGGCCTTGAAGCTACACAGATCATTCGTAGCAAGCCTGAGCCATATTTCAAAAATCTGCCAATTATTGCACTAACCGCCTCCATGCTTAACAGCCAAATGGGCGACATAGGCAACGCCGGCATGAACGACTACATCCTGAAACCTTTCGAACCAAAAATCCTGTTCGAAAAATTGAGTAAGTATCAGAAGCAGTAAGCCGGTGGGTAGTGAGGGGTGAATAGGGTAGGCTGACATCTTGTTAAAAAAATGTTTGGCGACTCGAATTTGCCAAAACAATAATCAATTTTTTAAAATAAATTCACCCTCTGTTAACCACTAACTACTCACTATTGCCCACTCACAACATCATTCCGCATATGCAATAGTAGCGATACTGAGCTTTAATCCTTCAATTTCTAATAACGGCATGGCGCAGGCCTCGAGTGTTGAGCCGGTGGTGACGATGTCATCAACCAGCAATATGTGTTTGCCTTTTAATCTCTGCGGATTTTTTATGGCGAAGACTTCCTGCATGTTTTCAAAACGCTCAAACCGCGATCGGTGGGTTTGCGTTTGGGTGGCGCGGGTTCTGATGAGGTTATGTTCTTCGACGGCTGCGCTTAACTTTTCGGCCAAACCCTCAGCAAAGCAAACGCTCTGGTTGTAACCACGTTCTTTTAGCCGACTTTTATGTAATGGTACGGGGATAATATAATCAACTGAAGCAAAGGCAGCACTCGTTGCCAGTTGCGAGCCTGCTATCTTGCCTAACTCATTGCCAATTTGCTGCATCCCCTTGTATTTAAAGTGATGCATCAAGTTTTGCACTTTACCACCTTTGGTGAAATAGTATAAAGCATATGCACCTTCCAGATTGATCTTGCCCCAAAATTGTCGAGTCACAATATTATCGGGCACTAAATGAAAATTGGTTTGCGGCAAATTATAACGGCAATCAGTACAAATCACGTTTTCATGAGCAACTAACTCATTGCCGCATGCCGGGCACAAGTGGGGAAAAAATAGCGACAGGAAATCAATGAAATAACTGCTTTTTAATTTCAATGGATGACTGATTTAGGTAATAGTCATCTAAATATAGAAAGAAATATAATTACTTGGCGTCCTTAATAGCCAACTGCCCGCAAGCCGCGTCAATATCTTTACCACGGCTGCGGCGGATGTGGGTATTCACGCCTTGCTTGCGCAGATGATTAGCAAAAGCTTCAACCTTATCCTCACCGGCATTCAGATAATCGGCAAAAGCGATGGGATTGTACTCGATGATATTTACCTTACAAGGAAGGTGCTTGCAAAAACGTGCCAGCTCGTCGGCGTCAGAGATGTTATCATTAAAGCCGTCGAAAATGATGTATTCGTATGTTACAGGGTTTTTAGTTTTGGCGTAGTAGTATTTCAACGCCTCCGCCAGCGCCCTTAACGAGTTTTGCCCATTGATGGGCATAATGGTATTACGCTTCTCGTCGTTAGCGGCGTGCAATGACAGGGCAAGGTTAAACTTAACGTTGTCGTCGCCTAATTTTTTGATCATTTTGGCAATGCCGGCGGTGGATACAGTGATACGCTTTGCCGCCATGTTCAAACCGTCCTCAGAGGTCAGCTTTTCTACCGACTCCAAGACGTTTTTATAGTTCAGCAAAGGCTCGCCCATGCCCATGTACACAATGTTACTTAATGGGATGCCGTAATTTTCGCGGGCCTGTTTGTCGATGAGTACAACCTGGTCGTAAATTTCGTCGGGATTGAGGTTGCGTTTGCGCTCCATATATCCTGTAGCGCAAAATTTACAGGTAAGGCTGCAACCCACCTGCGATGATACACAAGCGGTCATTCGCTCGGGCGTCGGAATTAAAACGCCTTCAATTAAATGACTATCGTGTAAAATGAAAGAATTTTTTATAGTTTTATCAGCGCTAAACTGTGAGTTATTAATTTTTACATTATTAATTACAAATTTGCTGTCGAGTTTAGCACGAAGTTCTTTTGATAGATTGCTCATTTCGTCGAACGAAAAGCAAGATTTTTTCCATAGCCATTCATAAACCTGTTTTGCCCTGAAGGTTTTTTCGTCCATTTGGATAAAATGCTTTTGCAGGTCGGCCAGGCTCAGGCTACGAATATCAATTTTCTCTTTTTCAGCGCTCACGGTGCAAAAGTACGAAAATTTAAAAAATCTTCTTTTTTAAATCATTCAGTTAAAAACAATAACCACAAGTTAACGTATAAGCTAATGGATCGATAAGAGAAATGTGTGACCCGTAAGTTAAAACAATGAAAATTTTTAGAGCCGATTACGTTTACCCCATTAATGCCGATCCAATAAAAAATGGCTATGTTGCCATTGACGATCAGAGTAAGATTATTTCTGTATCAGATCAAAAGCCGCCCGACGCAGAGCACATTCCCGTCGAAAAGCTGAGTGGTATAATAACCCCCGGGTTCATTAATGCTCACTGCCATGTGGAGCTTTCATCTGCATAATAAAGTCCCCAAAGGCGAAGGCCTGGTTCAGTTTATTAAGAATCTGCAAGGTCTTAGAAACGCCGATCCCAAAGAAATTGAAGCCGCTGCCATTAAGGCCGATCATGATATGTACGAAAATGGTATCGTCGCGGTAGGTGATATCTCAAATAGCAATGTTACCGTACCTATTAAAGCCCAAAGCAAGATTTACTACCACACTTTTGTAGAAACCTTTAGCTTCACGCCTGAAAGGGCCGACGCTACTTTTGAGGCCGCCCTGCAACTGATGGAGCAGTTTAAACCGCAGGCTTGCTCGGTAACGCCGCACGCGCCATATTCGGTTTCAAAAGAGTTGTTCAGGCTCATTAAAAAATACTGCGACACACATCCTAATAAAAACCTTATCAGCATACATAACCAGGAGTGTGAGGACGAGAACAAGTTTTATCGTTATAAGCTGGGCAGCTTCAATGATCTGTATGCATATTTCGGTATTGATATCAGCTACTTTAAGCCGCAGGCACGCAATTCATTACAATCTGTCGTGCCACTGTTAACCAGCAAACAGGACATACTGATGGTGCATAACACCTGTACCAATCTTAAAGATATTTACTTCATCAAGCGTTTTGACCGCCGTATAAACTGGTGCTTTTGCCCCGGCGCTAATTTGTATATCGAAAAGATGCTGCCAAAGGTCGAACTGTTTATTGACCAGGGTTTTAACCTTACTATTGGCACGGATAGTTTGGCATCCAACGAAAAGCTTTGCATTTTAAGCGAAATGGGGATATTGCAAGAAAATTTTCCGACGCTTGGTCTCGATAGGCTGTTGCAATGGGCCACCATAAACGGAGCCACATTTTTAGGCATTGACAAAGACAAAGGCAGTCTGGAGCCGGGCAAAGCTCCCGGCCTTAACCTCATAACCGGACTGGATGGCCAGAAAATTACTGCCGAAACAAAAGTTAAGAGATTGGTGTAGATAATTGCTTGTCAAATTTCTTACCTGTATTGTCATCTTGAGCGATAGCGAAAGATCTTATACGCCTTGCTAGTCGCTCGTATAAGATTTCTCACTATGTTCGAAATGACAGGTGGTTTTAGTTTTGTCAATTTCAAACTCAATATTGTCATCTTGAGCGATAGCGAAAGATCTTATATGCCCTGCTGAGCCGCTCGTACAAGATTTCTCGCTATGTTGGAAAAATCCGACAGGCTTTTTGACTTTTTAATTTTTACTTTTGACTTCAAATGAAGCATCTCGATATTACAGTTAAAGGGAAAGTACAAGGCGTGTTTTACCGCGCATCAACCAAGGCGGTGGCCGATCAGTTGGGTATTCGCGGCACGGTGAAAAATCAGCCTGACGGCGACGTGTTTATCGAAGCCGAAGGCGAGCCCGCCCTGCTGGATATGTTCCTGGACTGGTGCAAAGAAGGCCCTGAGGATGCCGAGGTAAGCGCTCTTGAATCGCATGAGGGCGAATTGAAAAACTATCGTAATTTTGAGGTATTAAAACGCGGATTGTCTAAATAACAGCATCCTCCAAAAACACGCTACAAGATTGTCAACAGCTAAAAAATTTGCCGGGCAAACCGCTATATATGGTCTGAGTACTATTGTACGCCGTCTTTTAAGCGCCCTGCTTACACCGCTTTTTACAAGCGCCTATTTACCCAGGGTTTATAGTATTTTTAGTACCATGTTCAGCTATGCCTCTATTTTTCAGGCTGTGCTGTCGTTTGGGATGGAAACTACTTTTTTCAGGTATTTAAATAAATATCCTGACCAAAAAAAGCAGGTATATAACAACGGTTTTTGGATAATACTATTTGTAACCGTAGCATTCTTATTATTAACACTTCCTTTTACCCATACTTTGGCCGGGCTTATCAAAATAGGTAAGGATATTCCCCAGTCAGAATTTGAGCTTTTTATAAAATACTTTATTGCTATTTTGATATTGGATGCCTGGTGTGTTATACCTTTCGCCAAATTACGGGCAGATGGCAGGCCAATTAAGTACGGCATCATTAACGTCATTAACATTATCATTACCTGCTTCTTTAATATCCTGTTTATCCTCATTATCCCTTACTGGATAAAACATCAGTTGGGCGGCTGGCAATGGCTGTCAAGTTGGTATGTGCATGGCTGGGTAGCTTATGCCTTCTTATCAAACCTGATAGCAAGTTTTGTTACGCTGATCATGTTATTGCCTGAATTATGCAGATTGGAATTAAAATTTGATAAGGTAATGGCGGGGGAAATGCTCATATATAGTCTACCTATTTTGGTAGCCAACTTGTCGTATATTGTTAATGAAAACCTGGATAAGATATTACTCGGGCAACTGCTGCCTGCAACCATAAGCGAGCAAGAGGTTGGTATTTATTCAGCCTGTGCACGCCTTTCTATTTTTGCAAGCTTGTTTAATCAGGCATTCCGTATGGGGGCCGAACCTTTCTTCTTCAGTCATTCTAAAAATAAAAATGCCGGTCATACCTACGCTAAGATCATGGATTACTTTGTGATCACGATGTGTATTATGTTTTTAGGCGTAGTAGCAAATATTGATATTTTAAAGCATTACGTAAACAACCGGGCCTATTGGGTGGGCCTTAATGTGGTACCGCCGCTGCTATTTGGTTATGTGGCTTTAGGTGTTTACATGAATTTATCAGTATGGTATAAACTTTCAGATCAAACGCGATATGGTCTGTACATATCAGGCTTAGGCGCGATAGCAACTATCATCTTAAATATCATTTTTATACCTAAATATAGCTATATGGCCTCGGCCTGGACGTCGTTGGCAGCCTATACTATCATGATGGTGTTATCCTACATCTGGGGGCAAAAAAACTATCCCATCCCTTATAACCTTAAAAAGAATCTTGCGTATATTTTGGCATCAATTGTGTTGGTTTATTTATCATTCTATATCTTTAAACGCAACATATTTATAGGCAATGCGTTCTTGCTATTGTTTGCCGGGGGCGCATTGTTTTTTGAGTGGAAAAACATCAAAGCCATGCTTGGCAGGTAGTATTGCGATATATAAAATGAACACGCAGGTAACAGGTTATATCAAACTTAAATATGCAGCACTGGCGCTATGGGTAACCGGCTCATGTTTTGTGGCGATGCCCGTCGGCGCGCAAAATACGCAGCCGGCTAAAGTAACACAGTCTGGTATTGATTCTGATGCGGTCGAAAACCTGTTCTTCTCTGCCCTGCGCGAAAAAACCATTGACAACAATGCGCAAGCAGCCCAATTGTTCGATAAAATATTAGTGCTCGATCCGAAAAACGATGCCGCGCTTTATGAATTGGCCAGCATCCGCAGAAAAGAAAATAAACTGGCCGAAGCCCAGCCGCTGCTTGAAAGGGCAGTTGCTATTAAGCCAGATAACGAATGGTACTGGTCGTCGTTGGCTGAGATTTACGAGAAAGGCAACGAGATTGACAAGCTGGATAATGTATTTACCCAGCTCATTCGGCTAAATCCGGATCGTACTGACTATTACTTTGATAAAGCCAAAGCTTATGTGATCCAAAAACGGTATGACGATGCTTTAAAGGTTTATGACCAGATTGAGCAGGTTGCCGGTAATTCGGACGATCTGATACTGGCCCGTCAAAAAATCTACCTGCAACAAGGTATGCTGGATAAGGCCGCTGCTGGTTTGGAGCAGATGATAGCATCTAACCCCACCCAAATTAAATATTACTTGCTGCTGGCCGAAATATACACCAACAATAACGCCAACGATAAGGCTTTCAAAGTACTGCAACAAGCTAAAGCCGTTGCTCCTGACAATGCTTTGGTGCATTTGGGATTGGCCGATGTGTATCGTGGTAAAAAAGACATCGATGCCAGCTTTGCCGAGCTGAAAATTGCCTTTGCCAATCCGGATCTAAACATCGACCAAAAAATAAGGATCATGCTGGGGTATTTTCCCAAGTTTTCTGAAGCCAAGGCAAAAGCCGGCGCTTTAGCCAGCGCACTGCAGTTGTGTAAGATCATTGTTGATACACATCCTAACGAAGCCAAGGCATACGCCCTTTATGGCGACATGCTGGTGCAAAGCGAAAAATATCCGGAGGCTAGAGAAGCCTACACCAAATCGGTTGCACTAAACGCGCAGATCTATGAAACCCGCGATCAGCTGGTGCGTCTGGATCTGGCTGCTAATGATCTGGATGCCGCCATCCGTGACGGCGAAGCGGCGCTGACCTTCTTCCCCAACCAAAGCTGGATGAATTTTTTTGTAGGAAGTGCCTATCTGCAGAAAAAGGATTATAAAAAAGCTGTTGGCTATCTGAAAAACGCGGTGTCGCTGGAGTTTCAGGATAAAAACCTGTTGTCGCAAGGGTTCTCACAACTGGGCGATTGCTATCATGCCATGCAAGACAATAAAGCCTCTGACGACGCTTACGAAAAAGCCTTGAGTTACATGCCTGATAACAAGTACACCTTAAATAACTATGCTTATTACCTGTCTTTAAGAGGCGAGCAATTAGCTAAAGCGGCCGCAATGGCCAAACACGCCAATGAGCTGGAAGCTGATAATGCTTCATTTGAAGATACATATGCGTGGATATTATTCAAACAAAAAAACTATCAGGACGCTAAGGTTTGGATGGAAAAGGCCCAGGCCCACAACAAAAATAAAAGCGCTGTGCAGACCGAACATTACGGCGATATATTGTTTTATTTAGGTAATGCCGACGGGGCAGTACAATACTGGAAAAAAGCTAAAGAATACGGTGCAACCTCGCCCGTTTTGGATCGAAAAATAAATGAAAAGAAATATCTTGAATAAGTTATTGATAGTTTGCGTATTGCTGGCAACGGTAAGCTGCAAGGCCCGCAAAAGAGCAATGTCTGTAACTTCAACAACACCAAAGGTGGATAACACGGTATCTATTGCCACTACACCACCCGATCTGACTTACGTTAAAAATGAGCTGGCCGCTATTAAGAGTCACCAGATTACTTTTAATACTTTTTCAGGCCGTGCTGCAACAAAACTGGATATTAATGGCAGCTCAAACGATGTTACCATGAACGTGCGCATAGCGCGCGACAAAAAGATATGGGTTTCCATAACTGCGTTGTTGGGCATCGAGGTGGCCCGGGCTATGATCACGCCTGATAGTATCAAGGTGATTAACAAACTACAGGGCTTATACCTGAAAAAGCCTTTCAGCTTTGTTTATAAATATGCCAGCAGGCAGGTTAACTATAAAACCATTGAGTCATTGCTGGTAGGCAATGCTATGCCTGAAGTGCTAACCGAAAACTCGACTGTTAAAGCCGATATGGGTAATATTGCGCTTTCAGGCACTTTACAGGACCTAGTTTATAACCTTACACTGGGTTCTAATATGCGGGTAACGCAATTTAACCTGACCAATGAAGCCGAGCAGCAGGCTTTGTTAGTTACCAACAGTAATTTTATACAGGCCAATAACAAATTGGTGCCTTCGCAAATTGATATTTTGTCGACTATACAGAATAAAAAGATACAGGCCAATCTGCATTACAGTAAAGTCGATTTTGATCTTGATTTGGATTTTCCTTTCAATATTCCGGAAAGATATACGCCTGCCGAATAAAAAATTAATATTTTTGAACCGGATGAAATTTTTAAAAGTACTATTCTTTTTGATCTGCATTTTTGCGGCCGTGCAAGTGCGCGCCCAAAGCAGTGCCGAGCTTAAAAAGCAACGTGCACGTATAAATGACGAGTTGGAACAGCTTAACCGTCAATTAGAAGAAACACAGAATAATAAAAAATCTACCCTTAAGCAGCTTAATATCTTAAAAGCGCAAATCAGTCTGCGCGAGCAAAATATAAACCTCATTAACAGCCAGGTACGTAACCTTGACGGCCAGATATCTCAAAATACCAATACCGTTCATGATTTGCAGGGACAGTTGGCGCTTTTGAAGAAAAAGTATGCCGACATGGTGTTATTTGCCTACCGTAACAAAAGCGGCTATAACAAGCTCATGTTTGTTTTTGCGGCTCAGGATTTTAACCAGGCTTACAAGCGTTTAAAGTATCTGCAGCAGTTTGCTACTTATCGCGAGCGCCAGGCCGCCGCTATTGAAGGCAAACAAAAAGACCTGCATGTTAAAATAGTTGAGCTCGACAAAACTAAAGTTGAAAAACATTCGTTACTCTTAGATCAGGAAAAGGAAAAGGCGAATCTGGGTAAAGAACGTAATAGTCAATCGACTGCGGTAAAAAATCTAACAAGTCAGGAAAGGCAATTGCAGAGTCAAAGAGCTGCCAAGAACCGCGAAATAGCGAGGATAACCCGCGCGGTAATCAGGGCAGAAATTGAAGAAGCAAGGCGCAGGCAAGAGGCTGAAGAAGCTGCGCGTTTAGCGGCCGAAAGAGCAAAAGCCGCAGCTAACGGTACTACGGTTGCCGCTGTCGCTAAGCCGGTGGCCCGCAAAACAAATAGCGAGTTGTTAAATGCAACCCCTGAAGCTGCCAAGCTGTCGAACGACTTTTTGGGCAACCGCGGACGCTTGCCATGGCCGGTAGCTAACGGAGCCATTACTCAAGGTTTCGGTACTTATACTACTGATGGTATCAGAAGCGAAAGCACCGGGCTTGATATACGTACAAATGACAATGCCCCGGTAAGGGTAGTATTTGATGGCACGGTTTCAAAAGTGCAAAACGTACTGGGCTCATGGCTGGTTATCATCAGGCATGGCGAGTACTGGACGGTTTATAACAACCTGCGGTCTGTAACGGTATCGCCGGGGCAAAAAGTAAGTACCAAGCAAACTATTGGTACTGCTTCAACCGATGGTGTAACGGGCGAGACAATGGTTCATTTTGAATTGTATAAAGCAGGTGTACCTGTTGACCCTAAAGTTTGGTTAGCCGACAGGTAAAATAAACTTGTAAATAATTATTACTTATATTTGTAACCTAATTAGTAAATAGAGCGTATGTTTAGTTCAGTTTTTTTATTCTTTGAATTCACTCCGCCAGAAATAATGTTGATACTGTTTGTAGTATTACTGTTATTTGGTGGCGACAAATTACCGGGGTTGGCGCGTGGCTTAGGAAAAGGTATTCGTGATTTCAAAGATGCCTCAGAGGGTGTTAAGCGCGAGATTAACAATCAGATAGATAGTTACGAAAAGAAAAAAGAGGAGCCAAAAGCAGCTGAAGAAACTCCGGCAATTGCCGAACATTCAACTGACAATGCAGAAGGCATTAAAGAAGAAACTCCTGCAATTACTCCGGTAGCTAATACAGTGCCGGTTGGACAATCGCATTCAGCTACAGACCATGTCGCGTTTGACGGTACGCCCGAAGCCGATCCTGAACTGTACAAACATTACCGTGGCGACTTGCCTGCTGAAGAACCGGTAAATCCGGCTGCTCAGCATGAAGAAGAGCCAAAACATTTGAAAGATTAATTTAAAACTAATATAAAAAAGATTGAATCATGGGATTAAGAGGACCAGAATTGATTATCATCCTTGTAATAGTATTATTACTATTTGGTGGTAAAAAATTACCTGAGCTAATGAAAGGTTTAGGTAAAGGCGTTAAAGAATTTAAAGACGCGCAAAACGGTACAAACGAAGACGAGAAGCGCAATTCATAAATTCTGATCATTGTATCAGGACACGTTTTAATACTTATCTGTTGAAATTAATTTCTGTTTCAACAGATAAGTTTTTTATTTTCGGCCCATGGCTAAAATTTATTCCTCTTTAAATGAGATAAAGGGTGAGCTGCAAAGTGGTAAAGTTACCGTTGAAAAACTGGTAAAGGGTTATTTGAGTGAAATTGAAAAAAACGTCCACCTGAACGCCTTTAATGAGGTTTTTGCCGACGAGGCATTACAACGCGCTAAAGAAGTAGATGACCGCCTGAAAAAAGGAACCGCCGGTAAACTGGCCGGTATGGTTATCGCCATAAAAGATAACATATGCTACAAAGGGCATAAGGTTAGCGCATCATCCAAAATACTTTCCAATTTTGAATCTATTTATTCGGCTACCGTAGTTGAGCGTTTGCTGGCTGAGGATGCCGTGATTATAGGCCGTTGCAATTGCGACGAGTTTGCTATGGGCGCGGCTAATGAGACTTCATACTTCGGCCCGGTAAAGAACTATGCCGATAATACCAAAGTTTCAGGCGGATCATCAGGCGGCTCGGCAGTAGCTGTGCAGGCTGGTTTGTGTCATGCTGCTATTGGTACAGATACCGGTGGCTCGGTTCGTCAACCGGCGGCTTTTTGCGGCACTATAGGTTTAAAACCGACGTATGGCCGTATCTCTCGTCATGGTTTGATTGCTTATGCCTCGTCATTTGATCAGGCAGGGCCAATAACCAATTCTGTTGAAGACGCTGCACTATTGCTTGAAGTTATGGCAGGTGCCGATGAATATGACAGCACATCGTCAACTCGACCGGTACCATCTTATGCTACGGATCTGAAAAAATCGACCGGAAAGAAAAAGATAGCCTATTTACAGGAATCGATTTCAAGCCCCGGCGTTGATAAGGATCTTAAAAACGTACTAACTACTACCATAGATAAATTACGTGCCGACGGCCATACGGTTACTCCGATAGCTTTCGAATACCTGAATTATCTGGTGCCGGCTTACTATATCCTGGTGACAGCCGAGGCTTCGTCAAATCTGTCACGTTATGACGGGGTGCACTATGGCTACCGTAGTCCTGAGGCTACTGACTTGATGTCCACTTACAAACGTTCGCGTTCTGAAGGTTTTGGTAAAGAAGTGAAACGCCGTATTATGCTGGGTACTTTTGTACTGAGTGCTGGTTATTACGATGCATACTATGCCAAAGCACAAAAAGTACGCAGACTGATCCAGGATAAAACCGCCCAGCTGTTTAAAGAGTACGATTTTATACTGACGCCAACCGCACCGGGCCCTGCTTATGATTTGGGAAATGTAGAGACAGACCCTGTGGTAAGTTACCTGGCAGATATCTTTACGGTACAGGCATCGTTAACGGGCGTGCCTGCAATTTCATTACCGGTGGGCAATAACGCCGGCGGATTACCGTTAGGTTTACAATTATTGGCCAAACATTTTAACGAACAAGAATTGCTTAATTTTTCTAAATATTTCGTAGAACTTTAAAGGATTGATATTTTAGTATAACATTTGGCCCAAAAATACGTATCAGGCATAACCCTATTTAATTAGTAATGAAGAGAATTGTAATTGCTGCTGCCTTCATCTTATCACTGCAAATTGTAACCGCTCATTCGTTAAACGCTGCTCCCGTTAATTTTGGGGCAGGGGCCCACTATTCACCAAAAACTTCAGGCGATACCAGCTTGGATATTCCTGTTAGCGCTTATGCCAACTCGATATTTAAGTTGAGGCTGGATTCTATCCAAAAGGATGTACAGTTGGATTACAACGAGTATGTACAAACTTATATCGACCTCTATACCCGCCACCGCGACGAAATGAGCCATGTAATGGCCCTTTCAAAATATTACTTCCCTATTTATGAGAAGATATTCCGCGAGGCCGGCATCCCTACAGAAATTAAATACCTTTCAATAGTTGAGTCTAAATTAGATCCTACTGCTATTTCGCGGGTAGGTGCAACCGGTCCGTGGCAGTTTATGGCTACTACCGCCAAAATTTACGGCTTAAATATGGATAGCTATGTCGATGAACGCCGCGACCCGATACAGGCCAGCTACGCGGCCGCAGCTTACCTGAAAGATGCCTACCAGGAGTTTGGCGATTGGCTGTTGGCCATAGCTTCATACAACTGCGGTAAAAGCAGTATAGAGCGCGCTATCGAAAAAGCTAACGCGATGGATTTCTGGTCCATCCGTCAATATTTACCACAGGAGACGCGTAACTATGTGCCGGCTTTCATCGCCATGTCATACGTGATGAATTATGGTAAGAAGCATGCTATTGTTCCAGACATTCTGAATTTTCATCCGGTTACCGATACTTTAATGGTTGATCGCATGGTCGATCTGGGCAATGTGGCCAAAGCGCTTAACACCAACTTAAGCGACATAACCATGCTGAATCCGGCTTATAAAAGATTGATCATAAACGGGGCAGCTAATGCTAAGCGCCGTTTAATTATCCCTAAGGTCGATCAAAAGAAATACCCGGCTTTGTATAATGTGCTAAACGGTCTTCCTGATCCTGTTTTATCGCAGCCGCTGCCTACTGTTGCAGCATTGTCAATACCGGTGCCGGCTCCGCAGCCAACATACGTGCCTGCAACTTATGTTGCTGCAAGGCCTGCGGCAGTAACGCCATCGGCAAATCCTGAATATTACGTAATTAAATCGGGCGAGACTTTAGAACAGGTTGCGGCCCACCACGGCGTAAATGTGCGGGATCTCAGAGCCTGGAACAATATCCCCGACGGGCAGGCAACGGTAGGGCAAAAAATAATATTGAACCCGGTAGCCAAGATCACTAAATTATAACTGCTAAAAATATTTTAATGAAAACCGATGATAGAGCAATCTGTCATCGGTTTTTTGTTTATGGATAAAAACTGCAGTATTAATAATTAATGACCGTGCTCAACTAAAGTGTAAATGCAATCTGGTATTAACAATCAAAAAGTGTAAACTTTTTTAGGACGGCTCAATCTGCAAGTGATCCAAAAAAGACTTAAAAGTCATAAAAAGGTGATCCAAAGTGATCCACTTTTTAGCTGGTTAATAAGTAAATAATTGGTATTCAGTATTTTAAAATTTTTAAGTGATCCAACTGATCCAAATTGATACACATTCACGCGTGGATCAGTTGCAAACGCAATTAGGATTAGCCGGGTTTTTATCCCATTTAAAAAGCCTTAACTTTGAACTGTGAATTATATACCTGAGCTATGACTTATACACCAATGGATAAATCTAACCGTAAACAGGATGCCTTAAACTACCATGCCAAGGGGCGCCCGGGCAAAATACAGGTAGTGCCTACCAAACCCACCAACTCGCAGCGCGATTTGACCATGGCGTATTCGCCGGGTGTGGCCGAGCCATGTTTACGCATAGCCCAAAATACTGACGACGTTTACAAATACACCGCAAAGGGTAACCTGGTAGCGGTAATCAGTAACGGTACGGCGGTGTTAGGTTTAGGTAACATCGGTCCGGAGGCCAGTAAGCCGGTTATGGAAGGTAAGGGCCTGCTGTTTAAGATTTATGCAGATATCGATGTGTTCGATTTGGAACTGAATGCAAAATCGGTAGATGAATTTGTGACGATAGTTAAAGCGCTGGAGCCAACCTTTGGCGGCATTAACCTCGAGGATATATCGGCACCAACCTGTTTCGAAATAGAGCGCAGGCTGAAAGCCGAAATGAACATCCCCGTAATGCATGACGACCAGCATGGTACGGCCATCATATCGGGCGCGGCTTTGCTGAATGCCTGCGAAATACAAGGCAAAAAGCTGGATAAAATAAAGATGGTGGTTAACGGCGCAGGCGCCGCAGCCATATCTTGTTCAAAAATATACCTGTCGCTGGGGGTTAAGAAAGAAAACCTGGTGATGTTTGATATCAACGGACTCATTACTCCCGAACGCACCGACCTGGATGAAATGCGCCTTCAATTTGCCACAGCCCGCAAGGACATCACCACCCTGGCCGATGCCATGAAAGGCGCCGATGTGTTTATCGGTCTATCGGCTGGTAAAGTGGTTACGCCCGATATGGTACGCAGTATGGCTAAAAACCCGATAGTATTTGCTATGGCAAACCCTGAACCGGAGATTGCTTATGAACTGGCAGAGAGTGCCCGCAAGGACGTTATCATAGCAACCGGCCGTTCAGATTTCCCTAACCAGGTGAACAATGTATTGGGTTTCCCTTATATTTTCAGAGGGGCGTTGGATGTCCGCGCCAGCGCCATCAATGAGCAGATGAAACTGGCTGCAGTGCACGCCATTGCCGGCATCGCTAAAAAACCGGTACCCGAGGCCGTGAACCTGGCTTATGATGCCAAGAATCTGAAATTTGGTAAAGAATACATCATCCCAAAACCAATGGATCAGCGATTGATCACTGAGGTATCGTCGGCAGTAGCCAAGGCGGCTATTGAATCGGGCGTTGCCCGCACGATTATTACCGATTGGGAAGCCTATGCCGAGGAGCTGAGAAGCAGGGTAGGCGATGATGATAAACTACTGCGCAACATCACCATCATGGCTAAAAACAGCCCTAAACGCGTTGTTTTTGCCGATGCTGAAAATTATAAAATACTACGCGCCGCGCAGATAGTTAAAGACGAATGTATAGCTACGCCAATTTTATTGGGCGATGTAGATAAGATCAAAAGGATCATCAAAGAAACAGAGCTGGATATGGGCGAGGTGGAGATACTTGACCCGCATAAAGGTACCAAACGTTCAGAAGATTACGCTCACTACTATTTTGGCAAGCGCCAGCGCCGTGGTATTACGCTGTTTGACGCCCGCCAGTTAATGGCCGATTCCAACTATTACGGCGCCTGCATGGTGCAGTTTGGCGAGGCCGATGCGCTGATATCAGGCCTGGTTAAAAACTATGCTGATACGGTTAAGCCGGCATTGCAGATCATTGGTACTGAGCCGGGCGTGAGCCGGGTGGCAGGTATGTATATGATGATCACTCAAAAGGGCCCGGTGTTTTTTGGTGATACCACGGTGAATGTCGACCCGACAGTGGAGCAACTGGTGGACATCACCGTGCTTATTGAGCGCTCTGTCAGGCAGTTTAATATCAACCCGAGGGTAGCCATGTTGTCTTACTCAAACTTTGGTTCGAATGATGGGCCGATCCCTGAGAAAACCCGGGAGGCCGTACGCATCCTACATGAAAAATATCCTGATATGATAGTTGACGGTGATATGCAGGCCAACTTTGCCCTGAACGCATCTTTGCTGACAGATAACTTTCCGTTCTCGACGTTGCAAGGCCGTGCAGCAAATACATTGATCTTCCCTAACCTGGAATCAGGTAACATCGCGTACAAATTATTACAGGAGATAGGCAGCGCAGAGGCCGTTGGCCCGATATTGCTGGGTTTGCGTAAATCAGTACACGTGTTGCAGTTAGACAGTTCTGTGCGTGAAATTGTAAACATGGTGACCATAGCTGTGGTAGACGCTCAGGCCAAAGCAAATAATAATAAATAAGCTTGTCCGATTAGGGTTTGTTTGATTAGATTTGGGACAACGTAAAGGAATGTAATTCCATTGCCTTTAACCTTTTACTTATAGATAATATGTACGCTTATATTGATGGCAGATTAGTGTTTAAAAGCCCGGCCTATGTGGTGATTGATGTTAACGGGGTGGGCTACCAGATCAATATTTCGTTAAATACCTATTCTTTACTGGGCGATGCCGAGCGGTGCAAACTTTTTACCTGGCTCCACGTAAAAGAAGACGCGCATACGTTGTATGGGTTTGCTGATGAGAGTGAGCGCAATCTGTTTCTGCATTTGATATCCATATCGGGTATAGGGCCAAATACAGGCCGCATGATGCTGTCCTCTCTGGCACCGGCCGAAATACACACCGCCATTGTTAATGGAAATGTTTCTGTAATACAAAGAATAAAAGGAATAGGCCCAAAGTCAGCCCAAAGGGTGATATTAGAGCTGCAGGATAAACTGCGTAAAGAGGGATTGGGAGCATCGGCTACTGCCACACCGGTAGCTAAAACTGCCAAAGACGAAGCATTGGCCGCACTGGTAATGCTTGGATTTGCGCGCAATGCTGCAGAAAAAGTGCTTGACCATGAACTAAATAGACATGGTGGTACGTTAACCGTCGAAGAGCTGATAAAATTAGCCTTAAAAAGTTTATAATAATTGTTGGGATCTTAGCTGTTGCATGTGGTAAGAAATTTTACTTATAAATTTCTTCTGGTTACAATCTTGATGATCGCATTTTGCGGATCAGGAACTGTTTTTGCGCAACAGTCGACAAAAAAGGATTCCGTAACCGTTAAGGCGCCTTATAAACGTACCCAATCCAACAATTCACTAAACCGCCAGGGTATTTTTGAACCCCCGCCTTTTGGCGTTACCCGCACCGTTGAGTACGACGCGCTCACCAACCAATATATTTTGTACGAGCGCGTGGGCAATTTGTTGTATCGCCCGCCGGTGTATCTTACTTTTAGCCAGTACCTGTACTTAAAACAACAGGAAGAAAAGCGCGATTACTTTAAGCGTCTGGCCGATAATTATGCCTACGCCCAAACACAGCCGGGCTTTATCCCGCAAATCAACGTACATAATCAAACTTTCGAGAAGATATTTGGCAGCCCAATCATTGATATCCGTCCGCAGGGATCGGCAGAGGCTATTTTGAGCGGGCAGATCAATTCCAACCAGAATCCGCTTTTCAATACCAGGCAGCGCAAGCAGTATAATTTTAACTTTGATCAACACATCCAGCTAAACCTTAACGGTAGCGTTGGTGATAAGTTAAAGATATCTACCAACTACAATACCGACGCTCAGTTTCAGTTTGATAACCAGGTAAAGCTGGACTATGTGGGCCATCCGGATGAGATTATTCAGGAGATACAGGCCGGTACCGTGAGCATGCCGCTAAATACACAACTTATCACCGGTACACAGGCGCTGTTCGGTTTAAAAACCAAGTTAAAGTTTGGTAAGTTGGAGGTGACGTCTATCTTCTCGCAACAGCGTTCGCAATCAAAAGATATCACCATAACCAGCCAGGGGCAGCAAAGTAATTTTGCTATTTCGGCGTCCGACTATGAGGCGAACAAGCACTATTTCCTGTCGCAGTTTTTCCGTAACAACTATAACAAGGCGCTGGCGAATATCCCCATCATCAGCTCAAACATCAATATTACCAAAATTGAGGTTTGGACAACCAACCGCACAAATGCCACTACCGATTCGCGCGACGTTGTAGGTTTCCTGGATTTAGGTGAGAATGCGCCATACAACACGGCACAAATTCAGGGTGGTGCAGGTTTTTCTGGTATGCCTGCCGCTTTTCAGGGGCCGGGTTTTGCCGATCAGTCAAACAACTTGTTAGCTAACCTGCCGGCCGCGGCTCGTAATACCAACGACCCTTCAAATTCACTGATCTCGTACTTTGCTACACATGGTGGTACAGACAACTATGCCAAGTTAACTTATGCTCGTAAGCTGACAGCAAAAGAATATACGCTACATCCGCAATTGGGTTATATCTCATTGAATTATCCGTTGAATAATGACGAGGTGCTGGCAGTAGCCTATCAATACACCTACAACGGCAAGCAATACCAGGTAGGTGAGTTTTCGAGCGATATTCCGGCTTCGCCAAATGCGCCAAAGGTGCTTTATGTGAAGTTGTTGAAGAATAGCCTGCTTAAAACCAACCTGCCCACCTGGAAGCTGATGATGAAAAACATCTACTCGCTGAATGCTTTCCAGATAAGCTCGACCAACTTTAAACTGGGCATTACCCGTCTGGACGACAAAACCGGGGTTGAAAAACCAGTGATGGAGGAAGGGCAGAATACCAAATCAAAACTCTGGTTAAAACTAACCGGTCTGGATAATCTCGACCAGCAGAACCAAAAGCAGCCCGACGGCTATTTCGACTTTTTAGAAGGCATAACTATCGACTCGCAGAATGGACGTATTATGTTCCCGGTGCTTGAGCCCTTTGGTTCTGACATGGCCAAACAATTTACACCCGCTGAAACTGACCTTAACGGCAGGTACGTCTATCAGCAGTTATATGACTCTACCAAAACCGTCGCGCAGCAATTCTTCCCTAAACTGAACCGGTATGCCATAAAGGGTACGTATACCTCGCAGGGTGGGGGCGGCTCTTATCAATTGAACGCCATTAATATCCCGCAAGGCTCCGTAACAGTATCAGCAGGTGCTACTAAATTGGTTGAGGGGACGGATTATACCATCGACTATAATGCGGGCCGGTTAAATGTGATCAATACAGGTGTTTTATCTTCAGGACAACCTATATCAGTGCATTTGGAGAACAATGAGTTGTTTGGTATCCAGCAGCGGTCACTGTATGGGTCCAGGTTTGATTATAAGTACAGCCCCAATTTAAATTTAGGAGCTACAGTGATGCACCTTACCGAGCAGCCTATTTCGCAGAACGAAGCTATCGGATCTGAGTCTATCTCGAACACTATCGTGGGGTTTGACTTTAACTATGCCTCAAATTCAAGGTTCCTGACTCGGTTGGTAGATAAGATACCGTTCATTCAAACCAAAGCGCCGTCGTCCGTAGCTTTTAGTGGTGAGTTTGCCAAATTGTTGCCGGGCAGTCCGAGTGTATTGAATTATGCCGGCTCAAAGAACGGTACTTCGTACCTGGACGATTTTGAAAACAGCCAGTCTATCATCGATGTAAAAAGCGCCAATACCTGGCAATTATCGGCTACGCCGCAAATGTTCCCCGAGTCGCAGTTATTTAATAACCTGAGTTATGGCTATAACCGTGCGCGACTGGCATTCTACAATATCGACCCTATATTTTATACTAATACCAGCTCAACCGGTGTTACACGTGCGCAGCTCTCGAATCATTATGCGCGTCAAGTTTTGCAGACCGAGGTATTTCCGTACAAGCAATCAGTTACCGGGCAGCCCTTAACTATTGCAACTTTGGATCTGGCATTCTATCCAACCGTTCGCGGTCCGTATAACTATACTACCACCGGTGTTAATCCGGATGGTACATTACAAAACCCTACCTCACGTTGGGGCGGTATGTATCGCGGAATTTCGACTAATGATTTCCAGTCGCTTAACGTTGAGTATATTGAGTTTTGGGTGATGGATCCATTTATCTACAAACAAAATTCAGCCGGTGGCGATCTGTATTTCAACCTGGGTAGTATCTCTGAAGACGTTTTGAAAGACGGCCGAAAAAGTTTGGAGAATGGTCTGCCAGTTAACGGCGACATGAGCACCGTAGATACCACAGCCTGGGGCCGCGTACCTAAAACCCAACCGGTAGTTAACGCTTTCGACAGTAACCCGTCGTCGCGCGCTTTGCAGGACGTGGGTTTGGATGGTTTGAGCGATGCCGATGAGCAGGCAAAATTTGCGCCGGTGGTTAACCAGGCTAAAGCTACCTTAAACCCGGGAGCTGCAAGCGTACTGGCAGCCGACCCATCATCTGACGATTACGAATATTACCTCGGCCCTGATCAGGATAAAGCTAAAGCCAGTATTTTACAACGCTACTCTAAATACAACGGCAATGAAGGTAACTCCAAGACGGCCGAGCAATCGCAAGCGCTGTTAGGGCTGCAAACTTCGGCCAATACTTCTTTGCCCGACGGTGAGGATATCGACAGAGATAACAACATGAGCCAGGACGACCAGTATTTTCAATACAAGGTGTCCATGCGCCCTAAAGATTTGGTTGTTGGTCAAAACTTTGTGAACGACAAGATCACCGCTCAGGTTAAACTGGCTGATGGTACCACCCAACCCGTTACCTGGTATCAGTTCAGAATACCTATCACCGCCTATCAACAAGCTGTTGGCGGCATACAGGATTTTAAGGCCATACGCTACATGCGTATGTTTATGACCAACTTTGCTGACACCGCCATCCTGCGTTTTGCTACCCTGCAACTGGTTCGCGGCGATTGGCGCGCCTACAATACTGAAAATAATCCGCTGAATGTAATTGCCGACCCGGCCATTACCAATCCGCCGCTGGATAACTCGGTTCTCAGCGTAGAGACAGTAAATATTGAGGAAAACGGTAAACGTGTCCCGATACCTTATGTGGTGCCGCCGGGCATTATTCGCCAGCGCGATTACAACAACCTACAGAGCAACACGCAGTTGAATGAGCAATCGCTTTCTTTGAACGTTAAAAACCTGAGCGATGGTTACTCAAAAGCGGCCTTCAAAACTTTCTATAACGATTTGCGTAAATACAAGCACCTGCAAATGTTTATTCACGCAGAGGCTAACCAAAGTACGCTGCATAATAATGATGTAAGCGCGTTTATTCGTTTAGGTGCCGATTATCAGGATAACTATTATGAGTACGAGATTCCGTTGATGGTAACAGGCCCGGGTACGACGAATGAAAATTCAATATGGCCGGATGCGAACCAACTGGATATCGATCTGTCAATATTGACGGATGCCAAAATAGCCCGCAACAGCGCCAAGTTTAACGGGCAGCCATGGCCCGTAAATAAACCTTTCAGTTACTCCAATGGCCGAAACCGCATTACCATTATGGGTGTGCCCGATCTGAGCCGGTTACGAACGATCATGCTGGGTGTGCGCAACCCTTATCGAAACAACTCTGCGCCTGGGGTTGATGATGGTTTGGCAAAGTCGGCGATTGTTTGGTTTGATGAGTTGCGTTTGACGGATTTTGATAACAAGGGTGGTTGGGCGGCTGTGGCACGTGCCGATTTGAAACTGGCCGATTTAGGAACCATTACTGTCGCCGGAAATAAGAGTACGGCAGGCTTTGGTTCGCTCGATTCTAAAATGGAAGACCGGCAGCTTACCAATAACCAAGGCTACGATGTATCTGCCAATATGGATCTGGGCCGGTTCCTGCCGGCGAAGAGCGGTATTAAAATACCGGCCTATGTCAATGTATCCAACCAGGTAAACACGCCGCAATATGATCCGGCGCAAGCCGATATCTTGCTGAAGCAAACACTTAATTCGACGCAATCTGCCCAGCAGCGAGATTCTATCAAGCACGCCGCTGAGGATTATACGCTGCGCAAAAGCGTGAACTTTACCAATGTACACAAAGAGCGATCGCCGGACAAAAAGACGGTGCATGTTTACGACGTCGAGAACTTTAATGCCAGCTACGCTTACACAGAGTATACGCACCATGACTTCACTACAGAGAGCGATCTGGAAAAGACTTACCACCTGACTTTTGCTTACAATTACGCTAATCCGCCTAAATATATCAGTCCGTTCGAGAAGATCATCAAGTCAAACACCCTCGCGTTGATACGGGATATTAACTTTGCACTGGCGCCAACGCGGTTGAACTTCAGTATCAATTTTGACCGTTTCTATTCGCAAAATTCGCCGCGAAATAATGATCCGAATAATCCGGTGTTCATCCCAACCACTTACAACAAAAACTTTAACATTACCCGTGTGTATGGTTTTGGGTGGCAGCTTACAAAGTCTTTATCTGTAGATGTGGATGCAACCAATCTATCCGTAGTGGATGAGCCTTATGGCAAACTGGATGGTTTGAAAATTGACACGCTTTGGCAAAACATACGCAAGCTGGGGCGTACCACCAATTACAACCATACGCTCAACATCAACTATATCGTTCCGCTGAATAAAATACCGGGTATGGATTGGGTGGCGTTGACATCGCACTACAGCACCAACTTTAACTGGCAGGCGGCTCCTGAGTTTGCCATAGGCAACCCGCAGTTTAACGTGGGTAACAGTATTCAGAATGCGCGCAAAATTCAGCTAGACCCGGTGCTCACCATGGCTACGTTGTATAACAAGATCGGCTTTTTGCGAAATGGTACCAGTCCGCAAAGCAGCGCGTTTACCCGGGTGTTTACAGGGGTGCTTACCAGCGTTAAAAGTGTAAGCGCTAACTATACCCGTACAGATGCAACCTTCCTGCCAGGATATTTACCGCAGTCTAATTTGTTTGGACAGGATTTAAGTTATGATGCGCCGGGAATCGGGTTCTTATTGGGTAGCCAGGCCGATATCAGAGGCCGTGCCATCACCAACAACTGGATTTCGCGCGATACTTTGCAGAATCAGTTATATGTACAGTCGGTAAACGTCGATCTGCGATTGAAAGCCACTGTAGAGCCAACTCCTGATCTGCAGATCCAGTTATCAGCCTACAAAACACAGGATCATACTTATCAAACCAACTTTAAGTTTTTAAGCAGCACCGGTACATTTGAAAACCTGACGCCAAACACCACGGGCAATTACAGTATTTCTTATTTCACATTAGCAACGGCGTTTTCGAAAGAAAGCGGTGTGAATAACACCTCCAAGCCGTTCCAGCAGTTTTTAGACAACCGGCAAACTATCTCTAAACGCCTGGGCGATGCCAACCCTAACTCGGGTGGAGTAGGAGCAACCGGTTATGCCGATGGTTACGGACCGAACTCGCAAAACGTATTGGTGCCCGCATTCCTGGCGGCTTATACCGGCAAGAGCGCCGGTAGTGCCAGCCTGAGCCAGTTCCCGAGCACGCCGATACCAAACTGGCAGGTCAGGTACACAGGCTTGAGCCGTATGCCGTTTTTCCAGGAGCTGTTTGATTCGTTCGATATTAATCATGGCTATTTATCGTCGTTCTCGGTGAGCCAGTACAGCACTTTGCTGCAATACCAGGAGCTGGGCGGCGCGTCAAGCCAGCGCGATGTGAATAATGATTTCCTGCCTAAATATCAGTTTTCGCAGATTACCATCATGGAACAGTTTGTGCCTTTACTGGGTGTCGATATCCGTTTCAAAAACAACATGACCACCAATCTGGAGTACCGTAAAAGCCGGGTATTGAGCCTAAGCTTATTGAACAGCCAGTTAACGCAGCAGAATGAGCAGGTAGTTACCTTCGGCTTTGGATATAAGACCAATAATTTCCGTTTCCCATTTGGGTTGTTTGACGGCCTCATCCTCAAAAATGATCTGACCTTTAAGGTCGACTTCGCTTTGCGAAACAATAAGACGCTCATTTATCAGGCTGATCTTACTGCTGCGCAGATATCATCAGGCGCACAAAATATCACTTATCGTCCGTCCATTGACTATGCCATCAGTCAGCGTTTTGTACTTAACCTGTTTTACGATTCAAACATGACGCGGCCTTATACCTCGCAGGCGTTCAATACCTCATTTACCAACTTTGGGGTTAACCTGAAACTGTTATTACAGTAGGGGTTATGGCGTTGCTTCGGCGGCTTTTTCTGCTTTTTTCTGTTCCCTTTTTAATTTGCGCTCTGCGCGACGTGCCTTGCGCTGTTCTTTTTTGATTTTGCGGGTTTTCTTTTTAAGCTCGCTTTGGGCTATGCGTTCGGTAGTTATTTTTTGGGTTTTCACATCATAACCTACTGATGGCTTCAAACCCAATAACAAGCTGCGCCAGATTGATTTGAAAAACGAGAAATTATCCGGTCGTTTAAAATCGACATAGCTAATGCGCGGTGCGACGCCGGGCCCATCGGGATTATCATGCTTAAGGATAAAGATGTTGGCAAACAACGACGCCACAATTTTACCTTTTAAGGTTGAATGCACGGTGTCTGGCTTAAGGAGCTTAACTTTCAGATCATTATACAGCACAGCGACCTTACCTTTGTTAAGGTGCCTGTTGGCGTCAAACTTAAAATCCAAACTCTTTAGCGTACCTGAGGTAATTTTAATCATCGCAAACGGCATGGTAGCGGTATTTACCGCCGACAGATCCATCGGGCCCATGTGGCCCGTATAGCTGTAAGCGGCGTTTGGATCAGTCATGTTAAAAACAAAGGCCGTTTCAAATTTACCGCGGTTCATGAAATAGGTAGTGAGATTAATGCGCGTAAGGTTGTTTTTCTGAAGCGCATCTTTATTGGTGGTGACATTTAATAAAGTACCCGACGTACTATTGAAATGGATGCTGCCATCCAGATTTGATTTTTTGGTATGCTCTGAATACGTTATGTTAAGGTGTTTTATCCGGACGGTATCAATCTTCAGGTTTGCATCGATATGGTAAATAGCAACACTCGGGAAACTTTTAATCTTATCTCTAAATGCCTGCGATTTATTGGGATTGGTAAACAAATTGACATCGCCGCCGTGAATCACCATACTTGAGGCGTTAATAATGCGGTATTTGTGATAATTCAGATAGTCGAAGTTGTTGAGCCACAAAGAATCGATGCCGAAAGCAATACGGTCTTTATCCGTCTTCTCGAAAAAAGTATGCGGGTTAACCGGCTCAAAGGTTGCACCTTTCACCATCAGCTGCGAAATTTCGGTAGATAGCTTTAGCTTTTTGATATTGAATTTGTACAGGCCATCGCTTGTGTTACCTCTGTAGTCGTTCAGATCGGCGACGATGTTTTTGCAGTACATGAGGCGGCTTCTGTCGGTTTGGGTGGCCGAGTCGATAAGCAGGTCGCTGGCCTGCAGGTTCATTTCCTTCAGTTCAGAAACCTCCAGTTTATTGCCCGAGTAGTCTTTGTACTTAAACTTGATATCGTTAAGAAAAATATCGCCTACATGAATATATTTAAACGTCTTATTGATTTTTTGCCAGGCCGTGCGATGGTCTTTGTTGACAGTATCCTTAGTATGATTGAGCTGATAACTTAACTGTACATCGGGCGAGTTGAGCGTGATTCGATCAATATCAATAATGTGTTTATAGTACAGTTTAAACGGATGGATGTGCGACAGGATCAATCGCTTTACATGGATATTAAACAGGTTGTTAGGCGCCAGTCCGCGGGCTTTACGGCGATTGTATTCGTTTGTGTCGACCTTTAAATTAATGTTGTAGATCAGTATCCGGCCTTCCAACACATGCAGCTCGGCCGCTGAAAAATCGACGGTATACAGGCTGTCCGTCCCATTAATAACCGCGTCCCTAACTTTTGACGATAAGATGGGCGACCAATAGTGGTTGACAAAGAATGCCACAACCAAAAGCAGCGCTACAAACACCCCTGTACTAATCAACGTTACTTTGTGCCATTTATGCTTCAAGATTTTTAGCGCCATTAGTCGTTGTTTGCTGGTTGTTTTTTAATCGGCTGTCAAACCCTACTTGCCTGTCGATGTGCCTGTCTTTTTAATTTATTTTACTTTCTGTCGGCTTAAAAGTATCGAATTTATTGGTTAAGCCGTCGCTTTGATAATACTTTATTTACTCCACTTTGGTTTTAATTATAAAGCCTTTTAGTGTTTATTTAATTTCATAATTCTGCCAATCTGTCACATCGTATTTAAAATTTATGTATTTTTGCTGCTCAAATTTTTATAAATAATGATGGATTTGGTTAGTCAGGATAAGACGCATGATGAGAGCAGGCAGGGTGAAGCCTTGGTATTAGAACCTGTTGAGGGTAAAAATAACGGGCGTAAACTTTATATTGAAAGTTATGGCTGCGCCATGAATTTTTCTGATAGTGAGATAGTTGCGTCTATTTTGTCAGAGCAGGGTTTCAAAACTACTAGCGATTTTAACGATGCCGACGTGGTTTTCATCAACACTTGTTCTATCCGCGAAAATGCCGAAACCCGCGTACGCAACCGCCTGAAAGAATTCAAAGTGGCCAAAGGCAAAAACCCGGGAATGGTTGTTGGCGTATTGGGCTGTATGGCCGAACGCTTAAAAGCCAAATTTTTAGAGGAAGAAAAACTGGTTGATGTTGTGGTGGGCCCTGATGCTTACCGCGATTTGCCAAACCTGATAGATCAGGTAGATAGTGGCCAAAAAGCTGTAAACGTACTGCTTTCGCGTGAGGAGACTTATGCGGATATTAATCCGGTACGTTTAAATACCAACGGTATCAATGCCTTTGTATCTATCATGCGCGGATGCGATAATATGTGTTCATTCTGCGTGGTGCCATTCACCCGCGGTCGCGAGCGCAGCCGCGATCCATATTCAATTGTACATGAGTGTAAAGATCTGTTCGATAATGGCTACCGCGAGGTGACTTTGCTGGGCCAGAACGTGGATAGTTATAAATGGGCGAAAGCGCAGGAGGAAGGCGAAGCAGAAGAGTCTACCGAAAAAGTGAATTTCGCCGGTTTATTGGAAATGGTAGCCCTGATCCATCCTGATCTGCGTGTGCGCTTCTCGACATCGCACCCAAAAGATATTACTGACGAGGTGCTGTACACCATGGCTAAGCATGATAACATTTGCAAGTATATTCACCTGCCGGTACAATCAGGCAATAGCCGTATTCTGGACCTCATGAACCGTACGTACGACCGCGAGTGGTACATTGGCCGTGTGGATGCTATCCGCCGTATTTTGCCTGACTGTGCTATCTCGACTGATGTGATCACCGGCTTCTGTACTGAGACCGAAGAAGAGCACAAAGAAACCGTAAGCATGATGGAATATGTGCAATATGATTTTGCTTACATGTTCATGTACTCTGAGCGCCCGGGAACTTTAGCGGCTAAACGTTACGAAGATGATATCCCTGAAGAAGTAAAAGCTCAACGCTTGAAAGAAATCGTTGCTTTACAACAAAAAACATCGCATGCTCGTTTGCAACAGCAAATTGGGAAGGTACAGAAAGTGCTGATTGAAGGTCTTTCAAAAAAATCAAAAGACGACTACTGCGGCCGCACCGATCAAAACGCGATGATGGTGTTCCCAAAGGACGAAAATTATAAACCAGGGCAGTATGCTTACGTAATCGCAGAAAGCTGTACGACGGCGACATTGATAGGGCGTATTGTGCAATAGAAATAAGAATCAAGAACCAAGAGTCAAGATAAAGTGATGGGCCATAATTTTAAGAACTTGAAGATATGGCAAAAGTCAATGGATTTGACAGATTTGGTTTTTGATTATGTTAGAGACTTACCAGAACATGAAAGATATGGTCTGATAAGTCAAATGAATAGATGTTCTTGCTCAATCCCGTCAAATATTGCAGAAGGATCGGGCAAGCGGACGAATATTCATTTCGCGGAATTCTTGTCTACCGCATTGACATCATCTTTTGAGTTGGAAACTCAATTGTTGATTTGCGAGCGCAGGCAATATGGCGATAGTAATAAATTGATCGAGTGTTTGACGCTCGTAGTAGAAATACAAAAAATGATCTTTTCGTTCAGAGATCATATTAAAAATAATAATAAATCAGTGTCTTGACTCTTGTCTCTTGATTCTTGACTCTAATCCATATGGAAATACAAGATATAAAACAACGCTTCGGCATCATCGGCAACTCGCCGTTGTTGAACCGGGCTATAAATATTGCAAACCAGGTAGCGCCTACCGATATCTCTGTTTTAATAACCGGGGAGAGTGGTAGCGGTAAAGAGGTTTTTTCGCACATTATTCACCAAATGAGCCCGCGCAAGCATGGGCCGTTTATTGCAGTTAACTGCGGCGCCATACCTGAAGGTACTATCGACTCAGAACTGTTTGGGCACGAAAAAGGTGCTTACACCGGTGCCGTGGGCGAGCGTAAAGGCTACTTCGAAACCGTAAATGGCGGTACCATCTTTTTAGACGAGATTGCCGAGATGCCGCTGGGTACCCAGGCGCGTCTGTTACGTGTTTTGGAGTCTGGCCAATATATAAAAGTAGGTTCGTCAAAGGTTGAGAAAACCAACGTGCGTATTATTGCAGCCACCAACGTTGATGTGTACGAGGCAGTGAAAAACGGCAAGTTTCGTGAGGACTTGTATTACCGTTTAAATACCGTTCCGCTGCGTATACCGCCATTGCGCGACAGGAAAGAGGATATCTACCTGCTGTTCAGGAAATTTACGTCAGACTTTACCGATAAATACCGCACGCCGCCTATACAACTGGATGAGGAGGCACAACAGGTGCTCATCAATTATTCATGGCCGGGTAACGTCCGCCAGTTAAAAAATATGGCCGAGCAATTGGCCGTATTAGAACGTGATCATACCATCAGTGCGCAAACACTATTAACTTACATTCCACAGGAAGCCAACGGCAAAAACCTGCCGATGCGCTTGGATAATCAGCCTAAAGAAGATTTTAGCGAGCGCGATATATTGTACAAAGTATTGTTCGATATGAAGCGCGACATGGTTGAGCTTAAAAAACTGGTGGCCGACATTATTGAACATGGCGGCGTTACGCCAAGTTTCGCTAACCATTCGCAGGCTATTAATCAGCTATATCGCGATATCGAGATGCCGGGCAGCGCAGACCAACAATTTACCATTCAACAACCCGTTAATAACAACGACAGTTTTAACATTACTCATGACGCTGAAGAGGTGGAAGAGTCATTGTCGCTGATCGAAAAAGAATCTGATCTGATACGTAAGGCCCTGAAAAAACACAAAGGCAAACGTAAACTGGCCGCCAATGAGCTGGGTATATCAGAGCGTACTTTATACAGAAAAATAAAAGAATTAAATTTATAAGGGTTGATGAAAAGATCAATAAGTATCTATTTAGGGCTGATGCTGACTGTGGTGGTATTTGTTTCGCCGGGTTGTTATTCGTTGTCAGGATCGGCTGTGCCGCCGGCTATGCGTACCATTAACGTAGGTTTTTTCGAAAACAACGCGCCCATAGTAGTTGCCAACCTGAGTCAGACTTTTACGGAAGCCTTGAAAGATCGTATCCGTACCACTACCCGCCTGAGCATCGTTAGCGGCGAGGGTGATGCCAATATGAGCGGAGCAATTATTGGTTATACCTACGCTCCGGTTTCGGTACAGGCTACCAGTGGCAATGCACGGCCTATTGCAAACGCATCGGTATTAACCATTACGGTAAAAGTTAAGTTTGTATATGCTGCCGATAAGAAGCTTAATTTCGATCAAACATTCTCAAAAAACGTCAACTTTCAGGGTGATCTGAGTACGCAAGAACAAGGGTTAATTAAAACTGTTACTACTCAATTGATAGACGACATTTTCAACAAAGCCTTTAATAATTGGTAAGTATTTTATAGCTTCAACCCGTGAACGGACAAATAAATAACGCAGAATACGACTTTTTATGGGAGCTTTTGGCCAATCCTGCCGATTGCAACCAATCGTATATCTCTGGCTTACAGTCGTTAGTTTCAGACTTTCCGCAAAGCGGGGCCCTGCGTGCTTTATTAATGCCTAACGGCGATAAGAGTCAGCTAAAACATGCTGCTGCTTATTTTAACCCCGGCTTGCTGCACAAGCTGGCGACAGATCCGGACAGCCTGCCGAAAGTATCAAACGAGCAAATCATATTTGTTGAAAGATCTGCCGCCGCATCGTCTGAAGTTCAACATAGCGCTCCGCAGGATGAGCCATTGGTGTCGCTCGCACCTGAATCTGATGAAGCATACGCTCAGCTTATTGATGACGAGCCCGTGCACACAGCCTATGGACATGAATCGGCTGCTGAAACCGGGGTTGTAGAACCTCAGCATGTTGCTGAAGTAGTGCCTTTAGCCTTTCATGAAGAACCGGATATAATATCATCTCACGAAGAAGAAAAAAATAACCTGGCTAAAGAGTACGAAGCGTACATGGCCAAAACAGAAATTACGCCAACCGAGTCCGTGTCATCTTATGACGAAGACCAGATTAGGTACTTCCATCAACCGATAGAGGACGAGGTGTATGATGAGATAGTTAGTATTGAGGATATTGGCCTGGAGCAACTGGCCATCTTAAATAAATCGGCACATGAACAGGTAAACGATGAAAACTATTTTGTTTTTGAACCTGAAATTACCGGATATGCAAATCAGCAGAATGAACCGGCGTCACAACCCGTGCAAGAGTCTGAACTGTTTGCTCAGCAAATACAGGCTCCGGATGTAGAATATCCTAACCCATATTTCAAGGATGATTTGTCAAGGTATAATGATGAGAAAATGCCGTATACTTTTATGTGGTGGCTTGACAAAACCCGTAAAGAGCATGCGGCTATTTATCAGCCTTATGCAAATGCTATAGTCTCAAGGCAAGCGGCTGCGGTTCCTGCTCAGCAAGAGCAGCCAAAAAGACCTGTGGTTGATGAATTGCAGCAGCAATACTATCAAAGTATAGTTGCCAATACTTCATTAACAGACTTTGATAAAACTGCGCCGCTGATAGCAAATACACATCCGCCGCGTAAAGAAGATAAGATCATTGAACGCTTTATACAAGACGAACCGCACATCAAACATCCGATCGATATGAAGCTGGATAATGAGAATAAAGCCAAGCGCAGTTCAGAAGATAAAGAGGAGCTGGTAACTGAAACATTAGCACGTATTTATACCGAGCAGATGCTTTACCACAAAGCCATCATCACGTATAAAAAATTGATGTTGAAATATCCGGAAAAAAGCCTTTACTTTGCAGGCCAAATTGAACAATTAGAAAATAAAATTAATTAATATAAAGAAATGTATTTAGTATTATCGATTATCGTTGTGATAGTATGCGTGCTTTTAGGGCTTATCGTACTTATCCAAAACCCTAAAGGCGGTGGTTTAACATCGAATTTTTCAAACTCATCTCAACTAATGGGTGTTCAAAAAACCGGCGACTTTTTAGAAAAAGGTACCTGGACTTTAGCCATCACATTAATGGTATTGGCTTTAGTAATTAATGTGGTAAGCAAAGGCGGCCCGGCTGCATCTTCAAGCTCACAATATAAAGATCAGATCGATAAATCTTTAAAAGCTCCTGTAGCTGCGCCATCGGCAACACCTGCCGGTCAGACTGCGCCGTTGCAATTGCCGGCAAAAAAATAAGCTGTAAAAAATGCGATATAGAAAGGCTTTGAAGCAAAACTTCAAAGCCTTTTTTATGTACTTTCGCACTGTCATCATGACACTGCACTGCTAGTTTAACCGCCAGATAAAAAACCAAGGTTACTTAAACCTGACAATACAACAGTATCAAAGTGTCAATAGTACAATTGGCATAATTGATGAAGTGAGGAAAGCACAACTAAATACTTAAAAAACCAAAAAACAATATTTTTATGTCATTAAACATTAAACCTATCGGAGACAGGGTAGTAGTGGAAGCTGCTCCGGCCGAGACCAAAACCGCTTCTGGTATCTATATTCCGGAAACCGCTCAGGAAAAACCGCAGCATGGAACAGTTGTAGCTGTGGGCCCGGGTAGATATGCTGATTCTACAGGTAACTTAATCCCATTGACAGTGAAAGCCGGCGACAAAGTTCTTTACGGAAAATTTGCAGGTCAGGAAGTAACTATTGAAGGTAAAGACTACCTGATAATGAGAGAATCTGATATTTATATCGTACTGTAATTAGTGCCCCCGATAGCTATCGGGAGAGTGGTTGAGTGAATGAATGAGTTTTTTCTTGTTACTTCAATCAATAATTCAATAAATCAATAATTCAAAAATTAATCAAAAGCATGTCAAAGCAAGTAAAATATAATGTTGAAGCAAGAGACGCTCTGAAAAGAGGCGTTGATACCTTGGCTAACGCGGTTAAAGTAACTTTAGGTCCGAAAGGCCGTCACGTGATCATCGACAAAAAATTCGGTTCACCAGCGGTTACTAAAGACGGTGTTACTGTAGCAAAAGAAATTGAATTGAAGGACCCAATTGAAAACATGGGTGCTCAGATGGTTAAAGAAGTGGCCTCAAGAACTGCTGATATTGCAGGTGACGGTACTACTACTGCAACTGTATTGGCTCAGGCTATTGTTACTGCAGGTATTAAAAACGTTGCTGCCGGTGCAAATCCAATGGATTTGAAACGTGGTATCGATAAAGCTGTTGTAAAAGTAGTTGAGAACTTAAGAACTCAAAAACAAGACGTAGGCGACGACTTTAGCAAAGTAAAACAAGTAGCTTCAATTTCAGCTAATAACGACGATGTTATCGGCGAAATGATTGCTGACGCAATGCAAAAAGTAGGTACCGGTGGTGTGATCACCGTTGAGGAAGCAAAAGGTACTGAAACCGAAGTTAAAACTGTTGAAGGTATGCAGTTTGACCGTGGTTACCTTTCTGCTTACTTTGTGACTAACACAGACAAAATGGAAGCTGAGTTGGAAAACCCTTACATTTTGATCTACGACAAAAAAATCTCTTCAATGAAAGAGTTATTGCCGATTTTGGAAAAACAAGTACAAACCGGCAAACCATTGTTAATTATTGCTGAGGATCTGGACGGCGAAGCGCTGTCAACCTTAGTAGTTAACAAAATCCGCGGTTCACTGAAAGTAGCTGCTGTTAAAGCTCCTGGGTTTGGCGACCGCAGAAAAGCTATCCTTGAGGATATCGCTATCCTGACTGGTGGTACTGTGATTTCTGAAGAAAAAGGTATCAAATTAGAATCAGCTGAGTTGAGCGACTTAGGTCAGGCAGAAAAAATCTCTATCGATAAAGATAACACTACCATCATCAACGGTGCCGGTAGCTCAGACCTGATCAAAGGCCGTATTGCTGAGATCCAGGCTGGTATCAAAGCAACTACTTCTGATTATGACAAAGAAAAACTGCAAGAGCGTTTAGCTAAATTATCTGGCGGTGTGGCTGTATTATATGTTGGTGCAGCATCAGAAGTTGAGATGAAAGAGAAAAAAGACCGTGTTGACGACGCTTTACATGCAACCCGTGCCGCTGTTGAAGAAGGTATAGTTGCAGGTGGTGGCGTTGCCTTCATCCGCGCTGTAGCAGCATTAGCTGACTTGAAAGGCGACAACGATGACGAGAACACAGGTATCCAGATCATCCGTCGTGCTATTGAAGAACCATTGCGTCAAATTTGCGAAAACGCGGGTATCGAAGGTTCTATCGTAGTACAAAAAGTAAAAGAAGGTAAAGCCGACTTTGGTTACAATGCCCGTACAGACAAGTTTGAAAACTTGATTGGTGCAGGTGTTATCGACCCAACTAAAGTAAGCCGTGTAGCTTTAGAGCACGCTGCTTCTATCGCATCAATGTTGTTAACAACCGAGTGCGTATTAGCTGACGATCCTGAAGATGCACCGGCTGCTCCACCAATGGGTGGCGGTGGCATGGGTGGTATGATGTAATATCATAGCCCAGGGCTAATTCATATAAAAGCCCCCGTCTGGAATACAGACGGGGCTTTTTTGTTTCATTTTGTTTCACTCAAAATCATTAATCATCTATAAATCAATAATTTATAATAAAATCCTGTTTCACTTGTTTCATTTGTTTCACACTCGCGTGAAACAAAACTGCGTTTTGAAGCGATGCACGCTGTGCTGTATTTTATTTTAGACGCTTCTGCTTTTTATGCAAAACATAATTCATTGTCATAGAGAGGTAAACGGAGCGTCATTTGTTAATCAAATGATTAATTTCATAACAAATCGGTAATATACAAGCTTAAATTTGTACTTAATTTTATTGACGAAAAACAGGCATAACAATTGAATACATCTACCCAAATGAAACACCTAAAAGAAACCAGAACACAAATTCGCACCGCAGTCGTCGATTGGGTGTTTTACAAAGGCTTCGAGCTATTTGTATCTATTTATGGACGCTAAAAATTTGTAACTTCGTACCTGTATTATGAAGTTACATGAACTTGTTCTAAGCGCTTACGAGTGGCTAATTATCCACGGTGCTAAAGTTGTCATCGCACTTGCGATATTGTTGATCGGTCTAAAGGTTATTAAATTTTTAGGCAACCGCATCCGCAGCCGAATGAGCCAGCGGGAGATGCATTCGTCGCTGCAGCCATTTTTCATTAGTCTTTCTATAACCGCGCTATACGTTTTGTTATTGCTACTGGTGCTAACCACTGTCGGCATACCGATGGATTCGTTTGCATCCATTCTGGGTGGTGCAACGGTGGCTATCGGTTTGGCCTTGTCTGGTACCTTCCAAAACTTTGCCGGTGGAGTGCTCATCTTGCTATTAAAACCTTTTGAATTGGACGATAGTATTCTAGCGCAAGGGCAAGAGGGCAGAGTAACCTCTATTCAAATATTCTACACCGTTCTGTTATCAGTCGATAATAAAACCATCATTATACCCAACGGTAAGCTATTTAATGAGGTAATCGTTAATTATACCCGCCAGGGCAAGCGCCGACTGGATTTTGAAGTGAAGTTGGGGTATTATGTAGATGTCGACCAAGCCAAGCAGATTATGATAGACGCTGTCAATGCCATCCCCGGCGTAATCAAGACGCCTGCTATCCGTGTGGGTATTATTGGTTTGGAGGTAGATTGTATCCGCTATACCATCAATGTCTGGGTAAACCCATCTGATTTCCTGACCGTAAAGATAGCCCTGCAAGAAAAGATCATGAAAGATCTGAAAGCAGCAGGCGTTCGCCTATTAGGTACCTGATCATCGTCTGAACGTAATTATCCGCTTGTATGGTAATAAATCGGGCATTTTAGCCGTATATTAGCAATAATGCAACGCGAACAACTTTCTGTTTTTGATATGTTTAAGATCGGCATTGGCCCGTCAAGCTCTCATACGCTTGGCCCGTGGCGTGCCGCCCAGCAATTTGTTCAGCCCCTTGAGAGTCAGGACATACTGCCCCTTGTAACTGAAATCAAAATTTTGCTGTATGGCTCATTGGCCAAAACCGGGCACGGCCACGGTACCGACATCGCGGTGTTGCTGGGCCTGAGCGGCGATGACCCGGTGACTTTTGCGGTGGACAATGTCGCCCCGAAGATCAATCAGATCCGAGAAACCCATAAACTGGTTCTGGCAGGTAGGCAGGAGATAAGGTTTACTTATGATACTGATCTGCTCTTTTTGTACAACGAAAGTCTACCTTTCCACCCCAATGCGGTTACTTTCCAAGCACTTTTAAATACCGGAAAAGCACTTTCAGAAACTTACTATTCTATAGGTGGCGGATTTGTGGTGAAAGAAGGTGCGGGCGGTCAACAGAAAGCCGAGGTTGATTTGCCGTTCCCGATTGATACGGCCGGCGACCTGCTGCACTGGTGCCTGAAAACCGGATTGAAAGTGTCAGAAGTTGTGGCTGAGAACGAGCAGGCCTGGCGCAGCGAGCAAGAGACCCGCAGCGGCATCCTCAACATATTTCATACGATGGCCGAGTGTATGTATCGGGGTAGTCATGCCAACGGTATTTTGCCAGGCGGCTTGAACGTTGCCCGTCGCGCGGCTAATTTGAACAAACGCTTAGTTGGCGATAACCCCTACAGCAATTATGATGAGTGGGTAGGCGCTATCCGAAAAACCGGCAATGGCTTCCAGAATATATTAGATTGGGTGAGTTGTTTTGCGCTGGCCGTTAATGAGGAGAATGCCTCTTTCGGTCGCGTAGTGACGGCGCCCACCAATGGCGCCGCAGGCGTTATCCCGGCGGTGTTGCAATACTTTATTGTTTTTTGCGATGGGTTTGATGACAAGCGCATCATCCAGTTTTTGATGACTGCTTCAGAGATTGGTTGCATCTTCAAGAAAGGGGCCACCATATCGGCTGCTATGGGCGGGTGTCAGGCAGAGATCGGGGTTTCGTCGGCTATGGCTGCTGCGGCGCTTACCGAGTGTCTGGGAGGCTCGCAACGGCAGGTGTTGATGGCTGCAGAGATTGCCATGGAACACCACCTTGGCCTAACCTGCGACCCGATAGGCGGCCTCGTTCAGGTGCCTTGCATTGAGCGTAATACCATGGGGGCCATTAAAGCTATTACCGCCTCGCAACTGGCCTTGCAAACCAATCCGGACAAGGCTAAGGTAAGTCTGGACGCCGTGATCAAAACCATGTGGCAAACCGCGCAGGACATGAACTCCAAATACAAAGAAACTGCTGATGGTGGCCTGGCGATCAATATTCCATTGAGCCTGCCTGAGTGCTAAGTGATGTGTGATCCACGCGCGAAAGTGTATCACTTTGGATCAGTTGGATCACTTTAGAATTATAACGGATTTGTAATCAATTATTTAAAAAATAAGTCCTGCAAAAGTGGATCACTTTGGATCACCTTTTCAGGACTTTTAAGTCATTTTTGGATCACCGGGTTAATGTGACTCGTCCTAAAAAAAGTTTACACTTTTAATGGTTGATACTGGTATGAATTTACACTTTAATATTTAGTACTGAAATAGGTTTACAGCTAATACATTGCCATGGCCACCTCCTTTTCATTT
>Ga0157372_10000239_pt1 | contig 60707 bp, 55 predicted proteins | sample C55metaG_FD_115307 | JGI IMG/M metagenome (GOLD analysis project Ga0157372, IMG submission 115307) | Corn rhizosphere microbial communities from Kellogg Biological Station, Michigan, USA - C5-5 metaG | ecosystem: Host-associated > Plants > Roots > Rhizosphere > Soil | place: USA: Michigan... | reverse complement strand
CTGTGTAGCTGTGCCGTCGACCGACGTGCACTTGATCCGTTCGTTTTTGGTGTTCGTGAGGTTGGCTTCGCCGCCCGCGATCGTGGCGGTGCACTCCGTGCCGGTTTCGCAATCGGCAGTGAATTCGCCCGCGGTCGCGACGGCCGGGAGGGCCGCGAAGGCAAGGGCGGCAAGCGCCCCGGCCACGAGCAGCGTCAACTTCGTTTTCATGGAATAACCTTTCGTCTGTTCCCGGTAGGAAGCGCCTGCAGGCTTCATCCCGCCGGGGCTTTGAAAGGGGCCGGCGGATTCGGCCGGCCCCTTCTTTCTCGGCTATCCCTAGTGGGTCAATAGGGGAGTAGTCAAGAAAACCTGTTCGTCAGGGTGGGTACTATCCATGAACAGTTGTCTCCTGTGGAGATTTGTCCTGCAAACGACATGGAAACAACATCAGGTCCTCGTAATGCTGCGCGGGCTTTGGTTGAGTGGAGCGGAACCTCGTGGGCGCTCAATGACCGACTTACGAGAGATTGGGAGCTCAAGCTTTCAAAAGCTCGTAAAACCGCGCGAGCATAGAATTGGCGAAGTGGCATTTCCAGGGGAATTTCTAAGATGTAAATAAGTGGCTGCCACTGATAATTCTCGCTGGCTTTGACGCCAAGGCAGCGACCATATAGTTATATCCAGATGGGTACGCCGTAGTCTGCGGCTCGGGAGACCCTCGTTTCGGACATAAATTGGAGGGGGATTGGGAGATGCTGGTAAGTCGTCGGCGACTACTAGGGGTATTGGCTGTATGCGGTGCCTTGGCTATTTCGGCGCTGGCAGTCGATGCGTCTTCCGCCAGGGCCGAAGGTTTCGAAATTAAAAAGGTATTCGGACCGGATGGAACTGGACTGACCGGGTTCAGCGGCGCCGGCTCGGTCGCCATCGACCAGAGCAAAGGGATCGTCTACGTCTTCGACGGCGGCCACTTCGAAGATGGCAAGACCGGCGCGATCTTCAAGTTTGACCTCGAAGGCAACCCGGTGAACTTCAGCGGCTCGTCCCCTGATATCAGCGGGAACGAACTATCAGGCATCTCCATCGAAGGATTTCCTGAGAGCGCGCAACAGATCGCAGTCGACCCCGAAACTCATGAGATTTACGTGACCGGCAAGGAAGGCCCTCCTCCTCTCAAGGCCTCGACGGCCATCCTGGCGTTTGAAGCCAGCGGCGAACCGTCAAAATTTACCGCAGGTCCGGGGGTGGGAACGAACGAACTGCCGATACCGGAAACCTCTGAAGTGGGGGGCATTTCCGTCGCGGGTGTGGCTGTCGATACTGAAGGAAACATCTATGTCAGCGATTCGAACCTAGGCGCGAACAGGGTGTTCATATATACCAGCAGCGGTGCGCTTCTAACTTCCATGAAAGAACCCACTACCGCACCGGCAAACCTTGCCGTTGACTCAAAAGGCGATGTATACCTCACTGGCTCGGGGAAGATAAACAAACTGGTGCCGTCCGAATATCCGGTTTCGGCGGCCACCACCTACACGAAGGCGGGCACCCTGAGCGCGGAACGGGCGGTGAGCGTTGCCGTCGACCCTAAGACGAACGAAGTGTACGTCTCGCAGGAAGTTCAGGGAGGATCAGTGTTTGATGAAAACGGTACGCTCCTCGCCGAGTTCGGCGCTCCGGGCGAACCAGGAGAACTGGGGGGGGTCAGCTCGCTTCCACTTGGCCTTGCTGTCAGTGACACGGCGGAACGGGTCTTCGTCGCTCATCGGTCCGGCGGCGACAGCGGCCTGTATCAGATCTTCGTCTTCCAGCGGAGCTTCCCGGAAGGGCCGCCGACGATCGAAGGGACGGCTGCAAGCAAGGTCACGGCTGACTCAGCCGGGTTGCGTGCGCGGATTAATCCAAACACGTTGGCGACGACCTATTGGTTTGAATACGGGTTTTCCGACTGCGCGCTCGGCGGATGCACGAGCGTGCCGCTGGGCGGTGAGTCGATCGGCTCCGGCCACCAAACGGTGGCCGTCGCGCAGGCGATCGCCGGCCTGCAGGGCGACACCGTCTACCACTACAGGGTGGTGGCGGAAAACGAACTGGATGTAAGCGAAGGGCCTGACAAGACCTTCACCACCCAGGGCGGCGGCCTTGGCTTCCAGCTGAGCGACTCGCGGGCGTGGGAGATGGTCTCGCCACCGAACAAGCACAGCGGCAGGATCGTCAGCAGCGGCGAAACCGCGATCCAGGCGGCGCTCTCGGGGAACGGCCTGGCCTACGCGAGCTTCGGGTCGATTGTAGGAGACCCAGCGAGCAGTCGGCTGCCGGAACCGGCGACGGTTCTGGCGAGGCGGGGAGAAAATGGCGCGTGGTCCTCTCGGGAGCTGACTCCCTCGCATACGGCAGCGACCAGGTTGCGCCCCGACACGGAATTCAAAGTCTTCACCGATGAACTCAACCGGGCGGAGATGGAGCCGACCGACAGCACCCCACTTTCCCCCGATGCCTCAGAACGGACTCCGTATCTGTGGAGCGACGGAGAACCGCCTCTGTTCACCCCGCTACTTACGCCTGCAAATGTGCCACCTGAATCCCACTTCGGCCCCGAACCGGGGAAGACCAGTAATCCGGTGCGGATTGAGGGTGCTACGCCGAGTCTGGATCAAGTAGTCATCCGATCCGAAAATGCCGCTCTTGTCCAAGGGGCAGCCCTGCGCAGTATCTACTCGTGGAGAGATGGGGGGATTGAAGCGGTCAGCAAACTCCCTGAATCCGAAGGCGGAGAAGTGGTCAAGGCCATGTTGGGCTCCGGCCCCGGCTCGGTGCGGCACGCGTTCTCGAGCGACGGATCACGCATCTTCTGGAGCCCGACGGAATCGTACACTCCGGCGGGCATCGGCCTTCCGGCCCTATACCTGTGGGATAGAGAATCAGGGAAATCAGTACGCCTCGACACCGTCAAGTCCGGCGGCGGGGCAGGCCAAGAACGGCCGGCTTTCAACGTGGCGAGCGCCGACGGGCGGGTTGTTTTCTTCACCGACTCCCAGCGGCTGACCAAAGACGCTAGCCCCAGCGGGCGGGATCTATACCGCTGCGAAATCGGATCGGTGGGAACCAGTCTGGGTTGTGTCTCACTGACCGACATCAGCGCCCCGCTCGCAGGATCCGGGGACAGCGCAGGGGTGCTGGACCAGGTCTCGGGATCGAGCGAAGACGGAGCCCGACTGTACTTCGTCGCCCGCGGAGTCCTCACCGAAGAACCGAATGGACGAGGGGAAGGTGCGGAAGCCGGGCGGCCGAACCTCTACTTCTGGGAAGAAGGGAGTGAACTGCGATTCGTCGCCTCTCTCTCCAACGGTGACTTCCCGGTCTGGGGTGGGGTTCCCAGTCGGGAACTTGGATACGCTGCCGACATCAGCGCCGCAGCATCCCCGGACGGGCGCTTCTTCGCCTTCACGTCCGAAGAGAGCCTGACGGGCTACGAAAACCGAAACGAAAGCGGCGAGCCCAACACGGAGGTGTTCGTCTTCGGCACCGAACAGGGCCGGCTTGCATGTGTGTCTTGCAACCCTTCCGGCGCTGCCGCGGTCGGGATGCTGGTCCCTAATCAGGCGCTGTCCTTCCCCCCTGACCCAGCCGGGCTCTGGGCTAACAGGTGGGCGGCGGCGACCCTTCCCGAGGCGTCGCAGACTGAAACCGAAAAAGGCCGCTCGCTATATCGTCCGCGCTCCGTGCTCGACAGCGGGCGCGTGTTCTTCAACTCGGTCGATCCGCTCGTTCCTGCTGACTCAAATGAAAAGTGGGACGTGTACCAGTACGAGCCAGCAGGGGTCGGGTCTTGCACGGAATCGACGAGCACGGCAGCTGTAAGCAAGGCTGGCGAGGGCTGCGTGGGACTGCTTTCCTCGGGAACCTCCGATGGGAACTCGGGATTCCTCGACTCTACGCCCAGCGGCAACGACGTGTTCTTCCTGACGCAAGGAAGGCTCGCCGTCTTTGATCAGGACGAACAGTACGACGTGTACGATGCGCGCGTCAACGGAGTTCCCGCCGCTCTCGAAGCTGGCGAAGAATGCAGCGGCGAAACGTGCCAGTCGGCTGTTGGTCCACCGAGTGCTTCGACGCCGGCGAGCGAATCGTTCGAAGGTCCGGAAGGATCCATCCAGTGCAGCAAAGGCCAGCGACGGGTTCACCGCAACGGCAGGGAAGTGTGTGTGCGCAAGAAGCACGGAAAGCGGCATCACAGGAAGCCGACGAGACACCACAAGCAGGCTGGCAAGAACGGCCGGGCGGAACGATGAAAAACCTCTTGCGAAACAGGCGCCCTGAACCCGCCTCTACCAAGGAGTTCTCGAACATGTCAAAGCGCTTTGTCGGACTTTTCGCGGCAATCGTGACGGCTGCTGCCTGCATCATCGTCCTGCCGATCGCCTCCGCCTCGGCATCCTCGCCGTGGTGGCAGATTGTGATGGGCACCCGTCCCAGCAATCTCTGGGAACCCCAGGACAACGTCCAGGAAATCGTGGCTGAAACCGGCGAACTCGTCGTCGAAGGGACTCCCACCGGCCTGGTCGGGGCGGCGGCGCAGGTGTTGATCGGAGAAGAAGCTGTCGCCTGCATGGGAACCAAAAACACCGTCGGGGAAGGCCTCTGCCCAGGCCTCTACGGCTTTCCGGTCAGCGAAACCGCCCCAGAGCTGCAGGCGGCGCTGGAAGCCGCTCTCGGGACGCCGGCCGAAGTCACTGGTGGACCGGTCGGGGTCGAACCCTTCGTGGTCACTTTCCCGGGTCGCGGCGTACCGACGATCGGTTTCTTCCAAAAACCGGAATACTCCTCGGCTGGCGACTTCAGCGCCAAGGTTCTCAGTGCAGGAGGAAGCGGAAGGCTCGCGGTGACGATCACCAATCTTGGTGACGCACCCCTCGATGCGACCGGGACGCCGCTGACGATCGTCGACGAACTCCCCGAAGGGGTGAAAGCCGTCGACGTCGAAGCGTTCGGGGGCGTGAGGGGTGAAGCCGGGCCCGTCGATTGCGAATTGGAAGCAAGCGATTTCGTCTCCTGTTCCTTTGAAGACGTACTCACCCCCTACGAATCGATCGAACTTGAACTCCTCGTCAACTTGGTAGGCGAACCACCGGTGGAAGGTGCCCCTGGAAAAGTCACTGTCTCAGGAGGCAATGGGCCGACGGAAAGCGCGATTCAGGGGATCCATGTGAGCCCACAAGCGACGCCGTTCGGGATCGAATACTTCTCATCCCGGGTAGAAGAAGAGGGCGGCGCTGCGGCCGAAAAGGCCGGTGGTCATCCATTCCAGCTCAGCACCACCATCCAGCTCAACTCCGGCCAGTTCGAAGCGGGTCCGGACCGCCACGAAAGTTCCGTGGAACAGCCCGCCCAGCCTCGCAACCTGCGGTTCCCGCTGCCAGCTGGGTTCGTCGGCAATGTGGCGACTGCTCCGACGTGCAACCTGGCAGACTTCTACGAAGCGAGCCCGTTGGCGGAAACCGCCAATCGCTGCCCCGACGCCAGTGCGATCGGGGCCGTCTCGGCCCTGTTCGCGCTGGAGCCACTCGGCATCCTGCGCCCGGCCGTTCCGCTCTTCAACCTGCAGCCCGGCGCGGGTGAGCCTGCGCGTTTCGGTTTCGTGATCGCGCGTGTCCCGACGATCATCGACACCGAAGTCGACCCCGACAATGGCTACCAGATCGTTGCCAGCGTCAGGAACGTGAGCCAGGTCCCGAAGGTCCTCTCATCGACGGTGTCCATCTGGGGGACTCCCGGAGACCCGCGCCACGACAACGCGCGGGGTTGGGGATGCGTCTATAACCTCGCCGACGCGGGCCCCTGTGAACGGCCCGCGAACCTGAGCGAAGACGCCTATCTGCGTCAGCCGGTCTCCTGCGTGACGCCGTTGAGCTTCGAGGTCGAAGCGGAACCCTGGAACGTTCCGTCGGGCAGCTTCATCGACGAGAAGACCGCCGGCGGGGGGACGCTGAACGGCTGCAACCAGGTTCCGTTCAACCCGAGCATCGCCGCAGCGCCGACCAATCGGCAGGCCGGCGGGGCAAGCGGTCTTTCCTTCCATCTCACGATGCCCAATGACGGCTTGCTGCAAAAAAACGCGATTGCCGAAGGGCAGGCGAAGAAGGTCGAAGTGACGCTGCCGGAAGGCGTCACCGTCAACCCCTCACAGGCGAACGGGCTCGGCGCCTGCACGCCGCAGGACTATTCGCGGGAGACGGCTGAATCGGCACCGGGGGAAGGTTGCCCTGAGTCCTCGAAGATCGGGAGCGTCGACATCGCGACGCCATTGCTCGAAGAGGAAGCGCACGGGTCGGTGTACGTGGCGTCGCCGTACGACAACCCATTCGACTCGCTGCTGGCGCTCTACGTGGTGGCGAAGATTCCCGACCGGGGCATCTTGGTCAAACAGGCGGGGAAGGCCGTGCTGAACTCGGACACGGGCCAGTTGATCACGACCTTCGACGACCTGCCGCAGCTCCCGTTCAGCAGCTTCGACCTGCACTTCAAGGAAGGTGACCGGGCGCCGCTGGTGATGCCGGAAACGTGCGGAAGCTATGACATCGTCGCCAAGTTCACCCCCTGGAACGCTGCGGATCCGAACAGCCCGCAGCCGAACGAAATCGTCACCAAGACGAGCTCGTTCCAAGTTGACCAGGGGCCTAACGGCAGCGCCTGCCCGAGCGGGACGCCACCGTTCAACCCGAAGTTCACCGCCGGCACGGTGAACAACGCGGCGGGGAGCTATTCAGCCTTCAACGCTCGCCTCACGCGCGAGGACGGCGAACAGGAGTTCACCCGCTTCTCACTGAAGCTGCCGAAGGGCGTGATCGGCAACCTGTCGGGAATTCCCTTCTGCTCGGAGGCGGCGATCGCACAGGCGCGGTCGAGGACGGGCGCCGGCGGCGGCCGTGAAGAGCTCGAATCCCCGAGCTGCTCGGCGGCCTCGCGGATCGGGGGCACGCTGGTCGGGACCGGCGTCGGTTCGACGCTCACCTACGTGCCCGGCAAGGCCTACCTCGCCGGTCCCTACCAGGGGGCGAAGCTCTCGGTGGTAGCGATCACGCCGGCCAAGGTCGGTCCGTTCGACCTCGGCAACGTCGTCATTCGTCAGGCGCTGAAGGTCGACCCCGACACGGCTGAAGTCTCGACCGACGGCTCGAGCGCAGACCCGATCCCGCACATCCTGCAGGGAATCGTCGTTCACGCCCGCGACATCCGTATCTATGTCGACCGGCAGGACTTCGTCCTCAATCCGACCAGCTGCAAGCGGGTCAGCGCGGTAGCGTCGGTTGTTGGGTCGGGTTCGCCAGTCGACGTCTCGGCACCGTTCCAGGCCGCCGGCTGCGCCGGCCTCGGCTTCAAGCCGAAGCTGGCGCTGACCCTAAGTGGCGGCACCACGCGCGGAGACACCCCCCGCCTGAAAGCTGTCCTCACCGCCCGTAAAGGGGACGCGAACATCGGAACGGCCGAAGTCACGCTTCCCCATTCCGAGTTCCTGGAACAGGCCCACATTCGTACGGTATGCACGCGAGTCCAGTTTGCGGCCGGCGGCGGCAACGGCGAACAGTGCCCCAAAGGCTCCGTCTATGGCCGCGTGAAGGCGGTAACGCCGCTGCTCGACGAACCGCTCACCGGGCCGGTGTACCTGCGGTCCTCCAGCCACAAGCTGCCGGACCTGGTAGCGGCGCTCCATTCCGGCAAGGTCGACATCAACCTCGACGGGCGGATCGACTCGGTCAGGAACGGGCGGATCCGCAACACCTTCGAAGCGGTTCCGGATGCACCGGTGACCAAGTTCACGCTGGAAATGCAGGGCGGCAAGAAGGGCCTTCTCGTCAACAGCAGGAACATCTGCCGGGGCAAAAACCGAGCGATCGCCACCTTCATCGGCCAGAACGGCAAGCGCCACGAATTCAACCCTCTGGTCAAGGCGAAGTGCGGCGGTAAGAAGAAGCGCAAGAAGCGTTAGATCAATTTTCCCTCCTAATCCGGCTATTTTCCTTGTGATCTTCAAGTCTGCGTTTTGTTAGCCGATACACATGATTATTATGCCCCGGATGCTTTTCCCCCCCGGCCGCAAGCTGCTGGTCGGCGTGCTCGTGGTAGTGGCCCTCCTCGCCCTGCCGGCCGTCGCCACGCCTGTATCCAAGATCGTCATCTACGGCTCCCACAAGGGGTCGACCTTGAGGCTGCACCCGCGCGGCCACCACAAGATCGTGGTCAAAGGCAACATGGCTCATCGCCATCCCCTGGGCTGCCACTTCACCCGCGGTCACCGCAAGGCCGTCTGCTCGACCCGGGGCGTCGGCGCGATCGAAGTCAAGATGGGGCCGAAGGGCGACCTGGTCAAGGTGACGAGGACCCTGCCGCTGCCGCTGGTCGTCCACCTCGGCCGCGGCTCCGACAAGTTCGTTGGCAAAGGCGAGCGGGACGTCTGCTTCTCCGAAGGCTCGCGCCGCAACCGCTGCATCGGCGGCGGCAATAACGACGTCTGCATCACCGGCAACCGCAACAGCGACTGCGTCGGTGGCCGCGGCAACGACTTCTGCCATCACGGCGCCGGCAGCGACGGCTGCTGGGGCGGCCCCGGCCGCGACATCTGCATCATGGGCCCGGGCCAAGACGGTTGCCACGGCGGCGCCGGCAACGACCGCCTCTATGGCGGTCGCGCCGCCGACCAGCTCTACGGCGGCCCCGGCTACGACTACTGCAACGGCCAGCGCGGCTGGGGCAAGGACCACGGCTGCAACACCGGCCCCCGCCGCTGAGCACCCAGCCTGATCAGCGAGGGATCAATCGCAGGATCGGGATGGTGCGGCCGCTTCGCCCAGCCCGCTCGCGATAGTCGGCGAAGGGCGGGAAGACTTGGTCGGCGAGTTCCCAGAGCCGCGTACGCTCCGCGTCGCCTTCGACCACTTCGGCCCGGAACGGCCGGCCGCCAAACCCGACGTCCGGGTTGGCCCGGGCGTTGTAGAACCAGGCGGGGTTCTCGGGGGCGCCGGCCTTGGAGGCGACGACCGTCACCTTCTCGCCGTCGTGGAAGTAGATGACCCCGTTGCGGCGAAGCTGCCCCGAACGCGCCCCGCGAGTTTCCAGCAGCCCGGTGGGGATCATCAGCCCGGTCCCGATCCGTCCTCCGGTCAGGCGAAGCAGATAGGGGTCGATCTTCCAGCTGATGTTGCGCGACAGCCAGAATCCGAAGCGTGAGGCCGAGAAGCGGGCGAAACAGCGGTAGACCGGACCGCGTGAGGCCCGAGGATCCACGTACCGCACCGTCCCACCGGATCGCATGGCGTGGACTCTACTCTGCCTCAGGTGCCCCTCGCCCTAGGACGCCACCTCCTCTTTCGCGAGATCTCCAGGGGCGGCTGGCTCGCGATCGCCCTGGTTATCGCGATCGTCCTGCTGCTGATCTACTGGCCGCGGATCGCGGCGTGGATTGAGCGGCGTTGGTTCCACGGGAGTCGCTGAAATTCGGTTCCGTATGGCAGGCTTCGTAATCTTGGCTAAAGCATCTATTCGTGCCTGCCGAATTACGCGTTCACAGATTTAACAAACTGATATTTACAGGTATTTTCGGGCGAGATAGCGCTGGCCGGAGGTGGGGAAATGGAAGGCTGAACAATCCAGAGTTGACCTCTGCCGGATGGGTCCTGTAGCTATCTCGCTATCGGTACGCCGACGGTGGCTGGCGAGGGCTGGCGCCTGCGGCGTTGTCAGGGAACTAAGAAGGGAGAGCTACGTGAGCATTCACGCGAGGGGGTTGACCCCATCGTCCGAACGATCGTATCGAGGCGCAATTAAGGTCCGGCTGGCCGTGCTGCTGGCCATGGCGGCGGCCTTCCTGCTCGTGCCGGTCGCGCAAGCGGCGGCCGCCGACAACTTCAAACTGAACATCATCGGCTCCGGGGGTGGGGAAGTCGATTCAACTGTGACCGGTTTCGAAGCGTTCGCCGGCACGCCCCCGATCGGATGCTCATACGCATCTCCCGGTCCCGCTACTGGAACTTGTGAAAACACGATGGCAAGCCTGAGCGCCCCACCGTTCGAACTTGCGGGCAAGGTGGGGATCCCGCTCGAAGCGACTCCTGCCGCTGGTTCGATCATCGACCATTGGACGGTCACGGAAGGCGAAGCGTTTGCGGGCTGCGAAGCTGAAGCACCGATCTGCTTTGTTGCCGCCAACGAAGGTTCTAACGCCAAAGCCACTGCGGTCTTCTGCCCGGAAGGCGAACCAGAATGCACGCACGAACTGACCCTCTTCGTCAACGGCTCCGCGGGTGCCGGCACGGTCACTTCCAATCCGGCAGCCATCAGCTGCTCCGCCGGCGAAGAATGCAGCGGCGAATTCGGCGGCACGGTCACCCTCACCGCTGATCCCGAACCCGGCTACGTGATCGCCGGCTGGATCGGCTGCAAACAGTCCGGCGGCGACCCGACGGCCTGCACGGTCAAAGTGGATGCCGCCAAGGAAGTCACCGCGATCTTCCTCAAAGAAGGCAGCGAAGGCCCGGAAGGTGAACCGGGTGAAGACGGTGAAGACGGTAAAAACGGCCAGAACGGCGAACCCGGAGCCGCCGGCTCTCAGGGTCCGGCGGGTGCAACCGGTGCCGCCGGACCCCAGGGTCCTGCCGGACCCCAGGGTCCTGCCGGACCCGCCGGGAAGGTCAAGGTGACCTGCAAGGTGCAGGGCAAGAACAAGGTCAAGTGCGTGGTCAAGCCCTCAAGCCAGGGCAGCGCCAGGCCTCTGAGTTGGCGTCTGATGCACGGCGGACACACCGTCAGCCACGGCACGACGAGCGTCGCTCGTCTGCAGCAGGTCGTCAACGGCCTGCCCGCTGGGCACTACGTGCTGCAGGTGCAGGGCCAGGGCGGCGTCAGGATCTCGATCGGCTGAATTACGTATCGCCGGCGGCCGATGGCGGTCGCCGGCGATACTCACAACCCCATCGTCTTGCCGATGATCTCTTTCATGATCTCGTCGGTGCCCCCGCCGATCGGGCCTAGGCGGGCGTCGCGGACGGCGCGCTCGATGCCGTACTCGCGCATGTAGCCGTAGCCGCCGTGGATCTGGAGGGACTGGTCGGCGATGTCGAGGACGGCGCGCTGGGTTATGAGCTTGGCCATCGAGACCTCTTGGATGCAGTCCTGGCCTTCGTGGAAGAGGCGGAGGCCGTTGTAGGTGAGGGCGCGGGCGGCTTCGGCGCGGGTCGCCATCTCGGCAACGTGGTGGCGGATCGCCTGGAACTTGCCGATCGGGCGGCCGAAGGCTTCGCGGTCGAGGGCGTAGGCGACGGTGATCTCTATGAGGCGCTGCATGGCGCCGACGGCGCCGATCGCCATCAGCAGCCGCTCCCAGGCGAAGTTGAACATGATCAGTTTGAAGCCGCCGTTCTCCTCGCCGAGCAGGTTCTCTGCCGGCACCTCGACGTCGGTGAAGGAGATTTCGCCGGTGTCGGAGGAGTGCCAACCCATCTTCTCCAGCTTGGCGCTGACCTCGTAGCCGGGCATCTCGCGCTCGAGGACGAGGAAGGAGATGCCGCCGTGGCCGCCCTCCTCGCTCGTTTTGCAGGCGCAGACGAGGAAGTCGGCGCGGACCCCGTTGGTGATGAAGGTCTTGGCGCCGTTGACGACATAGGTGTCGCCGTTGCGCTTGGCGGTGGTGGCGATCGAGGCGACGTCGGAGCCGGCACCGGGCTCGGTGATCCCGAGCGCGCCGATCTTCTCGCCGGCGATCCCCGGCACCAGCCAGTGTTGCTTCTGATCCTCGGTGCCGAAGTTGAAGATCGGCGGCATCGCGATCGAGGTGTGGGCGTTGAGGCCGGCGGCGACGCCGCCGGAGCCGCCGGAGCGGGCCAGCTCCTCGACCCAGACCGCATCGTGCAGGTGGGTGCCGCCCTGGCCGCCCAGCTCCTCCGGGAACTTGAGGCCGAGGAAGCCGAGCTCGGCGCAGCGGCCGAACAGCTCGCGGGGGAATTCCCGTGCCGCCTCCCACTCGTCGACGTTCGGCGCAATCTCATTTGTGACGAAGCGGGAGACCGTCTGCCGCAGCTCCTCGTGCTCCTCGCCGAAGGGCGGCAGGGTCGCTCGTGCGCCGCTGTCCTTGACGACGGTCACGCCGCGCCCTCCTTGCTCGCGGGTGCCTCCCAGTCCTCCAGCATCCTGTAGCCGCGGCCCTCGTGGTCGAACCCGAGCAGGTCGCCCTGCGGGTTCTTCTTGCCGCCATGGTGGTAGGCGCGGACCTCGGCGATCTTGCCGTCGCGGATCAGGAACCACTCGGTCCCGCGGTCGAGGCGTTTCGCCCCACTTTGAGGATCGCGCCAGGTCATCGTCCACTCGATCACGACCTGATCGCCCTGCTCGATCGCGTTCTCGACATACCACTGGGCGTCGATCGTCGAAACGCCTAGCGCGGCGAACCCGCCGATCGTCTCGGCACCCTCATGCGGACCGAGCCGCGTGTAGTAGTGCACCGCGTCGTCCGTGAAGTGCGCCGAAACCGCTTCGGCATCACCCGTGTTCAGCGCCTCGTAGTAGGCGCGGACCCGCTCCGTTCCAGTCATGACACGAAGTTGTTGCTATAAATTTGCAGACAACGCATTTCTCATGACAACTTTCTTGTTAGCGTGGAGGCATGAGGCGGAAGATGTGGACCGACGAGCGGCTCAACGACAGATTCGACAACCTGGACAGGGGCCTGGAAAGGGTTGATCGTGATGTTCGTGACTTCAGGACGTTGATGATCCAGCTCTGGGGCTCCACGATCATCGGCTCAATCGGCGTCATCGCCACGCTGCTGGCGACCCGCTAGCCCTACAGCCCGTAGCTCCGCCCGATCACGTCGAGCATCACCTCGTCGGTGCCGGCGCCGATGCGGTTGAGGCGGACGTCGCGGTAGGCGCGCTCGATCTCGTACTCCTTCATGTAGCCGTAGCCGCCGAGGATCTGGACGCACTCGTCGGCGACGTCGCAGGCGATGCGGGAGGCGAAGAGCTTGGCCATGGTGATCTCACGGACCGGGTACTCGCCGTTGCCGAAGCGCCAGGCGGTCGCGTAGGTGAACTGCTTCGCCGCCTCGACCTGGGTCGCCATCTCGGCGAACTTGTGGCGGATCGCCTGGAACTTGCCGATCGGCCGGCCGAAGGCTTCGCGCTCCTTCGCGTAGACGAGGGTTTTCTCGATCATCCGCTCCGCCCCCGCGTGGCAGCCGGCGGCGGCGACCAGGCGCTCGCCCTGGAGCTCCCAGGCGATGTGGTAGAAGCCTTTGCCGACCTCGCCGAGCACGGCGTCGGCCGGGACGCGGACGTCTTCGAAGGCGAGTTCGCCGGTGTCGGAGGCGTGCATCCCCATCTTCTCCAGCTCGCTGGAGACCGAGAAGCCCTGCACCTTCTCGCCGTTCTCGTCCTTCAGGTCGACGACGAAGAGGGTGATGCCGGCGTGGCGCTCGTCGGGGTCGGTCTTGCAGACGAGGACGATGAAGTCCGCCCGCGGCCCGTTGGTGATGAAGGTCTTGGAGCCGTTGATCACGTATTCGTCGCCGTCGCGGATCGCGGTGGTGCGGATCCCGGCGACGTCAGAGCCGGCGCCCGGCTCGGTGATCCCCAGCGAGCCGATCTTGTCGCCCTTGAGGCCGGGCTCGAGGTACTTGCGCTTCTGCTCCTCGGTGCCGAGCAGGTGGATGGGGGGGAGGACCATGTCGGTCTGGACCGCGAAGCCCATGTTGGTGCCGCCTGAGCCCGAGTAGCTCATGCACTCGGCCCGGACCAGCGAGTAGAAGTAGTCGCCGCCCTGGCCGCCGTACTCCTCCGGGAAGCAGAGGCCGAGGTAGCCGAGGTCGCCGGCGCGCTTCATCTTCTCGGTCGGCCAGTAGGTGTCCTCCCACTCGTTGCGGTGGGGCCAGAGCTCCTTTTCGACCCAGGAGCGCATCGACTCGCGCAGGTCTTCGTGCTCTTGGCTGAAGATGAAGTGCTTGCGCCCGGACTCGAAGTCGGGCTTGATGACGCTGGAGCCGTCGCTGGTCGCGGTCGCCACTGTTTCTCTCCTCTGTTTCGTTCCCTAGAGCGAAGTGGACAGTAGCACTTCCTACTTTCAGCAGTGCTATGGTCCCGGCGGATGCCCCAGGGAGATCAGTGGAGCGGCGAGAAGGTCGCCTACGAGGTGGCCGACGGCGTCGCCACGGTGACGCTGAACGACCCGGAGAAGCGCAACATGCTCTCCGGCCAGATGCTGACCGAGCTGGTCGAGGCGATGAAGACGGCGAAAGCGTCTGATGACGTGCGCGCCGTCGTCCTCACCGGCTCGGGCGACAAGGTCTTCTGCGCCGGCGCCGACCTCGGCGGGTTCGCCGCCGACGTGCCGCTGGTCGCCAAACACTTCGCCTCCGACCTCTTCCTCGAGTTCTTCCGGCTGATGCCGCGGCTCGGCAAGCCCTCGCTCTGCGCCGCCAACGGCCACGTGCTTGCGGGCGGGATGGGCCTCGCCCTCTCCTGCGACCTGGTGATCGCCAAAGAGGGCGCCACCTTCGGCACGCCGGAGATCCACGTCGGCGCCTTCCCCTACATGATCATGTCGATCATCTACCGCAACGTCCCGCGCAAGAAGGTCAACGAGATGATGCTGCTGGGCGAGCGGCTCTCGGCCGAGCAGGCGGTCGAGTACGGCCTGGCCAACAAGGTGGTGCCGGCGGGAGAGTTCGACGCGGCGGTCGCCGAGTGGGCGACCAAGCTCGCCTCGAAGAGCCCGGTGCTGATGCGGCTCGGCCACGACGCGATGTACCGCCAGCAGGACATGGCGCTCGACGACGCGCTCGAGTTCCTGCGCTCGCAGCTCTCGCTCACCTTCACCACCGAGGACATCGTCGAGGGGGTCACCGCCTTCTTCGAGAAACGCGACCCGCAGTGGAAAGGACGCTAGTGGCGACCGAGGAGAAATCCGGGAACCTGCTGCCGGGCACCGCGCCGCTCGGCGAGCTGACCGAGCAGCTGCACGAGCGCCGCGCCAAGGCGAAGCTCGGCGGCGGCGAGGAGAAGATCGCCAAGCAGCACGAGCGCGGCAAGCTGACCGCGCGGGAGCGGATCGACCTGCTGGTCGACGAGGGCACCTTCGTCGAGATGGGGATCCACGCCGCCCCCACTTCGCCCAGCGGGCGATGGACGGGGTCGACGCACCCGCCGACGGCGTCGTCACCGGCTGGGGCGACGTCGACGGCCGCTCCTGCTGCATCGCCGCCTACGACTTCACGGTGATGGCCGGCTCGATGGGGATGACCGGCGAGCTCAAGGTCACCCGCCTGCGCGAGATGGCGCTGCAGAAGCGGATGCCCTTCGTCTGGCTGCTCGACTCCGCCGGCGCCCGCATCCAGGAGGCGACGGGCTCGCTCTTCGCCGGCTCCGGCCACCTCTTCCGCGAGGAGGTCGAAATGTCAGGGGTGATCCCGATGGTGGCGGCGATGATGGGCCCCTGCGCCGCCGGCACCGCCTACATCCCGGCGCTCGCGGACTTCGTTCCGATGGTCTCCGGCCAGGGGGCGATGGCGCTCGCCGGCCCGCACCTGACCAAAGCCGTCACCGGCGAGGAGATCTCGATGGAGGAGCTCGGCGGCGCCAAGGTCCACTGCCGCAAATCGGGCGTCGGCGACCTCGAGGTCGCCGACGACGAGGAGTGCATCGCCTCCGTCAAGAAGTACCTCTCCTACTTCCCGGCCAACTGCGAGGAGCGCCCGCCGGTTATCGATGTCTCCGACCCGATCGACCGCGCCTCGGAGAAGCTGATGGAGATCGTCCCCGAGTCCTCGCGGCAGCCCTACGACATGTACGACGTGATCCGCGAGATCGTCGACGACGGCGACTGGTTCGACCTGAAGCCGAGGTTCGCCAAGAACGTGATCACCTGCTTCGCCCGCTTCGGCGGCCAACCGGCGGGGATCGTCGCCAACCAGCCCAAGCAGCTGGCGGGCGTGCTCGACAACGACTCGGCCGACAAGGCGGCCCGCTTCATCAACCTCTGCGACGCCTTCAACGTCCCGCTCGTCTTCCTCCAGGACGTGCCCGGCTTCATGGTCGGCTCGAAGGTCGAGCACGCGGGGATCATCCGCCACGGGGCGAAGATGCTCTACGCGGTCAGCCGCGCCACCGTGCCGAAGGTGACCGTCGTCGTCCGCAAGGCCTATGGCGCCGGCTACTACGTGATGTGCGGGAAGGCGTACGAGCCCGACCTGATCGTCGCCTGGCCGGGAGCCGAGATCTCGGTGATGGGGGCCGAGGGCGCGGTCAACATCATCGGCCGCTCGGCGATCGAGGCATCCGACGATCCGGAGGCGACCCGCGAGGCGATGCTGAACGCGGTCCGCCAGAACATCGACCCCTACATCGCCGCCGGCAACGCGGTGATCGACGACATCATCGATCCGCGCGAGACCCGGCCGACGATTGCGAAAGCGCTGCAGATGGCGCGCAACAAGCACGTCGAGAAGCCGAAGAAACGACACGGCGTAATGCCGGTCTAGGAGATTCCGAGATGAGCCAATTCAGCGACCCGGTGATCATCAGCTGCTCGATCAGCGGCGTGATCGCCAACCGCGACCAGTGCCAGGCGATCCCCTACACGCCGGAGGAGTACGCGGCGGAGGCGCGGCGCGCGGTCGACGAGGGTGCTTCACAGATCCACATCCACGCCCGCAAACCCGACGGCACGCCCTCGTATGAGGTCGAGGACTTCAAGGCGATCACCGAGGCGATCCTGGCCGAGGTCGGTGACGTCATCGTCAACTACTCGACCGGGGCGATCGGGATCCCGATCGAGAAGCGAATCGAGTACCTGCGCGCCTGCCGCCCCGACGTCGCCGCCCTGAACATGAGCTCGATGAACTACGCGAAGTACAGCTCCCGGCGCAAGGACTTCGTCTTCAAGGCCGTCTTCGAGAACAGCTTCGACACGATCATCGAGTTCCTCACGGCGATGAAAGAGCTGGGGATCAAGCCCGAGCACGAGTGCTTCGACTCCGGCCACGTCGCCAACCTCGACCCGCTGGTCGACATGGGGCTGCTGGAGCCGCCGCTGCAGATCTCGCTGGTGATGGGGGTGACCGGCGGCATCCGCCCGACTCCGCGCAACGTCAACCTGATGTCGGATCAGATCCCCGGCGGCCCGGAGGGGCCGAACCAGTGGCAGGTGATCGGCATCTCCCGCGACCAGTGGAAGCTGCTCGCCGCCTCTCTCGTCCTCGGCGGCAACGTCCGTGCCGGGGTCGAGGACAACCTCTACCTGCCGAACGGCGAGATGTGCAAGTCCAACGGCGAGCTGATCGCCAAGGCGCGGCAGATGGCCGAAGACATCGGCCGGCGACCGGCGAGCGTGGCCGAGGCGCGGGAGCTGCTGGGGGTCCCGAAGCGTGAGCGCTCTCCCGCTTAGCGACGTCAAGGTCCTCGACCTCACCCGTCTGCTGCCGGGCGGCTTCTGCTCGCTGCTGCTGGCCGACCTCGGCGCCGAGGTGCTGAAGGTCGAGGACACCGGCATGGGCGACTACATCCGCTGGGCGCCGCCGTATTACGGCTCCGACGAGCAGCAGGCGCTCGGCACCCGCTCCTCGCTCTATCTATCCCTCAACCGCGGCAAGCGCTCGATCCGGCTTGACCTCAAGAGCGAGCGGGGGAGGGAGGCGCTGCTGCGGCTGGTCGCCGACTACGACGTCGTCCTCGACGGCTTCCGGCCGGGCGTGCTCGACAAGCTCGGGGTCGGCTACGAGCGGCTCCGGGAGGCCAATCCGCGGATCGTCTACTGCGCGATCACCGGCTACGGCCAGGACGGGCCCTACGCGCAGCGCGCCGGGCACGACATGAACTACCTCGGCCTGGTCGGGCTGCTGGGCCTGACCGGCGCCAAGGACGGGCCGCCGGTGCAGTCGGCGGGCCAGATCGCCGACCTCGGCGGCGGCGCCTTGATGGCCGCCTTCGGGGTGATGGCGGCGCTGCACGAGCGTGAGCGCTCGGGCGAGGGGCAGATGGTCGACGTCTCGATGGCCGACGGCGCCCTCTCCTGGCTGGCGATGGTCGCCGGCCGCTACTTCTGCGACGAGGAGGTGCCGCGGCGCGGCGAGCAGCAGCTCGCCGGCGGCCTCGTCTGTTACCTGCCTTACGAAGCCGCCGACGGCTGGGTCACCTGCGGCGCCCTGGAGCCGAAGTTCTGGGCCGCCTTCTGCAACGGCGCCGGTCGTCCCGAGCTGATCGAGAAGCAGTTCGAGGCGCCGGGGTCCGAGGCGTGGGAGCAGGTCGCCGAGGTCTTCCGCTCGCGCACGCGCGACGAGTGGCTCGCCTTCAACGACGAGCACGACTGCTGCATCGAGCCGGTCCTCGACCTCGACGAAGCGCTCGACTCGGAGCTGGTGCGCGCGCGGGGGATGGTCGTCCAGCTCGAGCAGCCGGAGCTGGGGACCGTTCGCCAGCTCGGCAACCCGGTGAAGCTGAGCCGCACGCCCGCCGATTCGACCCGCCCGGCCCCCGCCTTCGGCGAGCACACCGACGAGGTGCTGGCCGAGGCCGGCTACTCCGCGGAGGAGATCGCGGCGATGAAGGAGTCGGGCGCCGCCGCCGGACCGGCCGCCGAGCCGCAGGGGGAGTTCCGCGCGTGAGCGCCAACGGCGTCAACGGAGGCGTCGCCGTCTCCGTCGGCAACGGCCTGCTGCGGATGCGGGAGCTGGCCGCGGCCTCGGGCGTGCCGACGCCGACGATCAAGCACTACCTGCGCGAGGGCCTGCTCCCGGAGCCGGTCAAGACCAGCCGCAACATGGCCTACTACCCGCCCGAGTTCGTCGACCGGATCAAGCTGATCAAGCGCCTGCAGGAGGAGCGCTTCCTGCCGCTGAAGGCGATCAAGAACGTGCTCGACGAGGACCCCGACCGGGCCGAAGCGATGCTCGCGCTCGGCGACCAGATCCTCGACCGGGCGCTGGCCGGCGAGCGCTCACGGACCAGCGCCGCCGAGGTCCGCAAACGCTACGGCGTCCCCAAGGAGGTGCTCGATCGCCTCGCCGAGCTGGAGGTGCTGACCCCCAACACCCGCGGCTACTCGCCCTCCGACGTGACGATCATCGAGGCGATCAGCCGCTTCCGTGCCGGCGGCTACGACGAGCAGATCGGCTTCACCGTCTACGACACCCTCCGCTACAAGGCCGCGCTCGAAGAGCTGGTCCGCCAGGAGGTCGACGTGGTCATGGACCGCCTCGCCGGCGAGGTGCCGCCCGAGCGGGTGGTGGAGATGCTCGAAGCCGGCGCCCAGCCGCTGAAGGACCTGATCGCCGCCCTGCACACGAAGCTGATGGTCGCCGAGCTGGAGCGCCGCAGCTAGTAGGCGTGACCGGCGCTGCTCTCCAGCTGGTCGCGCTCGGCCGCGATGTCCATCAGCAGCGTCGTCGCCTCGGTCTCGCGCGCCACTCGCTCCGCCTCCTCGAAGGCCTCCTCGACGCCGTCCACTCCGGCGGCCGCCCGGGCCCGGGCGAGCGTCAGCATCGCCACCGGGTAGGTCCAGAGCATCTCCCGCTCGCGGGAGATGCGGGCCGCCGCCTCGGCCGCCTCGAGCGCCTCGTCGGTCCTGCCGACCACGATCAGGGCGCGGGCGCGCAGTTGCCCCCGCCAGCCCTCCATCTCGCCGCCGTTGTCCATCGCCTCGCGGTAGAGGCGGTCGGAGGCTTCGATCGATTCCAGCGCCGCCTCGTTGTCCTCCGCGATCAGCTGCGCCCAGGCGAGGTTGGTGAGGGCGAGGCTGCGCGAGAAGACGTCGCCGAGGCGGTCGGTCAGCTCGACGTTGCGGCGGGCGATCGCCAGCGCCGCCTCCGGGTCGCGGCGGATCACCAGGCTGGCCTGGTTGCTGCGGACCCAGCTCGCGGTCTCCGGGTCGTCTTCCTCCAGGGCGGCCTCCAGGGCGCGCTCGAAGAGCTCCTCGGCCTCCTCGAATTCGAGCCGCTCGCGCCGGATCATCCCCTTGCCCATCAGGCCCCAGGCGATCGGGCTGCCGAGCACGATGCCGGCGCCGACCGAGCCGTCGTCGCCGACGATCTCCAGCATCTCATCGAGGATCCGCTCGAAGCCCTCGAAGTCGGCGTTGCAGAGGTAGGCGTAGGCCCCGGCGCCGCGCACCGCCGCCCGCAGGTGCCGGTCGCCGGAGCGGTCCGCCAGCTCGACGGTCTCGCGGACCGCGGCGAGCCAGGTCGGGCCGTGGTGGGGGAGGCCGGGTCGCACCGACGTCGCCACCTTCAGGAGCGCCAGCGAGTGGAGGTCGTTCTGCCGCGTCGCGATTGCCTCCGCCTCGGTCGCGAGCCGCTCTTCTTCCTCCCGGCTCATGCCGATGCGCCAGGCGTACTGCAGCTGCAGCAGCCTTGAGTGCACCGCCATCGCCGCGGTCTCTTCGTCCTCCTCCAACCCGTCGACCAGCTCCATCGCCTGGTGCCAGAGGCGCAGCGCGTCGTGGGGCCGGCTGTGACCGGCCCAGTGGGCGCCGCGGGCCGACCAGCGCGCCGCTTCGAGCGTCTCGCCGCCCTGGCGGAGGTGGTCGGCGATCAGCGCCGAGAGCTCGTCGTAGCGGTCCGGCGGGTTGAGCTCGATCAGCGCCTGGGCCGCTTTCGCGTGGGTGGCGGCGCGCTGTTCGGCGAGCTGGGTCCCGTAGGCGACCTCGCGGGTGAGCGGGTGGCGGAAGGCCAGTAGCCGCTGCGGGTAGATCTCGGCTTCGTAGAGGAAGCCGCCCTCGATCAGCTCGCGCAGGGCGCGGTCCATCCCCTCCTCGTCGAGACCGGCGGTCATCGCCAGGGCCTCGCCGCTGACCTCCTTGCCGAGCACGGAGGCGACCTGCAGCAGGTGCTTGGCGTCGTGGTCGAGGCGGTCGATCCGCGCCGCCAGCACCGCCTGCACGGTGACCGGGATGCCGGCGTCCTCGATCGGCTTGGCGAGCCGGTAGCCGCCGCGCTCGCCCTCCAGGTAGCCGCACTCGGCCAGCTCGCGGACAATCTCCTCGATGAAGAACGGGTTGCCGCCGGTGCGCTCGTGGATCGGCTCGTCGAGCCCGTCGAGCGAGGGATCCTCTCCCGCCAGGTCGCGCAGCAGCTCGCGCGTGTCCTCCTGGTGCAGCGGTTCCAGCTCGATCGCCTGCCAGGCGGGGTTCTCGCGCCACTGCGGCGTGTACTCGGGGCGGTAGTTGGCGAGGACGAGCGTCCTCGTCCCCTCGAACCCCTCGATCAGCCCCGCCAGCATCGTCTGGCTGCCCTCGTCGACCCAGTGCAGGTCCTCGAAGACGAGCATCAGCGGCTTCTTCCGGCTCGGGTTGCTGGTCAGGCGGCAGAGGACGTCGGCGAGCGCGCGCTGCCGCGCCTCCGGGCTCATCTGCGGCACCGGCCGCTCGGGGTCGGGCAGGCCGAGGAAGTCGAACATCAGCGGCAGGTCGTCGGCGAAGGCGGCGTCGAGCAGAAGCGCCCGCCCGGCGATCTTCTCCCGCGCCAGCTGCTCGGGGTCGCTGTCGCCGATCCCGAAGAAGGCGCGCAGCATCTGCAGGATCGGCATGAAGGGAATCGCCTTGCCGTGGGCCTGCCCCTGGGCCTGGAAGACCTCGGTCCCTTCGCTGCGGCTGCGCTCGACGAACTCGTGGTAGAGGCGGCTCTTGCCGATCCCCGGTTCGGCGACGACGCCGATCGCCCTCGCCTCGCCCTCTTGCGCCCGTCCCAGCGCCTCCCGCAGCCTCTCGATCTCCCTCTCGCGGCCGACGAAGCGGGAGAAACCACGCTCACGGGCGAGGTCGAGACGGTTGCGTGCCTGGCCGACGCCGGCGAGCTCGAAGACCTCGACCGGACGGCTCGCCCCCTTGATCTCGAACTCGCCGAGGTCGCGCAGGTCGAGATAGCCGCGCGCCAGCTCGGCGGTGTGTTCCGTCGCGTAGGCCTTGCCGGGCTCGGCCAGTGCCTCCATCCGCTGCGCCAGGCCGACGGTGTGGCCGATCGCGGTGTAGGAGCCCTCGCCGATCGCCCCGGTGATGACCTCGCCGGAGTTGATCCCGATCCGGGTCGAGAAGTTGAGCCCCTTGGCGCGGCGCAGCTCCCCCGCGTATCCGGCGACGTCGTCGAGCATCTGCAGGGCGGCGTAACAGGCCCGCTGCGCGTGGTCCTCGTGGGCGACCGGGGCGCCGAAGATCGCCATGATCCCGTCGCCGGTGAACTTGTCGACGGTGCCCTCGAAGCGGGTCACCGACTCGGCCAGCAGCGAGAAGAAGCGCTGCATGATCTTGCGCCACTCCTCGGGGTCCTCCTGCTCGGCAAGGTCCATCGAGCCGCTGACGTCGGCGAAGAGGACCGTTACCTGCTTACGCTCGGCCTCGTCCTGGGTGCGCTCGTACGCCACATCACAAGGTTACGCCGATGGCCCTGGCGACTTTGCAAACCAGTGGTTTGCAAAGTCGCCATTGGAGTGTCTGTAGCCTCACCTCGGTGCGATCGGTCCTCGTCACCGGAGCCTCGACCGGCATCGGCCGCGCCACCGCACTGCGCCTCGACGCATCCGGCTGGAAGGTCTTCGCCGGGGTGCGGAGGCCCGAGGACGCGGAGGGCTTGCGCGAGGCGGCCTCGTCCCGGCTCGCCCCCGTCTTCCTCGACGTCACCGACGCCGACCAGATCGCCGCAGCGGCCGAGCTGATCGAGCAGGAGAGCGAGGGGGGCCTCGCCGGGCTCGTCAACAACGCCGGGGTCGCGATCCCGGGGCCGCTGGAGACGATCCCGATCGAGGACTTCCGCCGCCAGCTCGAGGTCAACCTCGTCGCCTACGTGGCGGTGACGCAGGCGCTGCTGGAACAGATCCGCCGGGCCGAAGGCCGGGTCGTCTTCGTCAGCTCGATCGGCGGGCGCATCGCCTTCCCCTTCGGCGGGCCTTACCACGCCTCGAAGTTCGGGACCGAGGCGATCGGCGACGTCTTCCGCCAGGAGCTGCGGCCGTGGGGGCTGAAAGTCTCGATCATCGAGCCGGGCTCGATCGACACGCCGATCTGGGAGCGCGGTCAGCGCATGGGAGAGGAGATCGAGGCGAGGTCGCCGCGGACCAACCTCCTCTACGGCGCCGCGATCGAGAAGTTCCGCAAAGTGATCGAAGACACCGCCGAGCGCGGGATCCCGCCGGAGAAGGTGGCGAAGGCGATCGCCCACGCGCTGGAATCGAATCGTCCCCGGTCCCGATACCTGGTCGGCTTGGACGCGAAGCTGCAGGCGCGGCTGAAGCCGCTGATCCCGACCTCGGTCTTCGACCGGATCGTCGCCCGTCAGCTGAACCTCTAGAGCCGTCAAGGCGCCCCGAGCGCTCATATACTGGGTCCACCGATTGACTGGTCAATCAACCAGAGGACCTGCGAAGTGCGTGTAGCGGCCATACAGCTGAACTCGAACGGGGACAAGCAGCGGAACCTCGCCGCCGCCGAGCGGCTGGTGCGCGCGGCGGCGGCCGAGGGCGGCGAATTCGTCGCCCTGCCGGAGAAGTGGAACCTGCTGGCGGGCGGCGAGGAACTCGTCGCCGGGGCGGAGCCGCTCGACGGTCCGAGCCTGACCGCGGCCCGCGGCTGGGCCCGCGACCTCGGCGTCCACCTCCTCGCCGGCAGCATCTCCGAGCGCGCCGCCGAAGGGGAGAAGGCTTCCAACACCTCGGTCCTCATCGGTCCCGAGGGGGAGGACGTCGCCGTCTACCGCAAGATCCACATGTTTGACGTCGACGCCGGCGGCGTCTCCTACCGCGAGTCCGAGCACGAGCGGCCGGGCGCCGAACCGGTCGCGGCGCCGGTCGGGGACCTGACCTTGGGGATGACCGTCTGTTACGACCTCCGCTTCCCGGAGCTGTTCCGGATCCTCGCCCTGCGCGGCGCCCGCGTCATCGCGGTTCCTTCGGCCTTCACCCTCGCCACCGGCCGCGATCACTGGGAAGTGCTGCTGCGGGCGCGGGCGATCGAGGACCAGGTTTTCGTCCTCGCGCCGAACCAGGTCGGCGAGGCGCCGCCGCACTACAGCTCCTTCGGCCACTCGCTGATCGTCGACCCCTGGGGCGTCGTCCTCGCCACCGCCCCCGGCGGCGAGGGCTTCGTCGCCGCCGAGCTCGACTTCGCCGAGCAGGACCGGGTGCGCGAGTCGTTGCCCTCCCTCGCCAACCGCCGGCCGGAGGCCTATCTCTGGCCACGGCCGGGGGAGAGCCGAGCCTGATGGCCCAGGCACCGCCCGCCGACAAACGCCGCCTCATCCTCGACGCCGCCGTCCGCGTCTTCGCCCGCCAGGGCTTCCACTCGACCCGGGTCTCCGACATCGCCGACGAGGCGGGGGTCGCCTACGGCCTCGTCTACCACTACTTCAACTCCAAGGACGAGGTTCTGAACGAACTCTTCATCGAGCGCTGGTCGCTGCTGCTGGTGGCGATCGACGAGGCCGACCGCACCGGCTCCGGCCCGCGCGAGAAGCTCGGCGCCGTCGCCGGCTTCATCTTCGACTCCTACCGCCACGACCCGGAGCTGATGAAGGTGATCATCGTCGAGGTGACGCGGGCGGCGAACTCGTTCGGGCAGACCCACCTGGAGGAGATCCGCCGCGCCTACGAGGGGATCGCGAAGATCGTCGCCGACGGGCAGGCGAGCGGCATTTTGCGTGGCGACGTCGACCCGCTGTTCGCCTCGATGGCCTTCTACGGCGCCGTCGAGCAACTCCTCTCCGGCTGGATCTTCGAGACGATCCCCGCCTCCGACGCCGATTTCGACGAGGCGCGCGATCTGCTGGTGACGACGATCTGTGACGGTCTCGAGCCGCGGTGAAATAGGCTGGGCGCGATCTCCCACCGCCACCGCACGGAGATGGTTTACTGCCCACTTCCCAAGGGGAAAGGTCTGAGCTAAGTGGACAACGATCTGGTCAAACGCCTCGTCTGGAGCGGCCTCCTGGCCGCCACCGGCGCCTTGGCGAGCATCGCCGCCGCGCGGGTCGCGTCGATCGTCTTTCGTCGCCTCTACAACGAGGACCCGCCCGACTGATGGCTGAGCCGACGCAGAACCTGCCGCCGATCCCGCCCCCGGGGCCACCGCCCCCGCCCGAGGACCGCTCGCTCGCCGACCTCGTCGTCGAGGTCTCCGAAAACGCCTCGACCCTCGTCCGCGAGGAGATCGAGCTCGCCAAGGCGGAGGTCTCGCAGAAAGTCTCGAAGATCCTGCAGGGGTCGGCGGTCGGGATCGCCGCCGGCACCTTTGCCTTCTTGGCGCTGATCATGATCCTCCACGGCATCGCCTGGCTGCTGGGCGAAGAACTCTTCAGCGGCAACATCTGGGCCGGCTACTTCGTCACCGCCGGGATCTTCCTGCTGATCGCCGCCCTCGCCGGCTTCATCGCCTTCCGCGCCCTCAAGTCGGGTGCCCCGCCGCTGCCGGAACAGGCGATCGAAGAGGCGAAGCTGACCAAGGAGATGCTCGAAAAGGAGACCTCGTGACCACCGGTGCCCCCGGACGTTCCCCGGCGGAGATCCGCCGCGACATCGACCTCAAGCGCCGCGAGCTGGGCGGCTCGGTCGAGCTCCTGCGGGGCCGCGTCAACGAGCTGACCGACTGGCGCCGCCAGGTCGAGGAGCACAAACAGCAGCTGATCATGGGAGCTGCGGCCGTGGGTTTTTTCATCGGCGCGCGCGCAATGTTGCGCCGAAGGCGCAACCGCGGCTGACGCCCAAACCGTCGTTTGCGGAGCGGTCTTAGGCGATCAGGTCTGTACGGACCGAGCCGACGCCGAGCAGGCCCGGGCCGACGTGGGCGCCGAGGACGGGGCCGACCTCGGAGATGAAGGCGGGGTCGCAGCCGAAGATCTCGTAGCAGTCTTCGATCAGCGAGTCGGCGGTCTCTTTGTCCTGGATGTACTGGACGACCCAGCCGTAGGCGTCGGAGTCCTTGCGCTGACGGGCGTAGCCGCGCAGGCGCTCCAGCGAACGGGCGCGGGTGCGGACCCGCTCGACCGGGGTGATCTCCTCCTCGAGCGTGAGGATCGGCTTGATCTTCAGGGCGCCGCCGATCCAGGCCCGGGCGCCGCCGATGCGGCCGCCGCGGCGCAGGTACTCAAGGGTGTCGATCGCGAACCACATCTTCAGCGACTGTCGGGTCTCCTCGGCCCGCGCCAGCACCCCCTGCGCGTCGGCGCCGGCGGTCGCTGCCGAGGCGGCGCCGAGGGCGCAGAGCCCCATGCCGCCGGCGGCGGAGCGGGAGTCCATCAGGAACAGGCGCTCACCGTCCTTGCCTTCCTCGATCAGCCGCTCGCGCGCCTGTCCGGCGGCCTCGAAGGTGCCGGAGATGCCGGCGGAGATGTGGATCGAGACGACCTCTTTGCCCGCGGCCAGCAGTGGTTCGTAGACCTCAAGGAAGTCGCCGATCGAGGGCTGCGAGGTGGTCGCCCCCGTGTCGGAGCCGCGCAGCCGCTCGTAGAAGTCCTCGAAGTCGGTGATCTCCGACTCCTTCTCCATGTGTCCGTCGACGGAGACGTAGAGGCTGATCGTCTTGATGTCCCGCGCCGCCACAAGCTCGGTCGGCAAATAGGCGGTCGTGTCGCAGACGACCGCAGTCTCGGCAGGCGAGCTCACAGCGCGATTCTAGACGTGCTGTCTCCCACTACCGCTGCCACCTACCGCTACACTTTGTGAAGTGACCGATACCCCCCAAGCCGCGATCACCCTCACCGACAAAGCCGCCGAGAAGATCGGCGAGCTGCTCGGCTCGCAGGCCGATGGCGCCGAGCAGGCGCTGCGAGTCGCCGTCCGCGGCGGCGGTTGCTCCGGCTTCCAGTACGCGCTCGCCTTCGACAAGGCCAAGGAGGACGACAACGTCTTCGAGGTCGACGGCGTCGCCGTCGTCGTCGACAAGGTCAGCATGCAGTTCGTCTTCGGCTCCGAGGTCGACTACGTCGAAGGCCTCCAGGGCGCCGGCTTCCAGGTCAACAACCCGAACGTGGTTGCGGCCTGCGGCTGCGGCTCCTCTTTCCAGGTGAAAGAGGACGCCGCCGAAAAAGCAGCGGCTGTCTAGCCGCTATTCGATCTGCAGCGGCGGTGACTGCTGCGGAACGCTCTGCCGTGCCTGCGGGACCTGGGCGCTCTCGGGCTGCTCGACGCCGAGGGCCTCTCCCAGCTCGCCGCTCTCGAACATCTCCTCGATGATGTCGCAGCCGCCCAGAAGCTCGCCGTTGACGTAGAGCTGGGGGAAGGTCTGCCAGTCGGAGATCTCCGTCGTCACTTCGCGCAGCGGCTGCAGCGCGGGGAGGACGTCGATTGCGCCGTACTCGACGTCGACCTGGTCCAGCACCTGGACCACGCGCATCGAGAAACCGCAGCGCGGCATGTCCGGGGTCCCTTTCATGAACAGCAGGACCGGGTTGGCGGCGATCAGTTCTTCTACTTTGCTCTTCAGCTCTGGGTCAGCCATGGGCGCATTGTAGGGAGGCGGCGACTTCGGCTCAGAGCTGGGTGATGATCAGCCCTGCAAGGCCCATGAAGCCGGTCGCCATGACAACCATCAGCCCGATGAAGGCTTGAAGCATCGTGTGTTGCAGAGCGTCGATCCGGCTGGTCAGGCGCGTGTCCATCTTGCTGACTCGGTCGTTCAACTCGTCAAGCCGGGAATCGGTCCAGGTTGATCTCAATCTCATTGCTCCAGCGTAGGCGGCAAGGTCGCACGTGTGGCGCGCACAATGTAACATTTTGTCTTCGCGCTATGCGCGAAGGTGTGACTTCAGCCGGGGAGGCTGGTCTTTACCGAGAGCGCGTGGATCGTGCCGTCGTCGAAGCGCTCCTTGACCGCGGCCTTGACCAGGCGGTGCTGGTCGATCCGCGAGAGGCCCTCGAACTGGGGTGCGGTGACCGTGGCCCGGATGTGGTCGCCGGTGCCGGTTTCGTCGGTCACCTCGGCCGCGGCACCGGGCAGCGCCGCCTCGATCATCCCCTTCAGCTCGGCGAGGTCGGCGGGCACTAGCTCGCGGCCGGCTCGCCGAGGGTCTCGAGCATCTCCTCGACCCGGACGAACTTGACGCGCGGGCGGCCGTGCGGCTCGCCGCGGCCGACCTCGGCCTGGTCGATCGCCTGCCAGTCCTCGAAGCTGACGTAGCGGACGCCCTTCTCGCGCAGCAGGTCCTCGACCGCGCTCGGCTCGGGCTTCTCCGGGCTCAGCAGCGTCTTGCTCTCGACGTCGGCGAAGAGGTGCCGCACCGTCTCCAGCGCGTCTTTCTTGTTGGTCCCGATCACGCCCGAGGGGCCGCGCTTGATCCAGCCTGCGGTGTAGTGGCCGACCTTGTGGCCCGCGTCGTGGGAGTCGAGGACGCGGCCGCCGTCGTTGAGGATCAGGCCGCGACTCTCGTCGAAGGGGACGCCCTCGATCGGGATCCCGGTGTAGCCGACCGACCGCAGGACCAGCCCGCACTCGAGCTCTTCGCGCTCGCCGGTGTCCTTGGCGCGCAGGGCGCCGCCCTCTTCGACCAGCTCGTTGCGGCCGATCACGATCGATTCGACCTTGCCGTCGCCCTTGATCTCCACCGGCGAGGCGAGGAAGCGGAGGACGATTCGCTGCTTCTTGCCCTCCGGCCGGCGCTGCGAGAACTCCTTCAGCGTCTCGACGTTGACTTTGGTCGTCTTGTCGGCCTCCTCGGACTCGAGGTAAGCCTGGCTGGCCGGGTCGAGCTCGACCTCCTGCGGGTCGACGACGACGTCGGCGTCCTCCATCTCCCCGAGCTCCTTGATCTCCGGGTTGGTGAAGGCGGCCTGGACGGGACCGCGGCGGCCGAGGACGACGATCTCGCGGATCTGCTTGCGATCCAGCACCTCGATCGCGTGGTCGGCGGTATCGGTCTGGCGCAGCTCGTGGTCGGTCAGGGCCAGCATCCGGGCGACGTCCATCGCCACGTTGCCGTTGCCGATGACGACGGCGCGCTCGCTGGAGAGGTCGAACTCGCGGTCAGCGTAGTCGGGGTGAGCGTTGTACCAGCCGACGAAGGAGGTGGCGGCGTGGCTGCCGGGCAGGTCCTCGCCGGGGATGCCGAGCTGGCGGTCGGTCTCGCAGCCGACCGTGAAGCAGATCGCGTGGTAGAGCCGCTCCAGCTCCTCGACCTCGACGTCGTGGCCGATCTTGACGTTGCCGAAGAAGCGGAAGCCGTCGCGGGCGGCGGTTTTCTCGTAGACCCGGATCACCGACTTGATCTTCGGGTGGTCCGGCGCGACGCCGCCTCGGACCAGCCCGAACGGGGTCGGGAGGCGGTCGAAAAGATCGACCTGGGCGTGCAGGTCGCCGTCCTTGAGGATGTGCTCGGCGGCGTAAAAGCCGGAGGGGCCGGCGCCGACGATGGCGACGCGGAGGGGGTTCTCTTCAGTTCCGATCTTGCTCATGGGAGCGCGAAAGAATAGGGAAAGTCGGTCGTCAGCCGAGCGCGGGGGCGCCGGCGCCGACCGCGCTGGGGGTGCCGTCGAGGGCGTCCAGCGCCTTGCCGACCGACATCGCCACGCAGGTGAAGATCGGCGTCTCGCGCTCGGTGTACTCGCTCGACTCGGTGGGTCGCAGCTCGTTGACGAGGTCGAGGAATTCGCCGGGGTCGTCGCCCTCGAAGCAGACGACGAACTCCTGGTCGTCGATCCCGTAGGAGTAGGTCGTGTTGATCGTGATCTCGGGATAGCGGCGGCCGACCTCGATGTGGCTTTTCATGATCCGGCCGCGCTCCTCCGGCGGCAGCCCGTACCAGCGGCGCTGCTTGACCATCGGGTAGAGGAAGAGGTACTTGCGCTCGGTGGTGCAGATCTCGGGCCGGGCCTGCTCCTCCGAGTAGGGCGAGCGTTTGGTCATCGAGAGGAACGAGTGCGGCGTGGTCGTCCATTTCGCCAGCCCGCTCTGGCCGAGGACGACGTGGAAGGTGTGGATGTCGCCGAGGTTCGGGCTTTGCGTGAGCAGCACCAGGTCGACGTCGCCCCGCGTTCCTATGGTTGAGTAGGCGCGCAGCGAGCGGTCGACGGCGAAGTCCTCGCAGGCGGCCAAGAACTCCCGCTTGTCGGCCGCCCGGAGCTCCGGGTCCCGACGGCGCCAGGCTGGATCGATCTTGAAGAAGCTGAACTTGGCGAAAGTGCGATCGGCCATCGGAGCCACGATAGCGCTGCTCCTGCTGGGGCTGGCTTTCGCGGCCCCTTCAGCTGCAGCGAGCCAACAGCGGGTCGTGCTGGCCTGGCTGCCGAGCGATACCACCGTCGCCGAACTGGCGGAAGCCGGTTTGTCGCCCGGCGTGATGAGCGCCGGGCTGGGGACGGTGCCGCCCGAGCAGACCCACCTCGACGTCGGCCAGGGGAATCGCGTCTTCGACTCGCTCTACGACAAGCCTCTGCCCAGGCTTGTAGGGAACCGCGCCCGCTGGTGGCGCGAAGTCGTCGAACGGGCTGAATCGGCCCCTGCCGACATCGTCCCCGGGCTGCTGAACTCGACCCTGACGACCGCGGGCGTCGCGCCTGACTTCGAAGTCCGGAGGGTCTCCCTTGACCGCCTTCCACCTCGAGGGAGCTACGACCTGCTGATCACGATTGCCCGGCCGACCGGCAAGTCGGACGAGCCGCTGCCGATCGGGATCTCCGGCGAGGGGTTCGACGGCAACCTCACCTCCGACAGCACGCGGACGAACGGCTACGTGCTCTCGACCGACCTGGCGCCGACGATCCTGCAGCAGTTCGGGATCGACGTGCCCTCGCAGATGTCGGGACAGTCGATCCGGTCGGAGGGCGCCATCGATCCGGCGTCGATCGAATCGCTGGTTGCGCGGATGGACGTGATCTCCTCGCGGCGGGGGCCGGTGATCGGCCTCAACATCGTCATCTGGCTGGTGGCGCTGCTCTTGGCTGCTTTGCTCAGCCGTGGGCGCCTGGCACGGTCCGCCGTGCGCGTCGTCGGCTTGGCGATCGTCTACCTGCCGCTCGTGCTCCTGCTGGGGGCGGGGCTCGAACCGGGGGAGATGGCGGAACGGCTGCTGGTGCTCCTCCTCGCGCCGGCTCTGGCCGGGCTGACCCTGGTGCTCCTGCGGGGGTACCGGGCGCTGGCCGTCGCCTCGACGCTGACCGTGCTCGCCTACGCGATCGACGTGATCGCCGGCTCGCCGCTGACCTCGCTCTCGCTGCTCGGGCCGAACCCCGGGCTGGGGGTGCGGTTCTACGGGATCGGCAACGAGCTCGAGGCGCTGCTGGCGGTGCTGGTGGTGGGCGGGGCCGGGGCGGCCTTGACCGGCTTCGCGCCGCAACTGTCGCGCCGCGCGACTGCCACGACCTTCGTCGCTACCGGGCTCGCCGCCGCCTTCGTGTTTGCCGCCGGGCGCTTCGGCGCCGACGTCGGCGCCGCGATCGTCTTCCCCGCCGCCGCGGCAGTCGCGGCGGCAGTCGTTGCCGGGCGGGGCAGGCGCACGTCGGTCCTGGCTGTCGTCGCAGCGCCCTTCGTGGTCCTCGCCCTGCTGGCACTGATTGACCTCCTCAGCGGTGCCAACGCGCACCTGACCCGCTCCGTGCTCGACGCCGGCGGCCTGGGAGACCTCGCCGACGTCGCCCAACGCCGCCTTCAGCTCTCGGCTCACAGCTTCGCCCGGCCGGTGCTGCTGGCCTTCCTGCCGGTGGTCGTGGCCCTCGCGGTACTTGCCTATGTGCGGCGGGAGCGCCTTCGAGCGTGGCTGGAGGGCGTCCCGGCGATGCGGGCGGGGCTTTTGGGAGCGCTGGCCGCCACCGCGATCGGCACTCTCGCCAACGACTCCGGCGCGCTCCTGCTCGAGATCGGCACCGCCTACCTGCTTGTCTTCCTCAGCTTCGCCTGGTCGGAAAGCGCCGGAAACAGCGAGAAATCAGAGCCGCAGACCAAACGTTACGCTTCTGTGACCCAAATTTGATTCTTCTTCTCTTACGCTGGAGGCATGGAGCTGATGAGATCGACCTGGACCGATTCCCGCCTCGACGATCTGAATCGTCGCGTCACTGAGATCAGGGACGACGTCAGGGATCTCCGCGGAGAAATGGCAGCCTTGAAGCGCGTCCTCATTCATATCGGCTGGGGGCTCGCCGGCACGGTCGGCGTCGGCATGATCGGCTTGGTCGGCTCTGTTCTGGCGCTTGTCTGGCGCTGACCGCTCCATTGGGCCTGCCGGGCGATGATCTACCCTTAATCGACCCGTGCGCATAGGTCTCGTCTCGCCATATTCCTGGTCCTACCAGGGCGGGGTGAACCGGCACGTTGAGGCTCTCGCCGAGGAGTTCCTCGGGCGAGGCCACGATGTCCGCGTCATCGCTCCTGTCGACCCGCCCGGGCGGGTCAGCCGGGCTCTGCACCGGGCGCAAGCCGAAAAGCTGGAGCTGCCGGATTACCTGGTTCCGGTGGGGCGCACGATGGGCTTCGGTGCCAACGGCTCGGTCTCGAACCTGGCGCCCTTCCCGGCGGGGGGAGTCGTCGCGCCGCGCCGTGTCGTCCGCGCCGGCGAATTCGACGTCATCCACGTCCACGAGCCGCTGGTTCCGCTGGTCGGTTGGAACGCCACCCTCGCCGCCCACGACCCGGTCGTCGGCACCTTCCACGCCTACGCGACCAAGCCGCTGCCCAACTACATCGCCAACGCCGTCGGCGCGCGTCGGCTCTTCAACCGGCTCTCGGCGCGGATCGCCGTCTCCGAGGCGGCGGCCTGGACCGGCCGGCGCTGGTATGGCGGCGAGTACACGATCATCCCCAACGGGGTCGACGTCGACGCCGCCCCGAGCGACCCGGTCGAGCCGGGGGAGGACCTGAAGATCCTCTTCGTCGGCAGGCCGGAGGAGCGGAAGGGGTTGCCGATCCTCCTCACCGCCTTCAACGCCCTGGTCGAGCACGTGCCCTGCAAGTTGACCGTGATCGGGGCCGAGCGCGAGGACGTGCTCCGCTACGTCGCCGACCCCGACCTGCTGCGTTTCATGGACGTCCGCGGCCGCGTCTCCGGCGAGGCGCTCTGGCGCGAGCTGCATCAGGCCGACGTCCTCTGCGCCCCCTCGCTCTCCGGGGAGAGCTTCGGCATGGTCCTGACCGAGGCCTTCGCCGCCGGTACGCCGGTGATCGCCTCCGCCATCGCCGGTTACAGCGACGTCGTCAGCGACGGCGTCGACGGGCTGCTGGTCCCGCCCGGCGACCCGCAGCGCCTCGCCGAGGAGCTGCAGCGGATCCATCACGAGCCGGAGCGACTGCGGGAGATGGGAGCGGCCGCCCGCCGCAGCGCCCAGCGCTACGCCTGGCCGCGCGTGGCCGATCAGGTCACCGACGTCTACGAGCGCGCGATCGAGGCGCCGAAACCGGTCACCGCGGGCGAGAAGTTCGCCCACTGGGCCGGCTTCCGACCCGCCGACGGGCATCCGAAGCGCGCGGCGGAGCGCCTGCCCTCGCTCGACCCGCCGTTGGCGCAGGCCGGCAAGAAAGGACGGGTCGTCGCCCGCCGCGTCGGCCTCGGGGTTGCCGGGGTGATGGGCGTCGGGTTGACCGTCCTCGCCGCGCGGAAGGTCGGCCTCGACAACGTCGTCGAAAGCATCGTCCGCTCGAACCTGACCTGGGTCCTGATCGCCTGCGCCCTGATGGCGAGCTCACTCTTCTTCCGTGCCGCCTCCTGGTACTGGATCGCGCGTGCCGCCCTGCCCAACCGGCCGATCCGCCGTCGCGACGTCACCTCGGCGACGATGATCGGCGTCTTCATGTCGGCGACCCTGCCGGCGCGCTTGGGGGAGCCGGCCCGCGCGCTGACGCTGGCGCGGCGCACCGGCCGCATGCGCGAAACCTTCCCGGTCCTGCTCGGCACCCTGGTCTCGCAGACGATGCTGAACCTCGTCGCCCTGGTCCTGCTCGGCGTGATCATCGTCTCGACCACGCCGCTCTTCCATTCCGGCACCAAGCAGATCTTCCTCTTCAGCCTCGTGCCCCTGCTCATCCTCGTCGTGGTCCTCTGCGCGCCGCTGCTGATGCGGCGCAACGGCAACGGTCGTCTCGCTCGGCTCGGAGGGACGATCCACCGGGCGCTGGTGCAGGTCCGCGCCGGCCTCACCGTCTTCCGCGACCCGCGTCGTGGGACGGCGGCGGCCGTGGCGCAGCTCACCGCCTGGGCGATCCAGCTCGCCGCCTGCTGGGCCCTGCTCTACGCCCTCGGACTCGACGGCCGGGCCGGGATCGGCGCCGCGGCCGCGGTCCTCTTCGCCGTCAACGTCACCGCGGTGGTGCCGGCGACGCCTTCGAACATCGGGGTCTTCCAGATCGCGGTGATCAGCGTCCTGCACACCGGTTTCGGCGTCAGCACCGCCGACGCCCTGGCCTACGGGGTGATCCTGCAGGCGGTTGAGATCGCCACCGCCGTCGCCCTCGGCCTGCCGGCCCTGGTGCGGGAGGGGCTGACCTGGAGCGACCTGCGGGTGCAGGCGCTCTCGACCGCGCCGGTTCGGCTCGAGCCACATCCTCGCGCGCGTTCGAACGACGCCAAGCGCGAAGGCGTTGCTTAGCGAGGGCGCTCCTCGTACCTCTTAGAAAGTTCTTCATCCGATAAAAAACCCTGGTGTAATGGGCTAGGATGGGGCCGGAAGGCGTGCTGCCACCATTCCCAGGCCGGCACTCCTAGCTAGAGGGCGCGCGGCTGGCGCCAGGATCCATCCGCTGGCAGCCGGCCCGCCTTCTGCGTCCAGGCGTGACTCGTGTGGCCAGATGGACTGGGTTCCTTGACGGGTCCGCAGTAATGTGCATAGAGTCGAGTAATCGGCCAAGCACTCACGCGAACTCGGGAAGGGGAGCCGTGAGATACGACTCAGCAGTATTGGAGAGAGTCGCGCAACGCTTCCGGCGCGACATGTGGGATTCAGTAGTTCCGGAAGCAGTTTCCGAATCCGGTGTTGAAGTAAAGAGTTTTGGACCCGTGCAGGCCACCGCCTTTGGCGACCTGCCGGAGGTTCACCTGTTGCAACAGATCCAGGGAGCCGCCGAGCCCGGCGCGGTAGCGGATGGGCACCTCGCGGCGGCAATCGAATGGATGCGGGCTCGCGAAGTCGATTACCGCATTCCCGTGGCTGCCAGTCGACCCGATGTGGTGGAGGCTGAAGCCTGGCTGGACGAGCGGGGGTACGAGCGCGGAGCGGGGTGGGTCAAACTGGTCCGCGACGGATCGCCGCCCGACTTCCACGTCGACCCCAGCATCGTCGTCTACCGACTGGGCGAAGACGAAGCCGAAGGCGAAGGGCTGAGCACGATTGCCGCAGAAGCCCTGGAGATGCCGCTGGTGGCGGGGACGCTGTTCTTCTCCTTGCCCCAGCGTGAGGGCTGGCATTGCTACACCGCTGCGCTGGGGCCGGAAGAGGTTCCGGTCGCCACCGGTTCGATGCTGATCACCGACGGGGTCGCCCAGCTCGGGGCGGGCCAGACGCTCGAGCACGCCCGTGGGCGCGGCTGCAATGCCGCGCTCCTGCACCGCCGCCTGCTCGACGCTCATCGGGCGGGGTGCCACACCGTCTTCGTCGAGGTCGGCGAATGTGATCTGGGGTCCTGGTCGGCGATCGTCGGCAACCTGCAGGGCGCCGGCTTCGAGGAGGCCTACGAGGGCCGCAACTGGCAGCGTCCGGCGTTGCATCCGGCAGAGATGCCGGAACGGTTCAGCGGCTGAGCTCTGGGGCGGGGGTCTCTTCGGAGCCCTCGCCGTCGTCGGCCGCCTCCGGCTCGGACTCGGGCGGCAGCTCGCCGCCGCGAGCCGTGCCGGCGATCAGCTCGTCCGGCGCCTTGTCCTCGGGGATGAAGCCGGACTTCATCCCGAAGTAGACGGCCTGGGGGTGGTGGGCGACGATCGCCACCGTCGACTGCTCGGGCGTCACCGCCCAGCCGCCCGAGAGGGTCATGCCGATCGCTTCCAGGTCGAGCAGGCGCCAGACCTTCTCGTGCTCTGACTGGTCGGGGCAGGCGGGGTATCCCCAGGAGTAGCGGCGCCCCTGGTCGGGCTCGATTCCCAGTCGGCGGCGGATGTCCGAGTGCAGCCACTCGGCCAGGCCCTCGGCCGCCTGCACGCCGAGCCCGTGCACGTAGAGCTGCTCGGCGAACTCGCCTTCGCTCTCCAGCCGCTCGATCAGCTCGGTCACCTCGGGGCCGACCGTCACCCCCTGCAGGGCGACGACGTCGCGTTCGCCGTTCGCCAGCGGGCGGTAGAAGTCGGCGAGGCAGATGCGGTCGTGGCGCGGCTGGCGCGGGAAGACGAGGCGCTCGAGCTCCCGGTCGGGGTCCTCGGGGTCGAAGACGACGAGCTCGTTGCCGTCGGCGTTGCAGGGGAAGTAGCCGAGGCGGGCGCGGGGATGCAGGTAGTCCTGCTCGCGCCACATCCGCTCGAGCCGCGGCGCGAAGCCCTCCTCCTCGTCGCTGCCCTCGACGAGTTCGCGCCAAGCGTCCCCCTTGACGCCGCGGCCACCCCAATGCAGCTTGAAGAGGACGTGGCGGTCGAGGTAGGGGAAGACGTCTTCGAGGTCCACCGGCACCTCGCGCGCCCCCCAGTAGGGAGGCTGCGGGATCGGCACGTCGGTGCGGGCGCCGGAGCGGACGCTGTCGTCGGTCGTCGGCGGCGCATCGTCGACCACCACCGGCTTCTCGCGCAGTTGCTTGGCCTCGGCCTTGATTCGCTCGACCAGGGCCGCTCGCGCCTCCTGGTCGACCAGCGCGTCCATCGTGTCGAGTCCCTGGAAGGCGTCCTTGCAGTAGAAGACGCCGGGCTCGTAGATCTCGTCGGACTCCTTGCCCTTCGGGTACAGGGTGCGGCGGCCGAAGTCGCGGTTGATCGCGGCACCGCCGATCAGCACCGGGAACTCGAGCCCGCGCTGGTGCAGCTCGGCGACGCAGGTCGGCATCTGCTTCGAGGTGGAGACCAGCAGTGCCGAGAGGCCGATCGCGTCGGCATCGTTCTCGACCGCGGCCTCGATGATCGCGTCGACCGGCACCTGCTTGCCGAGGTCGATCACGGTGTAGCCGTTGTTGGTGAGGATCGTGTTGACGAGCGACTTGCCGATGTCGTGGACGTCACCGAAGACGGTCGCGATCACGACCCTGCCCTTGGTGTGGCCCTCGATCCGGTCCAGGTAGTTCTCCAGCTGGGCGACGGCGCGCTTCATCACTTCCGCCGACTGCAGGACGAAGGGGAGGATCAGTTCGCCGGCGCCGAATTTGTCGCCGACCTCCTTCATGGCCGGCAGCAGCACCTCGTTGAGGGTCGGGACGGCGCCGATCTTCTCGACCGAGCGGTCGATCCACTCCTCGACGCCGTCCTTCTTGCGGCGCAGGATGTGCCAGTGCAGGGCCTCCTCGGGCTCCATGCCCTCGGTCGGGTCGGCGGCCTCGGCTTCCTCCTCCTCGCCCTTGGACTCGAAGTGGGAGATGAAGCGCTCGAGCGCGTCCTCGCGGCGGTTGAAGACGAGGTCGTCGGTCAGCTCCCGCTCCTCCTCCGGGATCTCGCCGTAGGGGGTGATGTGGTTGGGGTTGACCATCGCCAGGTCGAGCCCAGCCTCGACGCAGTGGTGGAGGAAGACCGAGTTGAGGACGGCGCGCGGGCGCGGCGAGACGCCGAAGGAGACGTTGGAAACCCCGAGCGAGGTCTTGACGCCGGGGACCTCCGCCTTGATCCGACGGATCCCCTCGATCGTCTCCACCGCCGAGGGCTTCCACTCCTCGTCGCCGGTGGTGAGGGTGAAGGTAAGCGCGTCGAAGATCAGCGCCTCGGGGTCGAGGCCGTGCTCCCCGCAGGCGATGTCGCGGATGCGTTCGGCGATCTCGACCTTGCGCGCGGCCGTCTTCGCCATCCCCTCCTCGTCGATGGTGAGTGCGATCAGGGCCGCTCCGTGTTCCCTCGCCAGGGGGATCACGACGTCGGCCTTGTCGCGGCCGGCCTCGAGGTTGATCGAGTTGACGATTGCGCGGCCGGGGATCTGCTCCAGCGCGGCTTTGATCACCTCGGGTTCGGTCGAGTCGACCTGGATCGGCGCCGGCTGGGTAAGGGAGACCCGCTTCACCACCGCCTTCATCTGCTCGTCCTCGTCCTGGCGCTCGGTCAGGGCGACGCAGGTGTCGAGCACGTGGGCGCCGCCTTCGACCTGGTCTTCGGCGACCTGGACGAGGCCGTCGTAGTCGTCGGCGAGCAGCAGTTCCTTGGCTTTTTTCGAGCCCTGCGAGTTGACCCGCTCGCCGACCAGGGTCGGGCGCGGCTCCTGCACCAGCGGCGTCGAGGTCATCATCGAGGAGACCTCGATCTGGCCGGGGGCGGGGCGCTCACCGGGGACCCGCCCGTCGACCCGCTCGCGGATCGCGGCGACGTGGGCGGGGGTGGTGCCGCAGCAGCCGCCGACGATGCCGACGGCGAAGCGTTCGACGAACTCGCCGAGGGTGGCGGCCAGCGGCTCGGGCTCTTCCGGGAAGATCGTCTCGCCGTCGGGACCCTGGAAGGGCAGCCCGGCGTTGGGGATGCAGTGGACCGGCAGCGGCGAGGCCTCGCCGAGGAAGCGGATCGCATCGCGCATATCCTCCGGTCCGGTCGAGCAGTTGAGCCCGATCACGTCGATCTCGAGCGCGGTCAACGTCGTCAGCACCGACTGGATGTCGGTACCCAGCAGCATCTTGCCGCCGTTCGGCAGCAGCGAGACGCTGCACTGGATCGGCAGCCTGCGGCCGGTCTGCTTGAAGGCCTCGCGGGCGCCGAAGATCGCCGCCTTCACCTCGAGGATGTCCTGGGCAGTCTCGATCATGATCAGGTCGGCGCCGCCTTCGACCAGCCCCTGGGCCTGCTCGGCGAAGACCTCGACCAGGCGACCGAAGGAGATGTTCCCCAGCGTCGGGTCGGTGGAGGCGGGGAGGAAGCCGGTCGGCCCGATCGAGCCGGCCACAAAACGATCCTCACCGGCGGCACGCCGGGCAATTTCGGCCGCCCCGCGGTTGATCTCAAGCGTCTGCTCGCCCAGCCCCCACTCTTCGAGCTTCAGCCGCGAGCCCTGGAAGGAGTCGGTCTCGACCACCTCGGCCCCGGCCTCCAGCATCGAGCTGTGGACCCCCTCGATCACGTCCGGCCGGTTGAGCACAAGCGCCTCGTGGCATTTGCCCTGGAGCCCCCCGTAGTCCTCCTCGGTGAGGTCGAACTGCTCCAGCGTCGCGCCCATGCCGCCGTCAAAGACGACAACCCGCTCCCTCGTTGCAGCTATGTAATCGCGCTCCGGCATGAACGTACAAAGGTACCGGGGGCCGCTCAGAGGCTGCTAATCGGCACGCGAGTCCGTGAAAAACCGTGTAGAGCAAGGTTTTTCACGGACTCGCGAAGCTGCTGCGCCTAGCGCTTCAGCCCGAGGCGGCGGCGCCAGTCGCGGGCGTTGAAGAAGCGGACGAGGGGGGCGATCAGGCGGCGGCGGGACTTGGTGTAGGGGAACCAGCCGGGCTCGCGCTTGCCGCCGAAGCGGGTGATCACCAGGGACTCGCTGCGGCAGTACTTCTTGATCCCGCCTTCTCCGTGGCGGGTGCCGATCCCGGACTGCTTCCAGCCCCCCATCGGCACGTCGGTTGCGAAGTAGTTGACGAGGACGTCGTTGACGTTGATCGCCCCGCACTCAACCCGGCGCGCGACCTGTTCGGCCCGATCGCGCTCGCCGAACACAGCCCCGGAGAGGCCGTAGCGGGTGTCGTTCGCGAGTCGCACCGCCTCGTCGGCGTCGCGCACCTTCATCACCCCGACCACGGGGCCGAAGGTCTCGTCGCGCATCACCTTCATCGAGTGGTCGACGTCGACCAGGACGGTCGGCTCGAAGTAGTCGCCGGGCCCCGGCACGCGCTTGCCACCGGTCAACGCCCGGGCGCCTGAGCCGAGCGCGTCGTCGACGTGGTCCTCGACGATGTCGATCTGCCGCGGCGAGGTCATCGCGCCGACCTCTCCGTCGTCGCCGCCTTGGCGCAGCTTGCCGACCTCCGCCGTCAGCTTGTTGACGAAGGCGTCGTAGGCGGGCTCCTCGACGTAGATCCGCTCGACCGACATGCAGATCTGGCCCGAGTTCATCATCCCGCCCCAGGCCGCGGCGTTGGCGGCGCGGTCGAGGTCGGCGTCGGCGAGGACGATCATCGGGTCCTTGCCGCCGAGCTCGAGGCTTACCGGCGTCAGCGTCTCCGCCGCCCGTGCCATCACTTTGCGGCCGGTGCGGTCGGAGCCGGTGAACTGGATGAAGTCGACCTCGTCGACCAGGGCGCCCCCGGTCTCGCCGATCCCCTGCACGCAGTCGAAGACGTCGGGGCCGCCGATCTCGTGCTTCCAGGCTTCGATCACCTCGGCGATCCCCAGCGGCGTGAACTCCGAGGGCTTGATCACGACCGCGCAACCCGCCTGCAGCGCCGGCACCGCGTCGCCGAGGGAGAGGATCAGCGGGAAGTTCCAGGGGCTGATGATCCCGGCCACCGGGTGGGGGCGGTACTGGACCCGCAGCTTCTTCGAGGCGAGCAGCGGGGTGTGGGGGCGGACGCTCTCCTCGCCGATGTATTTAGCGGCGCGGGCGCCGTAGAAGTTGATCAGGTCGGCGAGATAGGTCGGCTCGTTCTCGGCGTCGGCGCGGACCTTGCCAGTCTCCCGCTGCATCGTGTCCAGCACCCGCTCCTGGTTGTCGAGCAGCCAGTCGCGCAGCTTGCCGAGCCAGTGGTAGCGCCCCTCGATCCCCATCGTCTCCCACTCAGGCTGGTTGGCGCGGACCCGCTTCACGGTCGCCGCGACCGCCTCGGGCGAGTCGACCGGGACGTTCGCGATCACCTCGCCGGTGGCCGGGTTGTGGACCTCGATCGAGTCAGCCGCCGCTGAGGCCCCGTTCGCCCCGCTCGTCTCGGTGCTGCGTGCTGCCGTTCCGCTCTCCACCGCTGCTCCCTTCGTCGCCCGTTTGGCTGGTCAGCCAAATGTACCCGGGTCGGCGCGCGAAGCAAGCCTCAGCCGAGGTAATGGGTGGCGAGGAGGCCGATCAGAGCGGCGATCAAGGTGTAGGTCAGCCTGTCGAACTTTGCATCCATCTTTTCCTTGAGCTCTCGGATTTCCCCCTTGAGCTCTGCACGGGTTGACTTGATCTCGGCTTTGACCTCGCGGAAGCCCTCGTCCATGGGGTCCTTGAGGTCGTCGAGGCGCTCGTCGGTCCAGGCTTCTCTCACCATCGTCGGCATGATTGCAAGTGTAGACGATAAGTTGCAACGAAAGACGCACGAAATGTAAATTTCCTGCGCAGATCAGCGGGGGACCAGGCGGTAGACGGGGCCTTCCAGGGAGGCGACGTAGAGGCGGTGCTGGTCGTCTTCGCCGAAGGAGGTGGGACTGGAGACCCGGAGGCCCAGCTTGCGGTCGCCGGAGGCGCGCTTCAGGTGCGGGACGAGGGTGCGCAGCTGCCCCTCGCAGAGGTCGGCGTAGAGGTAGCGGCCGCGAAGAGCAGGAAGGCGGGGGTCGCGGACGACGTAGCCGCCGATGATCGAGCAGCTGCCGCCGCGGCTATGGCTGTAGGCGAAGATCGGTTTGACGGTGTTGCCGGGATCGGGGGTGCCGCTGTTTTCGTCGGTGTACTTGGAGAAGCCCTCGAAGGCGTCCCAGCCGAAGTCGGCGCCGGCTGCCGCGGCTACCGTCGTGTAATCGAGCTCCTCGAACTCGTTCTGGCCGACGTCGCCGATCGCGATCCGCGAGCCGTCGAAAGAGAAGCGGAAGGGGTTGCGCAGGCCGTAGCTGTAGATCTCGTCACGGCCGGGCTTGCCGACGAAGGGGTTGTCGGCGGGCACCGAGTAGGGCTTGCCGTCGGCGGGGCGCGGGTCGATCCGCAGCAGCTTGCCCAGCAGCACCTCCTTGTCCTGGGCGTTGTTCGGCGGGTCGCCCCCGGAGCCGCCGTCCCCCGTCCCGAAGTAGAGGAGGTCACCGTGGAACTGCAGCTGGCCGCCGTTGTGGTTGGAGTTGACCGGGTGGGGGATGTCGATCACCTCGCGCCGCGAGCCCGGCGCCGCCCGGGTCGCGCTCGCGCGATGGAATTCGTCGATGCGGATGTTGCCGTCGCTGTCCGTGTAATAGACGTAGAAGCGCCCGCTGCGCGCGTAGTCCGGCGGGAACGCGACCGAGAGCAGGCCGCGCTCGCCGCCGTAGGAGACGTCGGCGCGGATGTCGAGGAAGGGCTTGCGAAGCCGGTGACCGCCCTTGACGACGACGATCTTCCCCGGCTGTTCGACCACGAAGAGGAGCTTCGGGAACCCCGGTGCGCCGGCGACGTAGACCGGGGCCTCGAAGGAGCCGATCTTCTTCAGGGCGACGTCGGTGCGGTGCGGGCGCGACGCGCTGGTCGTGGAAGGAACCCTGGTCGTGTCGCTGGCCGAGCCGCAGGCGGGCAGCGCCAGCGTCGCCAGAGTGGCCAGGACTGTCGCGAGCAAGGAAAGTCGGCGCATGCGGCAGCGCTACCCGCGCTCGTTACGGCTTACTCCGGCCTTTGCCCTGCTGTTCGGTGACTTCGACGATTTCGCCACTGTCGGTGACTTCGGTTTCCGGCAGTTCTTCGGTGATCTCGGTCTGGAACGAGCCACCGGGGGCGACGCCGTTGGTCGTCTTCGCCCGCGCCTTGCCGCTGAGCCCCGCGTCGACGCTGTAGAGCAGGGTGTACTTGCCGGCTCGCACCGCGCTCAGCTTCCAGACCGCTTTCGTCGTCTGCCCCGGCTTCAAGGGACCGAAGGCGAAGGTCTTTCGGTTCGAGGTCGTGGCGCCGCCCGGGTCGGAGGAGCCGTGCAGGCGGGGATAGGTCTGGGCCAGCACCCAGACCGGCCGTTCCGGCTGGGCGAGTTCAGACGACTGGTCGCTGACCCCGAACGGCAGCGAGGACTCGACCCCCTGCTTGCCGGCGATCGTGAAGGTCACGGTCAGCCCCGGGACGGTCCGCTTGCCGGTGTTGCGGATGCCGAGCGCCAGCAGCGAAGTCTGGCCGAGGGCCTGCTTGGCGGGGAAGCTGGCTTCCGTCACCTTGACGTGGAAGGTGCCGGTCGGTTCGTCGTCCGAGGGGGATTCCGAGCCACCGCAGGCAGCGAGCAGCGCCGCCACCGCCAGCGCTACCAACCCCGTCGCGATGGCCTGGAGGCGGGCGTTCCGGGAATGTCGTCCGGTCCCCCGCAAAGCGGCCCGAACATACCATGGGGTTTGGCCGCTCTCGCAGGCATTTCCCACCCCGGCGGTGGGTTAGCGCGATCTCAACACGCGGCCAACAGAGGAGCATGGTCGATCCCCTAGACTCCGCTCCCGAGCGGGGTGCCGCGCGCGTGCGGCACCGGCTCGTACGGAGGAGCAGATGGTCGGATCCGCGGTCAACAGGGCTTTCTTGCCCGCTAAGTCGCTGTTCGAACAGGTGGGGGAGATGATGATCCTCACCGCTCGCACGATCGTTTCCGCGGTCAAACCGCCGTATCCCTACGGCGAGGAGTTCATCGGCCAGTTCCTCTTCGCCCTGCAGCTCTGCTGGTTCCCGCTGCTGGTCTCGACCGTGGCCTTCGGCTTCGGCGCGCCGGGCCTGCAGGCCGCCAACTTCCTCTCGCTCTTCGGCGCCCTCGACCGCCTCGGCGGCTTCTTCGTCCTCGCCTCGATCCGCGAGTTCGCGCCCTTCGTGACCGCGGTCGTAGTCGCCGGCGTCGCCGGCACCGCGATCACCGCCGACCTCGGCGCTCGCAAGATCCGCGAGGAGCTCGACGCCCTGCAGGTGCTCGGCGTCGACCCGATCAAGAACCTCGTCGTGCCGCGCTTCCTGGCGCTGATGCTGATCACCGGCCTGCTCGACATCTACGCCCTGGTTTTCGGGATCAGCGGCGGCATCCTCACCGAGATGCTCTACCACCAGCCGCTCGGCGGCTTCTTCGCCACCCTCTTCTCCAACGCCTCGATCACCGACCTCTGGGGCTCGGTGATCAAGTGCACGCTGTTCGGCGCGATCATCGCCGTCGTCTGCTCCTACAAGGGGATGACCGCCTCCGGCGGCGCCGCAGGCGTCGGCCGCGCCGTCAACGAGGCCGTCGTGATCGCCTTCATGGGCGTCTTCGCCTTCAACTACGCCTTCACCCAGACCCTGCTCGCGACCAACCCGGAGCTGCAGACGATCCGATGAACGCCTGGCTTGCGGTCCCGCGCGGTTGGCTCGACTCCTTTGGGGAGATCGCCCGCTTCGGCTCGCGCGTCGCCGGCCTCGTCTACTCGGGCCGGGTGCTGCGCTTCTTCGGCGAGAGCCTGCGCCAGGCCGGGATCCTGATCCTCGGCTCCGCCCTGATCATCTGGGGCCTCGTCTTCATCCTCGGCCTCCAGTGCGGGATCGAGGGGGCCTATCTGCTGCGCGCCCAGGGCGCGCCCGCCTACGCCGGCGTCTTCTCGGCCTGGTGCGACCTGCGCGAGATCATGCCCTACGCCTTCGGCTACATGCTGGCGGCCAAGGTCGGGACCGGGATCGTCGCCGAGCTCGGGGCGATGCGGATCTCCGACGAGATCGACGCGCTCGAGGTGATGGGTGTGCCGCCGGTCACCTTCCTCTGCGCCACCCGCCTGCTCGCCGCCTGGATCGCCTTTCCGTTCATGTACCTGGTCGGGATCGGGATCATGTACCTGGCCAGCTATCTCGCCGTCGTCAAACAGATCGGCGACGTTTCCTCGGGCGGCTACTTCCTGATCTTCTGGATGTTCCAGAACCCACCCGACCTGATCTTCAGCCTGATCAAGGGAATGTTCATGGCGACGGCGATCGTGATGGTCGGGTGCTACTACGGCTACACCGCGTCCGGAGGGCCGGTCGGGGTCGGGACCGCGACGGCGAAGTCGATGGTCCTCAACATCGTCTTAGTCCACATCATCGGGATGCTTGGAACCCTTGTCTTCTGGGGAGCCAACCCACGTGCGCCGATAGGAGGCTGACTTGCCGAGCGACGAGCAGGAGCGTTTCAACGAGAGCGAGGAGTCCGGGTACGAAGCCGAGACCGAGACCAGCGCCGAGATGGCGGAGCCGGTCGAGGCGGGGCGGCCGCCGGCGGCCCATCCCGAAAGCGCCACCGACGAGGGGCCCTACGTGAGCGAGGACGGGGCGACCATGGGGCGCGACTTCGTCATCCCGGGGGTCAACCCGACCGACCACGACCCCTACAAATTTCACACCGGCGTCAAGCGCGACCACGGCGGCGAGGACGCGATCGAGATCATCGACCTGGTCAAGCAGTTCGGCCGCGCCCGCATCCTCAACGGCCTCAACCTCGGCCTGCCGGAGAACCAGGTCTCGATGGTGCTCGGCCCCTCGGGGACCGGCAAGAGCGTGCTGATCAAGCACATCGTCGGCCTGCTCTACCCCGACTCGGGCGACGTGCTCGTGCACGGCGAGTCGATCCCGAACATGACCGACGACGAACTCTTCGAGGTGCGGAAAAAGTTCGGCCTGCTGTTCCAGGACGGGGCGCTGTTCGGCTCGATGAACATCTACGACAACGTCGCCTTCCCGCTGCGGCAGCACACCGACAAAGGCGAGGAGGAGATCGGCGAGATCGTCAACCGGCGGTTGAAGGAGGTCGGCCTCTCCGAGGCGACCTACAAGATGCCGAACGAGCTCTCCGGCGGCATGCGCAAGCGCGCCGGCTTCGCCCGGGCGCTGGTGCTGGAACCGGCGATCGTGATGTTCGACGAGCCCGACTCGGGCCTCGACCCGGTCCGCACGGCGCTGCTCTGCGAGCTGATCCGCGAGGTCCACGCCGAGAACGGCGGCTGCTACCTGGTGATCAGCCACGACCTCGGCACCGCTCGCCGCATCGCCGACTTCATCGCCGTGCTGTGGAGCGGCAAGATCGTCGAGTCCGGACCCAAAGAGGAGCTGTTCGATTCGAGCAACCCGTTCGTCAGCCAGTTCCTCAACGCTGACGTCACCGGGCCGCTCTCGATGGACTGAGGTTGGTCGCCGGAAGTTGGTTCGGGCGCGTCGCGGCGTGGGCGGCCGGGCACGCGCGGCCGCTGCTCGCGGTCACGGCCCTCGTCGCGGTGGGCGCCGCGATCGGGGCGACGCAGATCTCGACCGATGCCGGGGTCGGCACCCTCGTGGACTCGGACTCGGCCGGCTACAAGGCGACGCAGCAGGTCCGCGAGGACTTCGGCGAAGAACCGGTCGTCGTCCTCGTCAAAGGCGAACTGCCGCAGCTGATCCTCACCCAGAACATCTTCAGGCTGCTGCGGCTCGAGGGCTGTCTCTCGGGCAAGGTGCCGAAGGGGGTGAAGCCGATCCCGGGGCCTTGCGCGGAACTGGCCGAGACGGGGGCGGTCGAGTTCCTCACCGGTCCCGCCACCTTCCTCAACGAGTCGGTGGTGCAGATCGAAACCCAGCTGCAGCGGCTGGCCGAACACGTGCCGGCGGCCAAATTCAGGGAATACCTGCTGGCGGTGGCGACCAAGTACGGGATCACCAGCCTCCCCAGCATCGACAACGAAGAATTCGTCGCCACCGTCGTCTTCGACCTGGCGCGGCCGCGGGGGACGCCGAAGGCCCGCCTCTCCTACATCTTCCCCAACGCGAAATCTGCCCAGATCATCATCCGGCTGAAGCCGGACCTGAGCGAATCCGAGCGGCACCGGGCGATCCAGCTGATCGAAGCGGCGGTCGAAGAAACGACGCCGCGCAAGGCGTGCAAAGAAGGCAGCAAGCCGGCACCCTGCTTCACCCTCGAAGGTGGCCGCTACGTCGTCTCCGGCGCGCCGGTCGTAATCGACGGGGTCTCGCGAGCGCTGAAGGACGCGCTGCTGCTCCTCTTCGCGATCGCGATCGTCGTGATGGCGGTGGTTCTGTTCCTCGTCTTCAGGTCGAGATGGCCACTGCTGCCCTTGGCGATCGCGCTGATGGCTGTCGCGATCACCTTCGGGTTGCTTGCGCTCGTCGGCGGCTCGCTGACGATGGCTTCGATCGCGGCGCTGCCGATCCTCATCGGTCTGGCCGTCGATTACGGCATCCAGTTTCAGGCTCGTTACGACGAGACGGGATCTGCCTCCGAGGCGGCCTCAGCAGGGGGGCCGACGATTGCAGTTGCCTGTCTCGCTACGGGTGTCGGCTTCCTAGCGCTTCAGCTTTCTCCGATTCCCATGGTTCGCGGGTTCGGCTGGCTTCTCATCGCTGGAATCGGAATTGCCTTCGCGCTAGCGCTGACGATTGGCTTAGGGACGTTGGCGTTGCGGCGGGCGGATCCTCTCTCGGGTAGTGGGAGGCGCCTGCCCATAGGTCGTTTGCTATCCGTGGCTCGGACGTATCCGGAGATGGTTCTGAGCGTCGGGGTGGCGCTGGCCGTTGTCGGATGGGCAGCCGGCACTCAGGTCGAAACCGTGTCGGACATTCGATCGCTGGCGCCGCAGAACGTCAAGGCGGTGGAAGGGCTGAACGAACTGCAGGACACGACGGGGGTTTCGGGGGAGCTGGACGTGCGGGTTCAAGCTCCTGATCTCACCGATCCGGGGACGATCGAGTGGATGGCCGGATTCAAGAAGCGGGTTCTGGAAGGCAACGGATTCGAAGGAGAAGACCCGAGCTGCCTCACCGCGGAAATCTGCCCCGGTCCGGCTCTCTCGGACTTCCTGATCCGCGGCAGCGAAAAGCCGACGCAGGAACGGATCGAAGGGACGCTGGCGGCGCTGTCGCCATACGCGCTGCGGCAGATCGCGCCGGTCGATCCGAAGACGGGGGAAGTCGGCCATGTGGCCTTGATGACCTTCGGCATACGTGCCCAGTCCCTCGACGACCAGCAGAAGCTGATCGACCGGGTGCGGGTCGAGATCGGGGAGCCGCCGGCGGGGGTGGAAGTGCAGCTGGCGGGGCTGCCGGTGATCGCGGCGCAGTCGGCCTCCGACCTATCCAGCAGCAGGTACTGGCTCACGCTTGCCGGGCTCGCGCTCGTTGCCGCCGCTCTGCTCGTCGTCTGGCGCTCGTGGCGCCGCGCCCTCGTCCCGCTGGTGCCCACGGTGCTGGCCACCGGGTGGGCCTCCTTGCTCCTCTGGATCACCCGCATCCCGCTCAACCCGATGTCGGCGGCGCTCGGGGCGTTGACGATCGCGATCGCCACCGAGTTCGGGGTGCTGCTGGTCGGGCGCTTCCATCAGGAGCGAGAGACCGGGGCCGGGGTGGAGGAGGCGCTGCGGCGCGCTTACTCGCGCACCGGTGCCGCGGTGCTCGCCTCGGGCATCACCGCGATCGCCGGCTTCGCCGTCCTCATCGCCAGCGAAGTCCAGATGCTGCGGGACTTCGGGGCGGTCACCGTGGTCGACCTCGGTGCGGCGCTGATCGGGGTGCTGCTCGTCCTGCCCGCCACCCTGCTCCTCTTGGAAGACCGATGAGAGACCGCTACTCGATCGTCGTCGGGCTGCTCTTCCTCGCGGTGATCGTCATCGCCACGATCAACACGGTCGGGGGCGGCGGGGGAGGGGAAACCCTGGGCCTCGACAAGTTCCCGGCCCGCTGGCCGCTGCCGGAGTTCGCCGTCCCGGAAGGCGCGGGAGAACTCGAAGGCGACGCCAACGTCGCCCAGGACGACTGCGAAACCTCTTCGCTCCCCTGTCCAGAAGACGCGCAGCGCACCTCTGCCTGCCGGATCGGCACCGCCGAAGCGATCCGCGTTTGCGACCTCTTCGACCGGCCGCTGGTGATCTCGTTCTGGTTCACCAAAGGGGACGGCTGTGTCGAACAACAGAACGTGGTCGAGCGCCTCTATCGGCGCTACCGTGGAAGGGTGGATTTCCTCTCGCTGGACATCCATGACGACAGGGACACGCTGCGCGACGTGATTCGTCAGCACGGCTGGACGATGCCGGTCGGCTACGACCGCGACGGGGCGGTGGGCAGCCTCTATGGGGTCGGCGGCTGCCCGACCTTCGCCTACGTCTACCCCGGCGGGACCTTGCAGGACGCCAGTATCGGCGACCTCACCACCGGCCAGCTCGAAGACCGGGTCGACCGGCTGCTCGCCGCGACCAGGGCGGCGGAGCGGAGCTGAGGTGTCCGGCGCCGCCGCGCAGCGGATAGGCTGGGTCCCGGCCCCGCGGCAGGGCTGGGTCGCCCCGCACATCGCTTCCGAGTTCCCCGGCCTGGGGATCGCCTGGGTCGAGGTGGACGCCAAGCCCGGCAAGAGCCCCGAACCGGTCCGGCGGCGGCTGCGCGACCTCTCCGACCGCACCAACGGCGCCCAGGCGATCCGCCTCAGGGAACGGCCGATCCCCTGGGCCTACCGGGTCTTCTACCGCCAGATCGGGCTCGACCCGGACCGTACCCGCACCGCCGTCGAGCAGCTGATGCTCGACCGCCTCCACGACGGCGGCTTCCTCAGCAGGGGACTGCCGGCCGACGCGCTCGACATCGCGATCGTCGAGACGGGGGTGGCGCTGCGCGCCTTCGACGCCGACCGCATCGTCGGCAGTCTCTGCATCCGCGACTCGGCTCCGGGAGAGAAGCTGGCGGGGCTGGGAAGCGAGATGGCGCAGGGGACGCTGACGATCGCCGACGAGATGAAACCGGTCGGCCTTCTTTTCGGCTCCACCGCCGAGGGCTACGGCGTCGAACGGGGGACCCGTCGGATCGCCATCGCCGCGGTGCAGGTCAAGGGCGTCCCCCAGATTGCCGTCGAGGAGGCTTTGTGGATGGCCGCCGCCACGCTGGAGGCTGTCTGACCTACACTTTCTGCTGATGCCCGCTCTGCTGAAACACGAGGAGTTCGCCGGGCTCGGGATCGGGGTCGACGAGCGCGAGGCGCGGCTCGAGCTGCGCCGTCAGATCTCACGCCTGGAAGCGGAGCTGTCTTCGGCCTTCGGCGAGGCTTTCGGCCATACCGAAGTCCCCCACCGGGTCGAGGCCATCGCCGCCGCGCCGCGGGTGCTCGACCTCGGCGAGCTGGAGGTGATCCGCGACCGCCTGGCCGAGCGAATCGGCGAAGCCCGCGCGGCTCTTGCCGACCGCGCGGTGGTCGAGACCCGGAACCGCGAGCTGCTCCGCGAAATGCTCGACGCGCCCGCCGAGTTCAAGTGGGTCCGCGTCAGCCGCGCCGACGTCGGCGAGCCCGGCTGCGGCGCCTGGCACTCGCGCCCGCTCCTCGGCCCGATCGGGATGTTGATGGGCTGGTGGCGGGTCAAGGTCTCCTCCGGATGTCCGTTATCCGGGCGGCTTGCGGCCGTTGAGCGCCAAGTCGAAGCCCGCGAAGCGACGGCAATCGGCTCCGCGACAGAAGCCCGCTCCGCGGGTCTCCACGCCTGACGAGCGGCCGCCGGCCCCGTGGGGCAACGCGCCGCTGGCTGAGCTGGTCATCCTCGCCGGCATCGTCTCGCTGGCGATCGGCGTGATCGGCGGCAACCCGACCCTGATCGGGGTCGGCGTCGTCTGCGCCGGGCTGGGCGGCCTCGAGGTGGCGATCCGCGAGCACTTCGCCGGCTACCGCTCCCACACCACCCTGCTGGCCGGAGCGGCCTTCGTCCTCACCACCGGCCTCGTCTACTACGTAGCCGATCAGATCCTCGCTGTGGCCCTGGCGATCGGCGCCGCCGCCTTCGCCCTCATCTTCTACCTGGCTCGCCGCGCATTCCAGCGTGCTTCCGGTGGCCTCAGCTACCGGGTCGGTGGAATGCGCGGCTGACTCGGGTTCTAAGCGGTAAGTGCCTCGCGGTCGACGGAGCGGGTCGCCAGCTCCTGCGCCAGCATCCGCCGCTGCCGCTCGGTCAGCGTCCCGAGCTGCTTGTTCTCGTTCAATGCCAGCGGCATCAGGAACTTGCGGGCGCGAGTACGCCCCCAGCGCCGCTGGCTGGTCAGCAGCTCGGAGATGGTCATGCTCTCGGTCTCCCACGGGCAACTGCGAACCACCTCCGCGGCATCCATGTCGCCCCGCGCGATCGCGCGCTTCAACTCGGCTCTTGCCAGCCGCACCATGTTGGCCCTCTCGAGCGCCCTCATGTGCTGCGGAGCCTCGATTGAGGCGATGTTCGATGGTGGTGCCGTTGAGGCAGCTTCCACTGGACTCCTCCCTTCAAAGGAATCGTTTAACTGGGGTATGGGGCTCGGGCCGGGCGACCGACGCCTCTCCCAAGGTCGTGGTCCTGACCGAACCCTCTTCTCTTGCTGACGTTCCGTGCCGGGCGATCAGCGAGGAGCAGAAGCTACGTCTTCGAGGTACCTGCCGTCAACCCGGCTGCACCGAAATGACGTCCGACCCATTCGCTAAGAGCAACAATTTCGGGTCGCTTCCCTGCTTGTCCGGATCTGGACAAGCCTGAAACTACCCCTGTCGGGGGATGTCAAGAATCCGTTACCTAAAAACTAAGTGCGTGGAAGTTCCGGGAAGTCCGCGACGACCCGGCCGATCGTCTCGAGCGCCCGGTCGAGGTGCTCGCGCTCGTGCGTCGCCATCAGGCTCGTCCGCAACAGCGCCCCGCCCGGGGGCACCGCGGGGTGGATGGCGACGTTGGTGTAGACGCCGTTGTCGAAGAGTGCCTTCCAGAGCATCACCGCCTGCCAGTCGTCCCCGACCATCACCGGCACCACCGGGGTGGTGGCTACGGCGCCGTCGGGAAGCGTCCCCGGCTCGATCACCTTCAGGCCGAGGTCGCGCAGGCCCTCGCGCAGGTACTCGGCGTTGTCGAGCAGCCGCTCGAAGAGCGCCGGCCCGTCGGAGCGGATCACCCGCAGCGCCGCCAGCGCCGCGCCGACCGCGGCCGGGACGGCGGAGGCGCTGAAGATGAAGGAGCGCGAGGAGACGCGCAGGTACTCGATCACGTCCCTCGGCCCGGCGATGAAGCCGCCGCAGGAGGCGAGGCTCTTGGAGAAGGTCCCCATCCGCAGGTCGACCTGGTCCTCGAGGCCGAACAGCTCGGCGGCGCCGGCGCCGCGGGCGCCGAGGACGCCGGCCCCGTGCGCCTCGTCGACCATCAGCCGCGCCCCGTAGGCCCGGCAGAGCTCGACGATCCGCGGCAGGTCGCAGACGTCGCCCTCCATCGAGAAGACGCCGTCGACGATCACTAAGACGCCGCCGCCGTCCTCGGCGGCGCGCTGGAGCATCTTCTCCAGCTTGTCCATGCGGTTGTGGCGGAAGGGCCGCAGCTTGGCGCCGGAGAGGCGGCAGCCGTCGAGGATCGAGGCGTGGTCGCCGGAGTCGCAGACGACGGTGTCGCCGGGGCCGAGGATGGTGCCGATGCAGCCGACGTTGGACTGGTAGCCGGTGGTGTAGACGATCGCGTCCTCGGTCCGCATCCACTCCGCCAGCTCCTGCTCCAGTTCCAGGTGCAGAGGGGTCGTCCCGTTCAGCAGCCGCGAGCCGGTGACGCCGGTGCCGAAGGTCTCCAGCGCCTCGCGCGCAGCGCCCTTGACCCGCTCGTCGCCGGTCAGGCCGAGGTAGTTGTTGGAGCCGAGCATGATCGTCTCCCGACCCTCCATCTCGACGACGGGGCCGGCCTGCGAGGTCAGCAGCCGGAAGTAGGGCAGGAGGTCGTGCTCCTTGGCGGCTTCGAGTTGCTCGAGGCGGTCGTGGTTGCGCGCCTTCTCGAAGACGTCGACGGGAGCCTTCGCGGTCTCGCTCATCTCCGGAAAGTGTAGGTTCCCGGCCGATGGGAAGCCTGACGATCCGGCCGGTGCGCAGCCGGCGCGACCTCAAGCGCTTCGTCGACCTGCCGTACCGACTCCACGCCGGGACGCCCTGGGTGCCGCCGTTGAAGCTGGAGCGGCGCCTCTTCCTCAACCGCAAGCTCAACCCCTATTTCAAGCACGGCGAGGCCGAGTACTTCCTCGCCCTGCGGGGGGAGAGGGTGGTCGGGCGCATCACCGCCCAGGTCGACAGCGCCTTCAACGCGTTCCACCAGAGCCGCTGGGGGATGTTCGGCTTCCTCGAGCTGGAGGACGACCAGGAGGCGATGGCGGCGCTGCTCGCGGCCGCCGAGGAGTGGCTGCGCGGCCGCGGCTGCGAGCGCATGGTCGGCCCGATGGACTTCTCGATGAACGAGGAGAGCGGGGTGCTGATCGAGGGGCACGAGCTGCAGCCGCTGGTCAGGCAGCCCTGGCACCCGCCCTACTACCAGCGCCTCTGCGAGGAGGCGGGCCTGCAGAAAGCGATGGACCTTTTCTCCTGGTTCCTCGACATCAGCGACCGCGAGGACATGCTGCCGATCCTCTTCGACCTCGACAAGCGCGCCCGCGAGGAGCACGGGGTGACGATCCGCCGGATGTCGCGATGGCATCTGCGCAAGGAGATGGACCGCTTCGCCGAGATCTACAACGCCGCCTGGAGCGAGAACTGGGGCTTCGTGCCCTACTCGAAGGAGGACCTCGACACCTACACGATCGACATGCACCTGATCTTCGCCAAGGACTGGTTCATGGTCGCCGAAAAGGAGGGCGAGACGATAGCGGTGGCGATCACCCTGCCCGACGTCAACCAGGTGCTGGTGAAGATGAAGGGCCGCCTGCTGCCGTTCGGCTGGTGGCACTTCCTCCGCCGCAACCGGATCGCCGACCGGGTTCGGGTCGGCTTCCTCGGGGTCAAGCCCGAGCACCAGCACACCGGCGTCGCCGCCTCCCTCTACGTCGAGCACTTCGACACCGCCGCGCGGGCGCGGCAGGACCACGGCGAGGCGGGCTGGATCCTCGAGACCAACGAGGCGATGAACCGCGGCCTGGAAGCGATGAGCGGGGAGATCGTCAAGAAGTACCGTGTTTACGAGTTATCCCTTAACGGGGGCGACCAGGGGGCGCGCTAGAGTCGCCACGGTGGAAGAGCTGCAACTGGACGGCGAGGTGATCGCCGAAGAAGACGCCGGGCCGCGCGACGCCACCGACCCGGTCCGGCCGCTTCCCGCGAGCTACGAGGAGCAGCCGGGAACCTCGCTGGCGCTGCGACCGGAGGTGCGCACCGCCGCCCTTGCCGCCGCCGGGGGAGTGCTGGCCGGCGCCGCCACCGTCGCCGCCGTGCGGGTCGTCGCCGGGGCCGCCACGAAGGTGCGGCCCGGACGCCGCCTCGGCCGCCGTCGCGAGCGCCAGAACGTCGTCGCCAGCCGCTCCTTCCTGGTCGACGTTCACCTCCTCGGCCGTTAATCGCCGATGGGGGGACCCGTCGAAGTCGAGGTGCGGCCGCCGTCGCCTTACCGGCTGCCGCGCGACAGCGCCGATCGGACCCTGCGGGTGCGGGGCGGGGTGGCGACGCGGCTTCTCCACGTCGGCGGCAGCCCGGTCCTCGTCCGCGCCTGGCAACCGGCCCGCGACCGGGTCCGCTTCCACGCCGAAGGGATCGACCCCGAGCGGGTCTCGCGACCGCAGATAGCCGCGGAGCCCGCCGGCGGCACAGCTGGTCGTGAGCAGCTCGAGGAGGCGGTCGAGCGGATGCGCTGCGCCCTCTGGGTCGACGCCGACCTCTCCGACTTCTACCGCCGCTTCCGCCGCGACCGCCTGGTCGGGCCGCTGATCCGCCGCATGCCGGACTTCCGCCCGAAAGGGCGGCCGTGGCCCTGGGAGGCCCTGGCCGCTGCCGTCGTCGGGCAGCTGATCGAGGCGGAGCGGGCGGCGCTGATCGAGCGGCGGATCGCCGGTCGCTGGGGGGTGCGGCTGGGCGAGGGGCGGGGCGCCCTGCGGGACGTCCCCGGTCCCACCGCAATCGCCGGTCGGGCGCCGGCGGAACTGGAGCAGATGGAGCTGGTGGGGAAGCGGGCGGTGGCACTGCGGCGGCTGGCACGCGACGTCGCCGCCGGCCGCTGTCGGATCGAGAGCCCGGACGCAGACGAGCGCCTGCTGGCGACGCCGCAGATCGGGCCCTGGACGGTCCAGTGCCTGGGCCTCTTCGGCCGCAACGAACTCGACTCCCTGCCCGCCGGAGACCTCGGCTACGTCAAGCTGATCGGCCGCCTCGCCGGCCTCGGGCGCCGCGCCACGGTCCCCGAGGTCGAACAGTTCTACGCGCCGTATGAGCCCTACCGCGGCCTCGTCGGGGCGCTGACCCTCGCCGGCCTTCACCGACGCGTCGCCCAGGGCCCGCCAGTGCGCCTCGCTGCTTAGTTCAAGCCCCCTTCTAGGCGGGTCGATAACGAGGCGGATGCACGTCCCCGCAGATAGGAACTGGCCCGAGCACGAGGTAAGGCGATTCCTCGACGAGCTCGCCGCGGGCGGACACGATTTTCGCCGTCTGGTCGAGCGGCTCCCGGTCATCGTCTACACCGCCGAGCTGGGCGAAAACGGCCGCTGGCGCTACGTCAGCCCCCAGGTCGAGGAGATCCTCGGCTACAAGCCGGAGGAGTTCGTCAGCGACCCCGGTCTCTGGGCGCGGCTCCTGCACCCCGACGACCGCAGCCGGGCGCTCGAGCAGGAGACCGAAGACCACCTCGGCAAACGCGACACGGCTCCGTCCGAGTACCGGATGTGGCGGCGCGACGGCTCGGTCGTCTGGATCCACGACGAGGCGGTGCTGGAAGCCGGCGAGGACGGAGTGCCGATCTGGCACGGCGTCCTCTACGACGTCAGCGAGCGCAAGGAAGCCGAGCAGGAACTGCAGCGGGCGCTCTCCCAGCAGGCAGTCGTCGCCCGGCTCGGCGAGCGGGCGCTGCAGAACGGCGACCCGGAGGAGCTGATGCAGGTCGCGACCGAGCTGATCGCCAAAGTCGCCGGCGTCCACAGCGCCTGCATCTGGGAGCTCGGGCGCGACGGTCGCAGGCTCAACCTCAGGGCCGGGCTGGAGGAGTCGGTCACCGGCGCCGGCCGTCGGGTCTCGGCCTCCCGCGACTCCCACGCCGGCGCCGCCCTCGACTCCGGCACCCACGCGATCGTCCCCGACTGGGAGCAGGAGACGCGCCACACGATGCCGCCGGTCCTGCGCGTCTTCGGCGCCGCCAGCAGCCTCGCCGTGGTGATCGACGGCAAGAACCGGCCCTTCGGCGTGCTCGACGTCCACGCCACCGAACCGCACCGCTTCAGCGCCAAGGACGTGCCCTTCGTGCAGGCGGCGGCCAACGTGCTCGCCGACGCGATCGAGCGCCACAACGCCGACCAGGCGCTGCGCTACCGCGTCCTCCACGACGCGTTGACGGGCCTGCCCAACCGCCTCAGCTTCGTCGACGCGCTCGGCGAGTCGCTCGCCAAAGCCTCCGTCTCCGGCTCCCCCGTCGGCATCCTCTTCCTCGACCTCGACCACTTCAAGCTGATCAACGACAGCCTCGGCCACCACGCCGGCGACGCCCTGCTGCGCGCGGTGGCGCCGCGCCTGCGCGCGCACCTGCGCCCGGGCGACGTCGTCGCCCGCTTCGGCGGCGACGAGTTCGGGATCCTGATCGACCGCCTCGCCGACGAAGGGGAGGCGGTCGCGATCGCCGACCGGGTCGCGGCTGCCTTCGCCCAGCCGTTCACGATCGACGGCGTCGACCACTTCGTCAGCGCCAGCATCGGCATCGCCGTCTTCGGGCCCGGGCAGGAGCGTCAGGTCAACGCCGAGCTGCTGATCCGCGACGCCGACGCGGCGATGTACCGGGCCAAGGAGAGCGGCCGCTCGCGCTGCGTCCTCTTCGACGCCGAGATGCGGGCCGGCGCGATGCGGCGGCTGGAGGTCGAACGGGAGCTGCGCCACGCCCTCGACCGCGACGAGCTCGCCCTCCACTACCAGCCGGTGGTCAACCTCCGCTCCGGGGAAATCAGCGGCCTGGAGGCGCTGGTGCGCTGGCGCCATCCCGAGCGCGGCCTGCTCGACCCGGCGGAGTTCGTCTCGATCGCCGAGGACAGCGGGATGATCGAGTCGATCGGCAGTTGGGTCCAGGAGCGCGCCTGCCGTCAGGCGCTCGAGTGGCACCAGCTGCGGCCGGATGCGCGGCCGCTCGACGTCGCCGTCAACCTCTCCGCCCGTCAGGTCGCCAATCGTGACTTCGCGGCGACCGTCGAGGAGGTCCTCGCCCGCACCGGCCTCGACCCCGTCAACCTCCGTCTCGAGGTCACCGAGAGCGTCCTCGTCGACGAGTCGGCGACGGCGATCTCCTCACTGGAGAAGCTGAACGAGATGGGGGTGCGGCTGGTGCTGGACGACTTCGGCACCGGCTACTCCTCGCTCGCCTACCTCAACCGCTTCCCCTTCCACGCCTTGAAGATCGACCGCTCCTTCGTCGAAGCCCTGGGGATCGAGCAGGAGGCGACCGCGATCGTCGAGGCGATCATCGGCATGGCGCGGGCGCTATCGCTGGAGGTGATCGCCGAGGGCGTCGAGAGCGAGGTGCAGCTGGCAGAGCTGCGGCGCCTGCGCTGCGACTACGGGCAGGGGCACCTCTTCCAGGCGGCGATGCCCGAGCGTGAGGTGAGCCGGCTGATCGCCGAAGGCGCGCTCGGCTATTCGGGGATTTCGCCCGAAGGCAAGTAGGAGTTGTCGAGCAGTTCGCTCGTCTGCGGCAGCGAGTCGATCAGGTCGTTGTCGCGCATCCAGCCGGCGAAGGTTTCCCACTCCTTCGGGTCCATGTAGCCGTAGGGCCGGCTCCCGGCTCGGGCGCCGAGCAGGGGCAGCGTCGCCTTCACCTCGGCGGCGGCCAGTTTCGGTTCCAGGTCCGGGTTGGCTTCGGTGATCGCCTTGGTCGCCCCACCCGGGTTTTCGACCGCCGCCTCGGTGCCGCGCTGCAGCGCGGCGAGGAAGAGGCGGAACTTTTCCGGGTCTTCTTCGAGCTTGCCGCGGTTGGCGACGAAGACGAGCTCGTCGTAGGTCGGCACCCCGAGCTTGTCGACCGGCGTCACCACCGGCGCTTTGCCGCGCTCGCGCAGGTCGACTCCCTCGACGTTGCTGTAGCCGCCGAGCATCGCCTGGGCGGAGCCGCCGACCAGGGCGGGGAGGAGGCCGAAGCCGACGTTGACGGACTTGACGTCTTCGGGGGTCAGTTTCACGCGCGCCAGGATCGTCTTCAGGAAGGCGTCCTGGTAGGGGATGCCGGCGGTGGCAATCGTTTTTTCCTTTAAGTCGCCGACGCCTTTGATCCCGGATTGCTTCAGCCAGATCAGCGAGGTGAGCGGGCGGTTGACCAGCGCCCCGACGGCGACGACGTCGAGTCCCTGTTCGCGGGCCAGCGCCACCTCGGGCTCGTAGGAGATCGCCAGGTCGGTGCGACCGGCGGCGACCTGCTTGACCGGCGCCGCCGGGTCGGAGGGCGCGTCGATGCTGACGTCGAGCCCGGCTTCTTCGAAGTAGCCGAGTTTCTGCGCCATGTAGATCCCGGCGTGATCCGGGTTGGGGTAGAAGTCGAGCGTGAGGCTGAAGCTTTCGCGTTCGGCGCCGCCTTCCTCGCTCTTCGAACCGCAGGCGGCGAGGGCGAGCGCGATCGTCAGTACGGCGACGGCGATCGCCGGAATCCGGAGGCGCGTCATCGCAGAAGTTCTATCGCCAACGGACGACGCGCCGCTCCGCGAGGGCGGTCAGGCCCATCAGTCCGAGCGCAATCGCTGAGAGGACGGCGACGGTGGCGAACTGGCGGGCGACCTCGAAGTTCGCCGCGTCGGACTGGATCAGGTGCCCGAGGCCCGCGCTCGAACCGGCCCACTCGGCGAAGACGGCGCCGATCGGCGCGATCACCACGGCGATCCTGGCCCCCGTGAACACGTGGGGCAGGGCGGTGGGAGCTTCGACCCGCCGGAGCAGCTGCCAGCGGGAGGCGTTGAGGCTGCGCATCATCTTCACCGCCTCCGGTTCGACCGATCGCAGGCCGTCGAGGGCGTTGATCGTGAGGGGGAAGAAGCAGACCAGGGCGATGATCACGACCTTCGGCGCGATCCCATAGCCGAACCAGACGGTGAGGATCGGAGCGATGACGAGGACCGGGATCGTCTGCGAAGCGACGATCAGCGGGTAGGAGGCGTCGCGGACCGCGCGCCATTGGTGCATCGCGACCGCGAAGCCGATGCCGACGACGATCGCGGCAAGGATGCCGAAGACCATCTCCCGCAGCGTCACCCAGGCGTTTTCGGCGAGCAGGCCGCGGTTCTCCCAGAGCGACCGGGCGATTTCCGTCGGCGAGGGCACCAAATACGGTTCGAGGTTGAGCGCGTCGGCGATCGCCCCGGTCGAGGCGGCGATCTGCCAGAGCCCGATCAGGGCGGCGAGCAGCGCCGCCGGCAGCAGCACCCGCCTCACCGCGACCCCTCGCGCAGCGCGTGCAGCGCCTCCTCGCGGGCGGCGACGAAGCCGGCGTCGGTGACGGCCTCGTCGCGGTCCTCGGCCCGGCGTCCCGGCACGCTCAGCTCGGCGACGATCCGGGCGGGGCGGGCGGAGAGGACCGCAACCCGGTCGCAGAGGTAGAGCGCCTCCTCGACGTCGTGGGTGACGAGGACGACGGTGCGGGGATCGGTCCGCAGCGCCGCCGCCAGCCACTCCTGCATCTCGGCCCGGGTGATCGCGTCGAGGGAGGCGAAGGGCTCGTCCAGGGCCAGCACCGGCTTACCTGCGACCAGCGTGCGCAGGAAGGCGACCCGTTGCCGCATCCCGCCCGAGAGCTCGGTGGGGCGGGCGGTCTCGAAGCCGCCGAGGCCGAAGCGGTCGAAGAGCTCGGCGGCGGCGGCACGGGCCGGTCCTCGCCCCATGCCCTGGTTGCGGAGGGCGAGGGCGGCGTTGTCGATCGCCGAGTACCAGGGGAGAAGCAGGTCGCGCTGGGGCATGAAGGCGCAGTTCGCCAGGCGCTCGGCGGCCGCGCCGTGGCCGCCGACCTCGATCGTGCCGCTGCTCTGCTCCCGCAGCCCGCAGATCAGCTCCAGCAGCGTCGACTTGCCGCAGCCGGAGGGCCCGACCAGGCCGACCACGCCGTGCGCGTCCACCGCCAGGTCGAGGAAGTCGAGCGTGCGCAGCTCGCCGTAGGAGTGGCCGACCCCGCGCAGGAGGATTCCCCCCGCCGTCGTATCTGCGAGGGGCGACGGATCGACGGTTTGAGATTTCCCAGTTTGGGGCTTGATCCTGGTATCCTGGCGCACTCCGCACTCCTGACCAAGGAGGTCAGGAAAGTCGAAATCAGGGTGGTGCGGAGCCCGAGGAATCAGTATGGACCCGGCAATCGTCCTTTTCGGATTGGGCATCGGCGTGCTCGTCGGTATGACCGGCATGGGTGGAGGCTCGCTGATGACCCCACTGCTGATCCTGATCTTCGGGATCCAGCCGACGACGGCGATCGGCACCGACATCTTCTACTCGGCGGTGACCAAGACCGTCGGCGGTTGGCGCCACTTCCGGATGAAGACGGTGAACATGGAGCTGGTCCGCTGGCTCGCCACCGGCAGCGTCCCCGCCGCCATCGCCGGGGTTGCCCTCGTCTCCTACATCCAGGGCCAGTTCGGCGAAGACCGGCTCAACGAACTCGTCTACGCGGTCCTCGGCGGCACCCTCCTGATGGTCGGGATCATCACCCTGACCCGGGCGCTGATCCTCCGCAACCTGATCGACGAGCGCGACCGCTTCGAGGTCGAGCGCCGCCACAAGGTCGCCGCGATCGTGATCGGCGCCACCACCGGCTTCGTCATCGGCGTCACCTCCGCCGGCTCGGGCACGGTGATCGCGATCCTGCTGATCGCCGTCTACCGCCTGGCGCCGAAGAAGGTGGTCGGCACCGACGTCTTCCACGCCGCGATCCTGCTCTGGGCTGCGGGCATCGCCCACTGGGTGGGTGGGAACGTCGACTTCACCCTTGCCGCCAACATCCTGATCGGCTCGATCCCGGGCGTGATCATCGG
>Ga0157372_10000237_pt1 | contig 61040 bp, 62 predicted proteins | sample C55metaG_FD_115307 | JGI IMG/M metagenome (GOLD analysis project Ga0157372, IMG submission 115307) | Corn rhizosphere microbial communities from Kellogg Biological Station, Michigan, USA - C5-5 metaG | ecosystem: Host-associated > Plants > Roots > Rhizosphere > Soil | place: USA: Michigan... | reverse complement strand
GGAGCACATCAATCTGAGTGGGGATTACGTCTGGCGGACAAATCTAAAGCTGGGACAGGGTAAATACCGTTCATTACGCTCAGTGGATAGTGGTCTGTACAAAAAACAGGCTTAGCGTAGGATATTTTCCGTTTTCCAAGCGGACCCCGGATACGTCGTCCCTGGCGGCGCAGTACGGTATCGGGGTCTGGAAAGCGAAAGGCGCAGCTGGCTATCTGACCTACCATAACGGGATTTATCACACCGGGCACATCGAGGGTGACCTGACGGCGGCTCACGCCGCCGGAATCGATGCGCTGAATACTGTGAACCATGCCCCTGTTCTGGAAAAAAACGATGTGCTCGCGCAGGCGCTGGGGCTCACGGGTACGCCAGGCTTGATTGTGATGCCGGTGAAGAAGGCCTCACCTGAAACCATCACTGTCTTTGCCGGGCTGGCGTCACCGGAGCAGATTCTGGCGGCGATCGATAAAGCACAGCACTGACGCGCCCGGTCCCGCCGGGCTTGTCCAACCCGGCAAAAGCAGGATGACCCTCTGCCTTTGCCGGGTTACCGGTTACCTATGATGTCGCTTTTAAGATAATCAGACAAACTGGCGTGGTGCGCTGTGTTTTAAGCGGGATTTATAAATAGTCTGAAATAAATATCAACAGCGTATCTGTTTGTTATCTATATTATTTCATTTTTTAAATGCACTACTGACAGTGAATATGATGGTCGCAATGTCTCGTTTTGGCGCCTCTGTCGAGACGGAGGTGACTTATAAAAAGATAAATAAACGACTGTGCTGAAAACCAGCACTATTCAAAAATGAAAGAAGGCTTCAGCTAAAAGATTTTATGCTGTCAATAATTCTGTTTAAACAGGATGATGCTGTTAAAACTCTGTTAAAAATATATTTCCCAATGCTTGATTTTAATTTCACTAAAAACACCAGAATCTACTACGCTTAGGTTATCCTTGGATAGCCAGCACCAGTAACCAAGGATAATCAGCAGATTGTTCGCTTGTTTCTCTTCCGGGTGGCTCCTGAGATTGATAAGCAGAGCTGCTAGTTGATCTAAACAAAGGCCACGCACATGTGTGGCCTTTTCAGAAGAATTAAATTACCAAACTACGCAGAGGTTATCTATGACAGATCATTCCAGTAACGTTGATTCATTAACAGAAAATAAAAACAGCATGATTCTACCTGTGCATAACAAAAAATCAGTTGCATCGGATGAAGAAAATCCATTTGACAGCATTGAACTTCCTTATCCTTCAGAAGATGAGGTTAAGAAATAAAACTGGTTACAAGATTGCTTAGCTGTTCATCACTTCAGTGAAAATGATAATGTCACAAAAGCTCCATTTTTTTGGTTTTCATTTGCATTTCGTTATGATTAATACCTCCGGCATTGATGAAATGTCGTTGTTAATAAAGATGAACTTTGATTACGAGATTGTTTTGGCAGGAAATCTATTGACTTTTGAAGCTGATTTTTTTAAGCGCCGATAGATGTAAATCAATTTCATCGACTGAACAACTGCTTTCATATTTCTCCAGGTATAAAGCTTTCAGGTAGTCTTCTAACATCTTCCTGCTGAATTTTTCACGCGCGTGTGTACTAAGAAGAACAATGATGGCTTCGCCAATTATTGCATGTTCGTTTTTCATCATAACTCCTTGGTTAGAAACATTAATGTTTCGGACCTAAGGAGTAATGAATCTTAATCGGTAGGCTTCGCAGTACATTAAGGCTAGCATGCTCTGATAAAAAATGGAAAAATTTAGATTCATATAAAGCGCGCATATTTATATGATGAAATAGAGGTAAAGTATAAAATCAACTTACCGTTCTGAAATGTTCATCAGGATAGTGTAACATATGATTATCATAATCAATCTCGGGGTGTTTCGGCGCTGGTGACCTGAATGATAAGCTGTGTTGTTAGAGGCTATATATGGCACTGTATTTTGTACAGTTTACGTTTTTACGGTCGAAGCGATAGTTTCCATGAAAAGTCGCATAACAGGACTGAGGCAAGTCTATGAAAAAGGTTTTGGTCTTCTTTAATTCGCAGCAGGTAGAAGTCGTAACTTTATCAAAATCTTTAACCTGTATTGTGCGAAATTATCCGAACGGTGAAGAAGTTACACTAAAGATAATGCTCACTGGAATCCATTCCTTAACTGGCGATCATACTAAAATTTATGTTGCATCTGACCGGGAGCTTACACAAGAAGAAGTGACGAGTGCGGTGACCAGGTCTCTGTGATCCGTGAATATGGACGAACTTGCAACCGAATCCCATCCTCCCGGAAATCATATTAATGCTTCACACTGTCCTGTTTGAATTTATGGTGCCCCCCTAAGCGGAGGGGCTAAATAACCAGATTACTCCTCTCCATTGGCGCTAATCGTGATTGTAGCAGCGGGGCTGGAGGTTTAGCGTTTTCTCGACTGGTACAGGGTTGCTTTTGCGGTCCTGGCTCCCCAATAGCGCTTTCAAGTTGTTGGGGCATTTGTCAGACAGGGTTACCCTGTCTGGCCGTTAAATTCTCTGGCACAGCGACAAAATTGATAGGTTGATGACGCAGGCGCTAGTGACCTAATCTGTCCTTCGGGAGTTTTTATGCAGGGATTTTGTCATGTCATTAGCAAAGCATCTTAAATGGGGGGGTGGGCTCACACTTGCCGTTACGCTGTTGAGTGGGTGTATTCCTTATCCGCGGGAACAGCCGGGATATATCGAACTTTGCGAAAGTGAGCATACCTTTAGCGTGAATAGCCCAGAAGGAAAGCGGGAGATCGTGCTTGAAACTTATCTCTACGATCACGCGATTCCTGGCCGATATGTCCCTGCTAAACGTTCTAGCTTCACTATTCCCAATGTACAAGGGCCTGAGGCTAGACCAGAATTTTATGTCCAGCTGATTGCCTATAACACTGGGCGGCAGCGGCCATCGCGTCCGGGAAGCAAAGGCCGACCAGCTGTCCCCATTATGCTCGATGCCCGAAAAGCCTATATCGATCTCGGTGATGGGAAACGCCTTAACGCGCGTCCCGAAATTTTCCTTAACACTACCTCATTTCCCTATGATTTCCCGGAAGATCAGATGTAGTATTCGAGGCCTTCACCTTATGACATCAACAGTGATGAGGTGCACCGCAATGTCCCGAGGATTACCAATAATGATGATTATGGCTCAGCCTATGTCGTCTTTAAAATTTATAACAAGTACGCGAATGAAAAATGGGCCATTCACCTCGGCGAGTTGAAGATTGCAGGGCAGAAAATCACGGTTCCGCCGCTGAAGCTTTGCTATCAGCCGACGCTGAAATGGATTGGTATTGAACCGCTGATGCGGCCATAGACGTCATTCGCAATCATATTCATAGCCCATTATTTTGTCGCCGGTTTCATTTATCCTATGGCTGCGGGAGCGTCAACCCTACAGCAGATATCGATGCCCGTAGGTAAGTAAAATTATCGGACGTATTAAAATGGGCCTTTTGCCATGACCTGCTCCCCATTTATTAACATATGCTGAAGTTAGAAAGGTCCGCTATGTGCCAAGAGCGGACAAAGCCTCTTCATGAAGTAGCTAACTTTAGTGTTTCACTACATTACCGATTTAGAGAAGTTCTGTTCGAAGCACATGAATTTATGGTTTTTATGTAGTAAACACTCATCCCAAGCATTTTGCACATCAATATGGGGATAGGCTCGGCTATCGACTCAACATCCTCTCGTGTCTATTCTCGTCCGAAGTCCTTCTCTTTGGCTTCAAGTAGGGACCTACTCCCAGTCCTGGATACAACGATCAGTTAGTAATGTTGGTTTGATTACCTTCTAATTTCCTGTTTCTCCATCCCGCTGCAAATTCAAATGGTGTCTGGTAATTCAGCGCCGAATGTGGACGGCACTCATTATAATCCTGCCGCCAATCATTAATGATTTTCCTGGCGTGAACAACATCGCTGAACCAGTGGTCATTCAGGTATCAGCGTAATGCAGCCCAGAATACGCGTGAACTGTATGCCTGAAACGCGTATTCATGAGGATGTCCTCATGTGGCTTGTGAAGACATTATTGATATCGCGGTGTGTTAATGAACGGGGAGCAGGTCAAGCACATAAGGGCAACGCTGTTATGTCTGGCGATGAACATTTTCGGGAAGATGTTACTGAGGGGTGATGAGATTCGCATAGTACGGTGTAGGGCGATAAAACTCCGGTTGGCGTAATATGCATTTCGGTTATCAGCTTGTATAAAGTGAAAGTGGAGGTATTGCCACCATGAGAGTCATCAGACCTGAGTCAAAAAATGAAAAATTCGTGTAAGGCTGTAATCAAAACATACGCTGACAAGATATGCTGAATATTATCGTGTTCCACAGAATGATTTTGTTACTCTGTCTTCTCAGCAGTAAATTTTAGTCGCTGTCGCCGACTCGGGAATATTTATTTATCGCAAAGCGTTACACTGGCGGCAGTCAGCCCTTTTTGTCCGCGCTGGATAGCGAATTCAACTTTTTGTCCTTCAAAAAGTGTCTTAAAGTTATCACCAAGAAGAGCAGAAAAATGTACGGGTACATCCTTCCCGCCATCGAGAGGAGAAATGAAACCAAAGCCTTTTTTTTCGTTAAACCACTTTACCAAACCTTTACTTCGTGATGACATACTGACTCCTCGTAAATGATATAAAGTTGATAGTAAACGAGTACCACTAACCTCAGGATTATCAAAAGATACCAGCAGTTGTCCTTAATAATGTTTGCTGCCCGCTGTTATGTTTGATACTTCGTCTCGATGGAGGTCATTAACACATGGCGCGTAATAATTAGCAATTTCTATTTTTATAACATAGAAATGCTTGCAGGAATGAATTAAAGGTGGATTTAAGGTTTTTTTCAGCGTATGGTTGTTGCGAATTTAAAAAAGGAATTAATTTGTCGCGTAAAATGACTGGAATTGTCAAAAGTTTTGACATTCTTAGTGGTAAAGGTCTCATCATCCCATCAGATGGCCGAAAAGATGTTTTGCTTCATGTTTCTGCTGTTAGTTGCGGCGAAACAAATCAGCTCATTCCCGGGCTCCGTATTGAGTTTTGTCGTATCAATTGCCTTAGTGGTCCTGTTGCAGCGAATATTTACTTAGCATGAATATCATACAATTAGAGGGTCTGATTGGTTTCATTCACCCTTTTTCCCCATAAATGTCGTCTAAAAGTAGCTCCCCTTGTTTTCTCCCTTTTGTAGATTAAAACTGATGAATACAAATTAAGCGTTCAATTTTTAATCAGGCATGATAAGCTGAAGCTCCTTCATTGAAAGGTTAATCAGAATGTCTATTATTGATTACGCAATGAAATTCATCAGTGGTGCATCGATGACCCCTGTCATCTGCCCCGTCTGTGGCTTCCGGTCATCTCAATCTCTCGCGAAAGTTCGCCGTAAGCAAGCAATGCTGTGCCCGGGATGCAAGGCGCTGTTTGTCTCGTCGCCTTAATCCTTGCACTCATTCGACCATTAGCCCGGTGTTCGCGGACTTAAATCATATTCCCGCAGCTGTTGAATCCCTGATGCCTCACGCCCATCCTGAGAGAACGTTTCTGAACTGATTTCGCAACTGCTCCTGCGCGCTAACGTCGCATCAGAGCAACTCTATGAAAATGAACCCCCGGACGTGGTTTAACCGCTCCCAGCTTCCGGTACAGGTCGCCGGATACGTTACCTTTCCGGCGAACTATGCTGACGATGAATCCAGTCAGCGATCAGAGCTTTTTTCGAACGCTCAGATGGAACGCTATGGAAAAATACTGGCACACACACATAAATTATCGCCCGATAAACTTCCATATTATCTTCTGAAACGACTCGCGGACAACGAAGCTGTCATCACACAAAACTGCTACGAGCTTAATGCCGGGATAAAAACGAGCGTCATGCCTGCAGGGGAATGGCTGCTTGACAATTACTACCTGATTGAAGAGCAAATCCGTACTGTCCGCCAGCATTTGCCGAAAAGTTTTGGTAAAGGCCTTCCCTCGCTGATGTCACCCTTCAGTTGCCCACGAGTTTATAATATTGCCTCAGAGGCCATTGCTCACGGTGATGGGCGCTGGGACGTAGCCAGCCTGACCAGTTATCTCACGGCCTATCAGCAGGTGACCCCGTTGACATTAGGCGAGGTCTGGGCATTGCCGGGGATGCTGCGACTTGCTTTGATCGAAAATGTTCGGCGTATCAGCATGGATGTGATAAAGGCTCAGCGTGAACGTAACCTTGCAGGTACATGGATTACTAAAATTTTCGAATGTGCCGAAAATAAGCCTGCTGATTTGATTACGGTAATTGCCGATATGGCGCGCTCCCGGCCACCGATGACCAGTGCATTCGTTGCAGAACTTGTGCGGCGCCTGCAGGGACATGGAAACGTGCTGTCCTTACCTCTGACCTGGGTTGACCAGTGCCTTGCAGAACAGGGGATAACAAGTGAGTCGCTCATACAAAGCTTCAGTCAACAACTTGCTGCCAGCCAATTGTCCATCAGTAACAGCATCGCAGGGCTGCGGTTACTGAGCGAAACGGACTGGGCCGATTTTGCGGAAACGATAAGCGTCGTCGAACAGGTACTGCGCAATGATCCTGCCCGTATCTATCCCGGGATGCATTTCGATACCCGGGACCATTATCGCCATATTATTGAAATTCTTGCGAGACACAGCGACTTCAGTGAGCCTGAGGTCGCTACCATTGTGCTTGCGCTTTCAGCGGAAACAGCGCCGGAAACACTGGAGCATCACGTTGGCTTTTTTCTGGCAGGCGAAGGCCGGCAGCAACTGGAACTTCATCTGTTGGCTGAGACCTCGAAGCTCATACGTATTCGGCACAGTTTTAACAGAATCACCCTGCTGTCATGGCTTGGAAGCTTGGCATTGTTAACTACCGCAACGGCAGCGGAAATTTTACACGCAACGTACCTGCAGGGCGCAGACTGGCTATTGATCGCCATAATATTACCTCTGATTATCGCGCTGACCCAGTTAATGAGTGATTTGTTGAGTGATGCAACCACCCGTTTTCGCCTTCCTCGCCCATTACCAGCAATGGACTTTTCATCCGGTATTCCGGCTGACAGTGCAACCATGATCGTGATGCCATGCATGCTGACGAGTCAGGAAAGTATCACTACGCTCCTCACAAGCCTTGAAGTCTGCTGGCTGGGAAATCAAAACGAATACCTTCGTTTTGCTTTGCTGACCGATTTCGCTGATTCAGCAAATGAACCAACACCTGAAAGTAATGCTCTTCTCAGGCAGGCCATAGACGATACGGCGGCGCTTAACAGGCGTTATCCTTCCAGCCGCCCAAGATTTTATCTGCTACACCGACAGCCTGAATGGAATCCGGTTGAAGGAATATGGATGGGATATGAACGCAAACGGGGAAAACTGGCATTGCTTAACAGGTGGCTGCGCCGTCCCGGGACACAGTTCATCAGTGCCGCAGGCATGCCAGCCCATCTTTTACCAGGCCATATTAAATACGTCATCACACTGGACAGTGATACGGTATTGCCGCGCGATACCGCGCACAAACTGGTTGCCACAATGGCACATCCGCTCAATAAGCCAGAGTACGATCCGGTTCTCCAGAGGGTTGTCAGAGGTTTCGGCATTTTGCAACCCGGCCTCGCGGAAGAGATACCTCGTAACGGGCAGGGGCGTTATGCCGCGATGCGCAGCAGCGTACCTGGCAGTAATCCCTATTCGATGATGTCTTCAGATATTTATCAGGATCTCTTTGGAGAGGGATCGTTCGTGGGCAAGGGTATTTATGATGTCGATATCTTTGTTCAGGCCACCATTAACGCCTGTCCTGAAAATCTGGTTCTCAGTCATGATTTACTGGAAGGATGCTATGCACGCTCTGGACTATTGAGTGAAATCTTGCTTTACGAGCAGTACCCCAATAATTATCTTTCAGATGTCGCACGTCGCTCACGCTGGATACGGGGAGACTGGCAACTGCTTAACTGGCTGAGGCCACGCGTCAGAAAAGCAAATGGAAGCCATGATAAAAACCCGTTGTCCGCACTTTCTTACTGGAAACTTGTCGATAATTTGCGTCGCAGCCTGGTTACTCCTTCTTTACTGTTATTGCTATTTTTCGCCATGCTTTGGGCACCCAATCCGTTTTACTGGCTTGGTACACTATCGCTTATCTGGCTGCTGCCTGCCATGCTCGCCATCATGCATGACCTTCTGCATAAACCGCTTCGTCGCCACTTTAAAAAGCATTTTTTACTGGTAGGGGCAGGGGCATTCAGACGTCTTTCAGGGACAGGGCTCAATTTGGCGATATTACCGCATGAAGCCGGATATTCTTTAAAAGCAATTGTTGTGACCTTGTGGCGTCTGAGCATCAGCAAACGCAACCTGAGCCAGTGGGTTAGCCACAACCCAGATAACAATCAGGGCAGAGCCTCTGTTGCTCGTTTTTATCAGGCAATGTGGCTGAATGTTATATGTGCCCTTGCACTCACACTTCTGACCGCAAAATTTTCACCTCAGCTGCTGCCGGTTGCTTTCCTGATCACCCTTTTATGGTGCCTGGCCCCGCTGTTGATGTACTGGCTGAGCCGACAGCCAGTACATAAGGTATTTTCACCAAATGAAAAACAAAAAAAACTGTTGCGCCAGACGAGTCGTGAAATCTGGGCGTTTTTTGAGACTTTTGCCACTGAGAAAGAGAACTGGCTTCCACCTGACAATTACCAGGAAAAACCGCAACCGACTACTGCTCACCGCACTTCGCCTACCAATATCGGCCTTTCCCTGATGGCTAACCTCACGGCATGGGACTTTGGTTATCTGCCCGGGGGAGAGGTGCTTCGGCGCGTGTCGCTCACGCTCGATACGCTGGATAAACTGGAACACTACCGTGGCCATCTTTACAACTGGTATGACACCCTGACGCTGGCCCCTCTCAGCCCACGTTATATTTCGAGCGTTGACAGCGGTAACATGGCGGGTCACTTGTTGACGCTGCGTGAAGGACTGTCCGCCATGCGTCATCAGCCTGTTTTAAATACCCAACAGATACTTGCCGGGCTGAACGATACACTGGATATTCTCGATAAACAGTGGAGCCAGAGTCCACCCTTGAGTCTTCCGTTGTTACGAAAACACTGCCTGATCGCCGAGTCGCTTCCCGCACATGTGTTTTTCAGCGAGCTGAAAAAGATGCGCATCCATTGCAAGAACCTGGTAACACAAAGTCACCAGGGAACTCCACTCCAGCAGCGCTGGGCAGGACATCTGGAACATCAACTGGTACAGTTTTGCCACGAATGGTCGTTTCTGCTCCGCTGGTTACCAGCCTCCTGGAACGAACAGACACTCCCTACTCTGGGCTGGCTCGCCAACGCGACCTTTAACGGTAAAGGAAGCCCCCCTGCATCAACGACGCTGCTGGCCCGGATGAGACTGAATATTATCACCGAGCTTGAACAGCGACTGGATGACCATTCACGGATGGATTTCGCCTTTCTGTACAATGAAGCAACCAGCCTGCTCAGGGTCGGTTATAACTGTGATACGAATACACCCGACAAAAGTCATTACGATCTCCTTCCATCTGAAATTCGCCTGACCAGTTTTCTGTCCATCGCAACTAATCAGTTGCCGCTTAAAAGCTGGTACGCTCTGGGGCGGCTGTTTACCACGATTGATAATGAAACTGCCCTGATGTCATGGAGCGGTTCTATGTTTGAATACCTGATGCCAAATCTTGTAATGCCCTCCTGGCCTGGTAGCCTGCTCGATGAGATGAGTCGATCTGCAGTCATGCGCCAGGTTGACTGGGGAAAAGAACGCGGTGTGCCATGGGGCGTATCGGAGTCCGGCTATCATGCTTTTGATGTTCAGCATAATTATCAGTACCAGGCATTTGGCGTGCCTGGCCTTGGTCTTCGCCGGGGTCTTGCCGATGACATGGTTGTCGCCCCTTACGCCACTCTGCTTGCATTAATGATCTCGCCTCAGGAAGCCTGTAGAAATTTGTTCAGGCTGGAAAAAAATGGAGCACGTGGCGAATATGGTTTTTATGAAGCACTGGACTATACCACCTCACGTCTCACAAGCGGGCAATTGTATGCGGTAGTACAGTCATGGATGGCACATCACCAGGGTATGGCGTTTCTGGCACTGGCTAACGTGCTGCTTGACGCTCCCATGACTGAGAGATTTATGTCCAGTAAGGTATTCCGGTCTGCGAGCCTGCTTTTACAGGAGCGAGCACCGGATGCTATCGACCTTTACAGTCCCCGCCGTCATTTTGAATCTCATGAGGGCAGGATCAGCCCCGTTCGCCATGAGCCCCGGATTTTCAATGGTGTGGACTCGCTGGCCCCGGATATTCAGCTACTTTCCAACGGTCATTATCATCTGATGGTGACTGCGGGTGGGGGAGGCTACAGCCGCTGGAATGATATTGCTCTTACGCGCTGGCGCAGTGATACCACCCGCGACAACTGGGGGGCATTCTGTTTTATCCGTGATACGCAGACTGGCGACGTATGGAGCAATACCTGGCAACCCACGGGAAACACTACAGAACAAATCGAAGAAGTGATATTTACTGACGCAGGCGCTGAATTCAGCCGCACTTTCAGCGGACTTAGTGTTAAAACTCAGATCGTGATTTCGCCGGAGGATGACATTGAACTTCGGCGACTCACACTGACTCATCGTGGCCGTCATCCCCGCACACTTGAGCTGACAACCTATGCTGAAGTAGTACTGGCACCCGATGCAAGCGATCTGGCGCACCCAGCTTTCAGCAACCTGTTTATTCAGACTGAGCTGGAGCCTGATCGGGATGCCATCCTTTGCCACCGTCGCCCTCGCTCGCCGGATGAACCTATTCCCTGTCTGTTTCACATGATGGTGTTGCGTGGCGATAACCGTAAACCCGTCTCGTTCGAAACGGACAGGGCTAAATTCCTTGGCCGTGGCAGAACCCCTGCAGATGCCCTTGCCATTGAGGAAGGAGGGGAGCTCAGCAACACCTCAGGATCTGTATTGGATCCGGTACTGGCCATACGCCATGCCATTATTCTGCTGCCAGGCCAGCCGGTCACGATCGATATCATTTATGGCATCAGCGAAAGCCGCCAGAAAAGTCTGGCGTTGCTGGAAAAGTATCGTGATTACCATATTGCGGATCGTATGTTTGAGCTGGCCTGGTCTCATAGTCTGGCTGTCCTGCGCCAGATGAACGCCAGTGAAGATGATGCCACTTTGTTTAATCGTCTTGCGAGCGCAGTGCTTTACCCCAGTCCGGAATTGCGTGCCGAAAGCAAGGTCATCAGCCGTAACAGACGCGGTCAGTCCGGCCTGTGGGGCTGGGGAATTTCAGGTGATCTGCCTGTAGTGCTGCTCCGTATTACCAGCGAGGCTGGTATCGGCTCTGTTACCACACTGATTCAGGCACACCGGTACTGGAGACAGAAAGGGCTGAAAGTGGATTTGGTTATCATGAATGACAGTCCCGGGGGCTACCAGCAGGGCTTACAAAATCAGATTATGGATTTAATTTATGCCGGTTCCGAAGCCAGTCTGTTGGATAAAACGGGAGGACTTTTTGTCCGTAATGGTGAGCATCTCTCCGCTGAGGATAAGCAGCTTCTGTTGAGCGTTGCCTGCCTTTATCTTGATGACCGTGCGGGGGATATTAATGAGCAGCTAAACCAGCGTATACAGACCTCAAAACCCCGTACCAGAGCAATCATTCCGTATAGAGAACCGGGAAGTAATCAACACACTGACTGGACGCCAGAAACCCATCTGTTACGTCATTTCAACGGGTATGGTGGATTTTCTCAGGACGGTCGCGAGTATCAGATTGTCCTGCGGGAAAATAATATGACACCGGCGCCGTGGTCGAACGTACTGGCAAATTCTCGTTTTGGTACCGTCATTTCCGATGCCGGACAGGCTTACACCTGGTATGAAAATGCGCATGAATATCGGCTAACACCTTGGGAGAACGATTCGGTGAGCGATCGCAGCGGCGAAGCGTTTTACCTGCGCGATGAAGAGAACGGTCAGTACTGGTCACCGACGGCGCTCCCTGTTCGCGGCCGCGGTGATTACCTGACCCGACATGGTTTTGGCTATAGTGTCTTTGCGCATAGAGAAAGTGGAATCGACAGTGAGCTGACTGTCCTGGTCGCCGAAGAGGCACCTGTTAAACTGGCACTTCTGACGCTCAGTAATAATTCAGGGCGAACACGTAAAATTTCCGTTACTGGCTATGTGGAGTGGACGCTCGGGGAATCCCGAACCCGCTCAGCCCTTCATGTTGTGACACATGCGCCCAGTATTCATGGGTGTTGCGCAGTGCTGGCTAACAACTTTTACGGTGATAATGGTGGCGAACGCACTGCATTTTTTGCCGTAAGCGGTAACCATTATTCTCTAACGGGTGACCGCCGCGAATTTATTGGTCGTAATGCTTCCCTGCAAAATCCCTCTGCTATGAAACTGCACAGACTTTCAGGTAAAACGGGAGCTGGCCTCGATCCGTGCGGAGCTGTACAGTCCGCCGTCACACTAATTGACGGGGATCAAAGTACGTTTATTTTTGTACTCGGTACAGCTGAGAATCATGCCAGCGCTCAGGAAACGCTTGTCCGTTACCTGAATGAGGATACGGTCCGCCAGGAGCTGAACCGGGTTCACACCCACTGGCATAACGTGCTAGATAAAATTGTGGTTAATACGCCCGACACCTCTGTGAACTTGCTTGTCAATGGCTGGCTGTTATACCAGACAGTAGCCTGCCGGCTTATGGCCCGCAGTGGTTACTATCAGTCAGGAGGTGCGTTTGGTTTTCGCGATCAGCTGCAGGATACGATGGCCCTGAGTCATGTCGATCCGAACCGTATGCGTGAACAGATAATACTTTGCGCATCACGGCAGTTTACTGAGGGAGATGTGCAGCACTGGTGGCACCCACCTCATGGCAATGGTGTACGTACGAGCTGTTCTGACGACTACCTGTGGCTTCCGCTTGCTGTCTGCCACTATGTGGAAACTACGGGGGATAAAGATATTCTGGAAATATGCATCCCTTATCTGGAGGGGCGGACACTACAGCCTGGTGAGGAGTCTGTTTATAACACGCCTGTCATCAGTGACACTGAAGATACGCTCTGGTTGCACTGCGTAAAAGCTGTGGAGCATGGGCTAAATTTTGGAGAGCATGGACTGCCGCTTATGGGGGCAGGCGACTGGAATGACGGGATGAACCGGGTTGGTATTGATGGTAAAGGAGAAAGCGTCTGGCTGGGCTTCTTCCTGTATGACATCCTGACCCGGTTTTCGGCACTGGCGGAAAGCAGGCACGATGACAATATGGCCTCGATGTGTCGTTCGCAAGCCCTGCTCCTGCAAAACAACCTCGAAACCCATGCCTGGGATGGTGAATGGTACCGGCGCGGGTATTTTGACGATGGTACTCCCCTTGGCTCGAAAGCCTCGCAGGACTGCCGGATTGATGCGATTGCGCAGAGCTGGTCTGTACTGTCGGGGGCTTCAGGCAGGGTACGGCGCGCTCAGGCCATGCAGGCGCTGGATAAGCACCTTGTGGATAAAGAGGGTGGATTGATAAAACTTTTGGCACCCCCTTTCGATGGACACGGCCCTAACCCGGGTTATATTCAGGGGTATCTGCCCGGAGTTCGGGAAAACGGGGGACAGTATACACATGGCGCCATCTGGGCAGTGATGGCATTTGCCCGAATGGGGAATGCTCAACGGGCCTGGCAACTCTGGTCGATGCTCAACCCGATAAACCACACGTCGAATACAAAAGAGGTTGCGGTTTATAAGGCAGAACCTTATGTCATGAGCGCTGATGTTTACAGCGTTGCTCCGCATACTGGCCGGGCAGGATGGAGCTGGTATACCGGTTCCGCCGGCTGGGCCTGGCGTCTGCTTACCGAGGAATTACTGGGGATAAAACGCTTTGGCAATGCCTTTACTGTCCATGCCCTGCTCCCGGATGAGTGGACTTCTTTCTCTATGGCATATCAGTATGGCGAAAGTCATTATCAGATAAGCATCTTACGCGGTGAAGGAGAATACAGGGTTACGCTTAATGGCATTCTTCTGCCCGATGACAGAATACCACTACATGATGATGGGAAAAACCATACGGTGGAGATCATTCAGCACTGATAATGGTACCAGATGCGCATTAACGTCTGCCGTTAATGCGCTGATTATCTCTGAGAACATCAATCGCGGTCTGCATGGCGACTTTATCATCCCGCCTTTTCTGCTTGTCCTGCGTGACCTGAAGGTATTCGAGTAAGGTTCGGGTATTGATCGGTCGGCCCTGCTTACCCACTGCAAGCACAGCTTCACCAAGAATAATTTTTACTGGCGGAAGCTGTGCCGGGTACCAGTCAAGGGTGTCTTCTGATTTCATTATAAATTTCTCATGGAAGGGTATTGTATCATAAGTCATACCATTTGATTTTTAATGTCTGATGCAATGATTCAAAAAATATATTTAAAACTCAAAGCAGTTATTTTTCTGAATTTACTCCTGCAGAGTTGTCTAAACACTATGTCACGCTAAAGATAAAATGTTTCATGATTTTTTCCTTATGCGTAGAATTTTCATTTGCTTTAAGGGAATCCATGCTGCAACCCTTCACCAAGAAATTTCTCTATCCCCGCTACTGGCTTATCTGGACTGGCCTGGTCCTGCTCTGGCTTATCGTTCAGCTTCCTTATCCTGTGTTACATATTCTTGGCACTGGACTTGGAAAATTATCCAGGCCCTTTATGAAACGCCGGGAAAGTATTGCGGTCAGAAATATTGAACTCTGCTTTCCAGAAATGACACCATTTGCCCGAAGCCAGATGGTCACTAAAAACTTCGTTTCTCTCGGGATGGGGCTGATGGAAACAGGCATGGCCTGGTTCTGGAGTGATGCCAGAATCAAAAAATGGTTTGATGTAGAAGGAATAGAAAACCTGACCAATACAACACGAGGCGTAATGGTTGTTGGAGTTCATTTCATGTCTCTTGAATTGTGCGGAAGGGCTATGGGGTTATGTCATCCTATGATGGCTACGTATCGCCCACACAATAATGCTCTGATGGAATGGATCCAGACTAAAGGGCGTATGCGGTCGAATAAAGCTATGATAAACCGACGTAATTTATCCGGTTTTGTTCATGCACTCAGGGCAGGTGAGGCGGTATGGTTTGCACCTGATCAGGATTATGGTTCTAAAGGAAGTGTTTTCGCACCGTTTTTTTCGGTAAAAAAAGCAGCGACGACAAACGGAACATATGTGTTGTCAAAACTTGCCGGTGTTGATCTAATCACTCTTTGCTTGATTCGACGGAACGACAAAAAAGGATACAACATGTATATCAGCAGTGTGTTATCAGACTATCCTGAGGGGGATGAAATCGCTGCAGCCACGTATATAAACAAGATAATCGAAAGTGAAATCCTGCGTGCTCCTGAGCAATATCTGTGGATGCATCGTCGGTTTAAAACCCGCCCGAAAGACGGGGGGTCATTATACGAATGACCGTTCTCACATGCTGTTTCTCTTTCTGGCTATGACATTCAGGTGGTTATGAAATCAATTGCCTGGCCGGGAGTAACGTCTCTCTGTCCGGTCCGGCAGGCTCATTTTTTTGTCTGTAAACACTAATGAACAACGGATTTGCTTGAGCACTGACCAGCGCACGTATCTTAAAAACTATTTTCGCTGATCTGCAATGTCCGCTATTCGCTATAAGCGGACCTTCAGCTCAGTTAGCACGTCCGCTTCGTGCAGGAGCGGACGTCAGATCCGATTGATACAATCAGCGAAATGTCTTTTTGAAACAGACAGCCCTGTCCTACCTAAATATGCGCTGACCTGCCCCGGATATCCCGCGTATTTTCAGGTGCGATCGATAAATAGGAGCCGGTGTGCCTCGCGGAACAATACGGCATTGTATTCTGGAAGTCCAAAGGCGCAGATGATACTGACATATCACAACGGAATAAAAACTACTGCGCGCATATCGAAGGTACCCGGTACGCCAGGACCGGGTATCATCCCGGGGCACAACCCTGTATCTAAAAGCATAACGGTCTTCGGGTCTGGCTTTACCTGAGCAGATACTGGCCGCGAACGATAAAGCACAGCGCTGACGCGTCCGGTACTGCCGGGCTTGTCCAACCCGGCTACAGGGCTACCGATTCTCAATATTATGCCTTTTGCATCCTCAACAGACGAGTGTCGCATCGGTTGGGAACCGCTCTCACAAACGAATATCCGTCCATCCCCCAGAACTTTGGACGCAGATCTTACACAGTTTCTTTCAGTGCTGGTCAGCACTTGATTGAAACGACCTTTTGTACAATCAAAATCTTATAGACTTTGTTAGAATGCCTGTCTTGAGAACAGGGACGGGCGCATGACAACAGAATTTTTGTGCATGGAGTGGAGCAGATACTCATTCACCCACACGGCAAGTTTTGAGTCGAAAGGGCAAGAGTATGAATTAACTTTGCAAAAAGTATGTGAATTTAATCAGCAAGACTCTACTCTTTCGTTCCCGGCTAATTACCTATTCAGCAACAATGGGTGCTGGGAAATTTCGTTTGATTTGGTGGATAACATTACTAATCACAATGCGTTCGGCAGACCTGCTACAGGACTCGTGAATCCAGTGGCGGTAATGAGAACGGTTGAAAGAACAATTATTGACCACTATAATCAGTTCAAAGCTGGTATGTATATATTTCTGCCAGATAATCTGAAACTCGAAGCTGTGTACAGGCGCCTTCTTGAACGTAAATTAGGTAAGGGGTTTACCCTTGAAATGGGACTAGAACCAGACGGGAGGGGTTATGTCTTACGAACGCCGCGTTGCTACTGAGCGTACCCCGGCTATGCAGGCTGCGCTCGATAAACGAGCGGCTATGATGCTTCGGGCACATGAAGCCCGCACAGCAGGGAACGCTACGTCTGCATCTTACGAAGCCGATCAGGCAAGCAACAAGCTTGTGCAGGAAATGAATGCACTCGCAACGCATGCCATTCTTTCCCGACAGGAGAATAAAGAGCTCCATGCCCTGAATTTGGCTTCTTCTGACGTTAAGCGTGAAGAAAAACATGACGTGAAGACATCAAATCCTCATGTTGCTGCTTACGCAGCAATGCTTAACTCGAAGTGGAAGACAGACGCTTTCTGCTCATACTCATTGTCAAATTTGAATATGTCGACCGCTGCTCTACTTGCCAGCCATATGTTACGTGATGGCTATCCTAGCGAATACCTTAAATCCAGCCGTCAGTCAGTGATCGCTGATTACTACGACTCTTATTTAAAAAATTACTGTTTTGCATCACATCAAAACAATGAAGATAATGACGAGACGCCACACCCTCTATCAGCGTCAACATTCCCCCTGAGATACTTTCTTCAAACAAAGTCAGGTAGATAGGTCGCTTGTGCGACCTTCTTGAGTTCAAGGTTGTGTCAGTCGCTCAGTTTTACTCAAAGTTAAATTAGGATTTTCCACGACATCACATACTGACATACCAGTTAGGTATGCTTAGAATTTAATCTCCAATGTCCAGCCTGTCCCGTGCTTTTCGCAGTTTTTCCTCACCGCGCCGGTCGTATTTCTGGGTAGTGTTGACACTGGCATGGCCCATTGCATCCTTAACCGTCATCAGGTCTTCCCCGTTATCCAGCAGCGCCGTGGCAAAGGTTCGCCGCAGATCATGCGGGGCACATCGGTTCAGGCCGGCCTCGCGCTGACGCACCTGCAGGATATGGTACACCGCCTGGTCGGTCAGCCTCTCCTCCGTGAGGCAGTCGTGCCGGCGGATGCGTGTGAACAAGGGGCCAGGTGCCTCGCCCCGTATCTGGTCCACCCACAGCTCCAGTCGCTGCCAGGCGCCGGCCGGGACATATGCCAGCCTTTCCTTGTTCCCCTTGCCCTGGACTTTCAGTGCATGCTCCCCGGCCAGAATATCCCCGTAACTCAGTGCCACAGCTTCAGAGCGACGCAGGCCGCATCCGAGAAGTACGCCCAGCAGCGCCGCATCCCGGACGCCTTTGCTGCTGCGGTCCGCCTCGCACACACCGAACAACTGACGGATTTCCTCCCGGCTAAGGGCACGACCCCGCGGCAGCGCGCTGCCGCGCACTGAACGCACGGCCCGGATGTGCTGGTAATCCTCGACGCTCATCAGCTTCAGCATCCAGGCCTCGAGCGCCACCCCGCGCAGGGCGGAGAGATAGGTGTTGATGGTGGCCACCGCCAGTCCTGTATCCCGCAGCATTTCGGTGAGGGCCAGCACATGGTGCCGGCGCAGCGCCGCCCAGCTGCAGTCAGTCAGATCCCGGGCACCGAGAATGCGGGCCACCGTGTTCAGGAACGAGGCCATTGTCTGCCGGCTGCGGGGTGAGTTCAGGGAAATGAGGTAGGCCCGGGCCGGATTGACGGGGGTGACAGCGTCACCCTTCAGGGCCGGTAACAGGTCGGCTTCCGCGCCGGGACGCACCGGAGCAGAGAGCGGTAGAAAGTTGTCTTCGTCAGGTAAGCCTGGCATCGTGCTCCGTAACCCCGTGAGTGAAAACCGGCGGCTGCCGGCGAAAAGCCACCGGTGCACAGCGTGAAATCTGGTACCAAGATGGCCAGTCCAAGCGTATCAGCACATCTCTACTTTTTCAAAGGTACATTTTAGTAAGTAGAGTTGAGTAACTGTAAACCACAAGATTTTCTTGTAGCAGTTAATATTAAAGAAAAAGTATAATGTGTAAAAATAATGAGGAAAAACATATGGCCGTCAAAAAGATAGAAGAAGACTTAGCATTCGAAGGTATGACTTCAGGGGTTGAGCATGAACCTGAATCTGATGAATACTCTGTTGATAATCCATTTGATCCAGATTCTATATCCATCAAAACTAAAGTTATTTCGCTGGACACTGTTTTGAGGAGAATTAAAACAAAAACAATAGTATTGTCTCCCGATTTTCAAAGAGAAGAAGTTTGGGATCATAAAAGAAAAAGCCAGCTAATTGAATCTATGATTTTAAGAATACCTCTACCGATGTTTTATGTGGCTGAGGACAACATGGGGGTGTGGGAGGTAGTGGATGGGCTGCAAAGGCTATCCACTATTAGAGATTTTGTATTAGGTGAAGATGAAGATGGTAAGGGATTCAAATTACAATACCTAGAGTTCTTGAGCGATAGTTTAGATAAAAGTACATATTTTCAACTTGAGAAGAACCCCAAAAGCGCTCGGGTTGTAAACAACATTATGGAAACAGAATTATCCTTTACTATTATTGAACCCGGCACGCCTGAAAATGTAAAAAGAAACATATTCAGAAGGATTAATACCGGCGGAATGAGATTGTCTGAGCAAGAAATAAGAAATGCATTATATCAAGGTCGTGCAACAAAATTATTAAAAGAAATGGTTCATAATGATTATTATCTTAATGTAACCGGCGCTACAGTCAAAGATAATAGAATGGCTGGTCGGGAACTGATATTAAGATTCGTCGCGTTTTATATTTTCCCTAGAAAGAAATACACTGGCGATATTGACGATTTTTTATCTAAGGCTATGATGGAATTGAATGAAAACCACAGGCATTCGATGGATGATATAATTTCTGATTTCGAAATTGGTTTAGAAAGAGCTTATCTAATTTTTGGTAATCATTCTTTTAGAAAGTCTCTACCGCATCACGATAAAAAAGCAGCTATAAATAAGTCACTTTTTGAACTGTGGATTAATGTATTTTGTGAACTAGACGAAGATGAATTTGATATGATTTTGGATTGTAAAGAACATTTTTTGGAGTCCTATGATGAAGTTCTTTATGATGAGGATTTTAGTGAGGCAATAAGTCGGCGTGGGGCAAGTATCTGGGGTTGTACTTACAGATACAACGAGATTATGAACCTTATTAATGGATACCTAATATGAAAACAATTAATACTTTACGAATTCGCGCTCTAAAATCATTCATTTATCAAGAAATTGACTTGAAGAAATTAACGGTTTTGTCTGGGCTGAATGGTAGTGGCAAAAGTACAATGATTCAAGCCATACGTATGCTATTATCTGCGTTAGATAATAAAACTCCATATTTAAAAGGTTTTGGTGATTATGATGAATTGAAATCAAAAAATTCATTAAGGAGCGAAAATATAGAAATCGAAATTGATACCGTATCCGATAATTATAGTCTTTCAATGAGTAAAGAGAACTACATAACGTCAACAAATGCTCTTGATATGAAATTTGATTATATCTGTGCTGCACGATTGGGGCCTACCACATCGCTTCCAATCATGGATCACGGTGAGAAAAATATAACAGTAGGTAGCATGGGTGAGTATCTTGTCGACTATTTTTCTTTATTTAATGAGATATCGGTAAACGATAAAATGCTACATTCTAGCAGTGATAGTAAAACGCTTGAAATTCAGCTAAATGCGTGGATGAGTGAGATTTCACCCGGTATAAAACTACACTTTTCAAAAGTTGACAAGCATGATACGTCTCATGTTGAAGTTGACACATTTAGAACCACGAACACCGGATTCGGCATTAGTTATGCGTTGCCAATTGTATTATGTTTATTAGTATTAACATCTAAAGAAGATTCGGAAAAAGTAACTAATATTTTAGCCCAATCGTGGATTAACTCACATACTGAACAATCACCTTTATTAATTATTGAGAATCCCGAAGCTCACTTACATCCTCGGGGTCAAACAGCAATGGGAGAACTTGTCGCTAAAGCAGCAGCTGCAGGAGTCCAAATTATCATAGAAACACATAGTGATCACTTCTTAGATGGTGTACGCATTGCTGTAAAAGATGAGATCATAGACAATGATGCAGTTTCGCTAAAATTTTTTGAAAAAAATAAAGATGGAATATCATCTGTGATGAATGTCAGGCTTTTGCCTGATGGTAGTATCGAGGAATGGCCCGAAGGCTATTTCGATCAAATGTATACCAATTTACAAAAATTATCATAATGAAGGTGTGATATGGAATTCAAATTTGTTATTGATGAATATTATTTATCATATCTTTTCAATGATGCAGAGCATAACTATACAGAAATAGAATGGTTTGTTAACATAAGCAAACATATCCCTGTAAACTTCGGCGCCACATACATAACTAAAGATCTTTATGATAAAGTATTTAACGATATCAGGAATTCAGATATTTTTTGCCCTTCGAGAGGCAAAGCAAGAGATCTTGCTATGCGGTTTGGAATAACCTATCAAAGATATTATAAAAAATATAACAAAAATGATTTCAAGGATAAAAAACATGAATCTGATAAGGATTTCCCAACTTACATACTCAATAATAAGTTAGTAGCATTAATCACGAGATTTGACTATACAAAAGAAGACTGGTGGGCAGAATCTACCCCACAAAGGTTATCTATTGGTGACGAGGTCCTGACATGCGTGAGAAACTTAGCGTCTGAAGTAAATGACTGCTCGGATGATGAATTCATGAAAGTAGCCAACATACTCTTTCCAAATATTTATATCCATTGGTCTAATAAAATAAAACTCTCAAATTTTAAAATATCCCCTACCCCAATAAAGTGGATTATTGAATCACTTGCTTATCTAAATGATCACGCAGTTGAAGATTACAGAAATAGCCCTAGCCTTTTTATGGAGGCTGCATTAAAGAAAGGAATACATCTGTCTCCCGAGTCAACTAAAACCAGAAGAGCTGCACGACTTATGAAAGAAAGGGACATAGAAATTAAAAACAAAAGTGTTTGCTGTGAATGGCATTTTAAATATTCGAAAACAGAAGGAGGCAGAATACATTTCCATTTTGGTTATGATGTAGATGATGCTTTGAACGAAACGACGAAAGGATTTCCAATTGTAGGTATATTTACTAATCATCTTCCAATAGCATAATCATTCAGACAGTTTAATATGTTTTTAATGAACTATAGTATGGGGAAGCAAATAACAATTTATAAGACCATGCAAATAGCAGCGAGTGTTAACCAGCTGGACAAAGCAGACCACACGTTCTTGGCAGAGCGTCTCGCTCTCAGTGCGTCATATTAGTGAGCAACTCGACTGCAAAGCATCGCTTTCCCATGCTGGGTTTTATCGACCCAGCACAGCATTACAAACTCGATGGTTTTATAAGAGCTGTTATACGGTTTATCTAAGCACGTGGTTACCCGTTTCGTTTTTTACTTTTATAGCTGCCGTCCTTACTTTCTTAACGATTTTCGCTCAAATACTACGTTCTTTTTTAACTGGAAAACCGAGTGCCAATTGGGTAGACTCTTCCAAGTATGAAAACCCTGTGGTGAGGCGTTTTCAATGATATATATAACCCCGAATTATGAACTTATCTCAAATCAGCGTGCTGACCTGATCTGATGTCTTGTGGTGGGACGGAAGGTTACGGGAGAGAGGTATAATTCATGCTTTTCGTCTGTACATGCGAGCAGGCGAAAAGTGCAAGGAATTCATGGATGGGGCGTGTCCGAAAAACGTCCGGGAGCAGGTAACAGCAGTTTTGCCGGAGCCTGAATGCAAAAACCCCCCGAAATCTGTTTAGCAACTTGGCGGAAGCAGCAGATATCAGGGGGTCCAAAAGCAGGCGCGTTGCCTGTGAAGGATTATAACGCATGCACCACATAAAACAACACACGGCCGCCATAAGAAAAGGCCGGCGTGAATGACAATCTGAAACCACGCGACGACCGTCGCCACCGTGGTACCCATTCCACGGCCTGTAAATGCCCGGCACCAAAGTATGTCCGTCCGGCACACTACAAAGCCCTCAGTAAAGAGCATGGCCGCGCCCTGCGCAACCTGATCGGCCGGAACAAAGTTACCGGTGAGTGGGTTATGCGTCGCCGGGTCTCTGCCGATCCCCTCTTCACCTTCCTGCGCCCGCAGACCGACCGCAAGCGGGCATTTTATTCTGAGCGCCGGGAGCTGCTCGATGCGCTGTTCGTCCTCTTCATCAATAAGGTCGATCTGGCCACCGGCATCGTGACCATCAACATCACGAAGCTGGCCGAAGAGCTGAGCCCCAAAGATGAACAGGGAAACGTTATCCCGGAGCTTGCAGTTACCATCTGGCGTGTTTCACGCCTTATCACTGCGCTGGTGCCGTTCGGTGTCATCCAGGCACCGGAGTCCGAGTGGGATATCGTTAATAACTGCCGTTTCCCGAAACACATCATCATCACCGACGCCGGGTGGCAACTGACCGGCGTAAATATGGACAAACTCCGGGCCGAACAGAATGCGCGCCTGGCCGCCATTCAGGACGGACAGCTGGCACCAGGCGAAACCCTGAGCCTGAAAGCCGCCCGCCGTCGCTGGTACGAACGCTGCCGGCACCAGACCATCCTGTCGCGCAGAACACGCGCCCTCGAGGGCAAGCAACGCAAAAAACTCGCGGCGCTGCCCTTCGACGAGCGCAAGCGGCAGGTGTCCGAGGACCTGATGCGCAGCATGAAAGGCCGGACCGGCCATATGACACATCAACAGTTCGAGAAACTGGTGTGGTCGCAGCTGTATCAGCTGGAACTCGTCAGCCTGGAGCCGCCGGGAACGCCGCCCCCTCACTAGCACGCCTTTTTTAAACCTCCGCTTTGCTGCGGAGGCTTCCGCACGTCTGTCACAAATATCCGGTTAAATATTACACAACACTCAGGCCTTTCCCGTTGCCGGCATGCCCCGAAAGGGCGAGTTATGGCCATCACTTTCTTTTATCCACAGATTTTCGCAAACAGGATAAAGGCCTTTCCTGCAAACCCTCTCAGGAAACGCGCAATATATTCAGGACTTCGTCCTTACTTATATTCATAAAAGATGCACCTTATTCACTGGATAAAAACGGTGGATAACGGGGAAAACTTAAAGATGCCTTCGCTTGCAGCAGCCTCACGGCTGCGCCGCTCAGAGATGAGCTTCCACCCACCGCAGGCGGCGGGTCCCGTCAGGGCCAGAACCCGGCCACAATGCGGCCATTAAGCCCCTGAAAAGCCGCGCCGCCCCGGGCCGCAGGCCCGGAACAGTGCCGCTTTTAAAGGGGATGATGTAACTAAGGGTCTGAGCTGCTGCAGGTAGTGTTGCGGTGAGTATGGCGTGACACGCTCGTAAGCGCCCTGACGGGACGCTAACGCGGAGATACGCCCCGTCTTCGGCAAAGCCTCGACGTGACCACTCCGACCGCGCACAGGACGTTCTGTGTCGCTTTTAGCGGGTTATGGCTTAGCAGGGATGAGGGGGTTGATAGCCACAGGCTATTACGTTGCCGGCTTCGCCGGGCGCTCCGGCGGATGCCAAAACGGAGTCTTCTTCAGCCTGATTTCCGCCTGCATGTGCCGCAAGCGGCACATTCCAGGTCGCGCTGCGCACTGCTCGCGCTCCGGTTACAAAAATTAAATTAACATTTACCGGCGGCTTTAAGTAAGGCATTACATTGAGAGCCAGCCGGTAAGCCAGAACCGTCTGTAGGAGAGCACAATGCATCGCTACTTATACCAGCGGAGGTATAATAGCACTGGTATACTTTACCCTTTGTAGTTGCATTGAATTTAACTGAGTCTATATCGGCTTTCCGGTTACTTATCGTTATTTTATCTGAAGTTGTGCCCAGAGCAAATGCAGCTTTTTCCTTAAGGCTTTCATCACCCCGAACAGCATTATCAACCATTCCGCAGCCAGATAGCCCAAGAGAAATGAGTAAAGTGCTTAAAATAGTTATGTTTTTCATTTAATACAGCTCCATATCAGGTGAAAGGTAAACTCATTTTTTCATTACTGTGGCAGATGCAGTAATGAAAACAATATAATTAAATAATTTCATCATTAAATCAACCGGATACCGGCTTCCGGTAAGTTTCGTTGGTGAGGCCAGCTAAAGTAGGAAGGTCAAAAAAGCTCCTTAACGTACAATAATTTTCGATATCCAGACTGCCCCCTGTTACGTTGCCGGGTGCTCCGGCGGAATCAGCAAAGGTATTATCTTTAGCCTGATTCCTGCCTGAATGTGTCTGTCACTTATAGAGCCATTTCCCGGATTTGACTGAAGAGACCAGCATGTCGATGGTTAAAGGGATTTCCTGTCCGCGCCGGCGGGGATAATAAACGCTGAGATCGATATCATCAGGATTCAGACCGAATTCACTGAACAACGTCACCAGTAACTCAGCGGTGTCCTCCGGATCCATTTTCAGCGTTATGTTGAGGGAGGTTTCGCCAGTAAGCTTAGGTGCCCGGCGTGTCAGCCAACTCCGGCCGCACCAGGGCTTTATTAATTCATAAATCCGTTGCTCGGTGGTATCTACCATAACTTGTCATCCCCGCGCGCTATCGCGTTATAAACCGTAATGGTGTTAAACATAATCTCTGACACATCCCTGGCCAGAATTATCCAGCCAACCACAGGAATGGCGCGTCCGACAAAGGTGCCTATTTTACGGGTCATGTGCAGTCTGAGTGTGAACGGGGGGAGACCGACAAGGGTGGGCAGTTTTATACCTAGCGGGAATTTCCTGTTTCCAAACACTTTACGGGCGGCTTTCGAGGCCCGGGAGGTCCCTTCAAGCGCGTCAGCCGGTTTTGTTCGCGTGGTAATGTTGCGCCTTCCACTGAGCACAGCCACTATCGCCCCGAAGTCATCCACGTCCAGCTGCTCGGCGAACTGCTCACAAAAAATCATGAATAAAAGCCCGCTGGCCGTCAGGTTTGATCTGCCCGCGTAAAAATACGTCCCGTTTAACTCTTCAGTGGTGTCCATAAGGTGCGTCCATGAACGAATACGTTGTACGGTGTGCATTCAGTGCACATTCATCATATCCGTATGTTTAAGAGCACCACATATACTCCGGAGATTTTCAGATTTTTCCCTGCAGGCAAACCTGACTGCTTTTAACAGGACTTACTGCAGCCAGAACCGGTTGATCACTGCAAGAATGAAGAGATGTCCTGCATAAGCCATGTAGAAGAACATTGCCGGCATGAATCGCCGTTCGCGACCGTCTGTCAGTATGCGGACCAGACCGACAGCGGCGGCCGGCAGAAGACACGTGGGCAGGATGGACAGTACCACCACCACTGCCGGTGCCTGCGTGACATGCTGACTGTTGATCAAAAGGAGCGTGACGATCGCCATCATTGCAGCCACTCCGGACAGGCGTCCCGGTGATGAATGCAGAAACGTTGCCAGGGAGAGAGCCAGAACCAGCCCGGACAGACCGTAACTGGCGAAAGACAGCGGCCAGACCATCAGGCCCAGCAACACCAGACCGGCAGCCAGACCGCGTATCCGGAAGCGGTGATACCACGCCAGCAGCTGCGTCGCGCCGGCGAACACGAACAGAATGTTGAGGGCATACCACGGGTCGTGACCGGCAAAGGCGAGGGAAAAGACCGGCTGCGTGACGATTGCCCACAACCACATCCTGTTTGCCCGCGTCTGGAGCCGGTGCGGATTGTGAAGCACGTTGCGCGCCCAGATGAGCACAAACAGGGGAAAGGCCATCCGTCCCAGCGCATAAAGCTCCGGTTGCAGGTGTGGCAGCAGCAGTGTGTTCGTGTGATCGGCCAGCATGGCCAGCAGCGCGAGCACTTTCAACCCGTCCGCCGCTCGGGGGCTTAAGTTCAGTCCGGCCCTGACCTGTTCCGGTAACGCCTGAATTTTCGCACTCAGTGTGTGCATGATATTTATCCCGTGATGAATCAGGCTGGCAGGCACGGATAATATAATCCTGTGCCCACCGCCAGAATGCTTTGCCTTTATAAGGCGGAATAGACGCACCGGACTTCTCCAGTATTTTACGGGCAACGGATTCTGGCTTATCCCGCAGTATTAACATGGCCTTCATTTTATCATTGTTATCAACTGCCGTTCTCAGTAACCAGAAACTATTCATAATGCACTATATAGAAAATTAATAATAACTGCTTTCGGCGTTTAACCTAAAAAATTTATTATTAATTGCTACGTATACAGGGAGTTGCGACAAATCAGGTAATATGCTTAACAACTTAAGTGTCGGGCTGCGAATAATTTTTAGTTCATCGTGGTTAATAAATGTTCGCGCATTCGTACTGACACTAAAAATATTACACTACCGGATCGTTCACAGGTGAAATGAGTGCGCTACCCTGGTTATGTGGATTACCAACACCCGCTGCCACAGGATGCCAGCTGAATGCTGTCTCAGGCAGGGCGGCACCGGCAATAATATGTTCTGCATTCCCGGCTGACGTGCCGGCATGAAGCCATTCAAGCGCAGCGTCTGCACCGAGCACGACAGGACGGCGATCGTGAACGTCGAGCAGGCCTTCGTCACTGGCGGCCGTGAGAATGACAAACCCCTCCCCGCCGTGGTCAGCATCAAAAGGGGCATGACCCAGTGCGGCCATAAACAATGGTCTGGAATCCCTGCGGTAGATGAAGTAAGGTTGCTTACGGGAGCCGGCTTTTTTCCACTCATACCAGCCATCCGCAGGCACAATGGCACGCCCGTTATGCCAGAGCTTGCTGAACATTTTACCGCTGGCCGCGGTTTCGCTGCGGGCGTTAATCAGGGGGGATTTTGTCCACCATTCCGGACTGTAGCCCCACAGAACAGGATCAAGAGCGAACCCCCCTTCGCGCTCACTCAGTATCAGAACACGGGTACCCGGTGCCACGTTGTAACGGTCAAGTGGCTGAGGATCATACGCTATGGTTTCCCCGTTTATACCGAGTGCCTGCAGGTATTCATCCCTGCTGCTGAACTGCGCGAACCGGCCACACATAGCGCTCTCCTCTCATACACTGTGATATAGACAGTATGGCTCAGCCGGTCGATTTTTCACTCAGCAGCTGCCGGTTAATCTTCTGCCCTATATTCAGCGGCTAATACAGAGGTTTTCCAGCTGGTTATCGTTAAGATAAATCCAGAGCGTATCTCCACCGGGAGATGTTGCATATCCATTCAGTTTTTCGTGTTCCCTGAAATTTGGCTCATCGTGGGTAATCAAATCATTTCTGAGGTCATCAAATGTCAGGGCAGAATGCCTCTACCTGGTTAAAGACTGGGTAAGAATGCCGCCCGGCTGCACACCGCCAACAGAGGGCAACATTTCATCGAAAAATGCATTTATGGGTGACAGTTTTTCATCGCGGGATATATGTTTTCTCGGGAACAAAATTTTCCATATATATACTTCAGCACTCATAAAACCAGCGTTACTCCGGAATATAAAACCCACTGGTCGTGTTCCATAATAATCTCCACATTATTTAACCCGGCAATCTGTTGTTAATATGTACGTTTATTATTCGGGCTGTATATCGCCCTGCTGCGCGGTCTGCTCCCGGATTTTCATAGCCGTCGTTCTCCACTTCTCAGCCCATTCCTTGTCGAGTCGCCCCTCAGCAACAATTCTCTGCGCAATGGCATAAGGGGTGCGTTGCTGCTGACCGGAAAGAAAAATAACATGATTGTCGATTTCAGCATCCGGAAGGTCATCAATGATGGAGTGTATCAGTTCCAGATCCTCTTCTGACCATTTGCTCCCGGAGCGTGGAAACACCGGATCAGGCTCCCGGGGTTTCTTTGCTGGCTTCTCAGCCCTTGCCTGCCTGAAGGCTTCCTTCTGCGCCTGGGTGAGACGAACCCTTTCACCCAGTCCGCCAAGTGTGGCCACCGTTCTGACCATATTTTCCCGCTGCTCACGGGTCAGCAGCTGCTCCTCGCAGATGAGGGCATTGAGGGTATCTATAAGGGACTCCACTTTTGCTTCTGTCAGTTTGATGCTCATTATTCTTCTCTTCCCTGTAAAGGGTCGCAATGTGCCGGAGTGAGGCCCCGGCGTCACAACGTATAATTGACCGGAAACGGCGGGTTAACGGCTCCAGTCTTCAGGCTCGAGTCCGGGGACGCGGGCAAATTCCCGGGTGTTGTTGGTCACCAGAACAGCACCGGCCGCGATGGCATGCCCTGCAATCGCCGTGTCATTCGGCCCGATAGGTGTCCCGGCTGCGGCCAGTGCGACCTTAATTTCAGTCGTGGCATCCACGGCTGCACGATCCCAGGCGAGAACCGCATCGAGGCGGGCGCAGAACGCATCGACCAGCTGGGCATGACGTGGCGAGGCTTTCTTACCGACCGCACCGAAGCGCATCTCGGCATAGGTGATCGCCGACACCACGATACGGTGGTTACGCAGCACGGCCTGCTCCAGGCGATTCAGTACCGCTTCAGGCTGCTCGCGCATGATGAAGGAGCAGATATTGGTGTCGAGCATGTAAGTCCTGCTCATAACTCGAAGCGCCCTTCATCGCTGACCACATCCCCGCGCTCTGTCAGGAAGTCGGCATCGGCCTTCTCCAGCTGAGAGAAAGAGCCCCATGTCGGGCGGACCGGACGCAGAATGAGGCTGTCACCCTCGCGGACGATCTCCAGCTCACTCACCCCTTCAAAATCCAGATCACGGGGCAGACGTATGGCGCGGTTATTGCCGTTCTTGAAAATTGACACTGTTCGCATGCTTTCTCCTCGGGTATCAGCTGAGCCTGACACACTCAGGCATATGTAAAGTATATGCCTTTAATATTGCATTGTATATGCCTGGCATATGCCCATGCTGATTTTTTTCCGCAGGGGAAGATAAAATGTCCGGAGAGCTCATTTCTCCGGTAATTCAGGGCGCCAGCAGCGTCACGGCCTGGCTGATATTCAGCCCAGTCATGTTGGTGTTCAGCGTCTTCATCATGGCCGCACTGGTGAGGGTCAGGCTTTCGCGCAGACGGCCCCGGTAGCCTTTCGAACTGACGACCGTCAGCTGTGCCGGTGAGGCCAGCGCCTCCCTGCCCGCATACAGATCGTCCTCCACTGCCTGCAGGTACGCGGGCGACGCGGCGACAATAAAGCGGTCATGTGGCCTGTCACGCATCAGTGCCGTGAGAGAGGGGCAGCGGCGTTGTGTCGGCGGCCGGGCCGTCAGCCGTTCCCACATGGTGCGATGGCAGCACGGCATCGAGGCGAAGGTGGCGTCATACGGGACCACCCGGTCAGAGGTGTGCAGGAAGCCAAGCCCGGCAGAAATGATCCACAGTTCGGCACCGGCACGTGCCGCCGCTGCGGCAGCCCTGTTCCAGTGCTGACCCGTATATAGTCCGCCGGCTGTCACCGGGTGAGATGCGCTCCCGGCCTTCGTCAGCCTTTCCAGCCAGGTGCCGTAAGCTTTTCCCGCGTCGTCCTCATCCGGAAAGACGGTTTCACCGGCAGGCAGGGTTTTGCGGCGTGTGCAGGTCACGATCAGATGAACACTGCTCATGGAAGTGGTCATACTCATGATGCCGGCTCCACGCCGGTGCCGTTCCACACAGTCACTGTGGCCAGCTGCTCCGCAGCGTCACGGCCCACATACCCGGCCAGCCAGGCCAGCGCCCGCCGCTGCAGTGGCGACGGACGTCGGGATTTTTCCCGCATCATTGTCCCTCATTCATCTGAGAAATGAGCGTTTTTAGCCGTTTATAATCTGATTCGACCCGTGTTATGGCCAGGCCTGTGTGTCCGCGCAGCGCCAGGAGATACCAGAAGCGGAGGATGTTATGAGCCTTGTTTACTTCCCAGACATAATGGGTTCCATCCCTGCGAAAATCGCATTGCTTTATTTCCTCTTCTGCCATCTGCGTCATCTGCTCATAGCTGAGCGAAAACAACATTTCTTCATCCATCCTGCACGCTCCGTCTGATAATGTCCGGTTAAGTGTAAAATCATACTCAGTTGATTTATTACTAAATGTATAAATATCATATCAGGTATTATTCTGTGATTAATGATAAATATCACACATGGTATGATTTAATGCTGGAGGTTTTATTATCATATCACTTACCGGTTTCCCGCCGCGCAGATCCGGAAATTGTCAGAGTAGGATTTGAATATCGGTACTATGCGAGGAGATTTAAAATTAACTGCCTAAGAACTAAGCCAAGGGAAAAATAGAAATCACACATCATTAGAGCTGTTTGAAACGTTCGGAAAAGAGTTTTGTCCTGTATGTATACTATGTTATCCCGAGAGCTTAATGATAAGCCCTCGGGACATATTGTAATAGTTATGTGCCGTGTTCAGCAGTTGATGGAGGAGTATCAGTAGGTTTAGCCCAGTATTAGGTTTTTTCCGGCTTTCAAGTTTCGGTATTTCAGAACGGTTCGTTTTCAATAGAACCGAATGCTTTACGGGTCAGTTCAGAAGAGGTTCCTTTAGTCTTCCTGCCCGTCAGCCTGAAAAAACCAATCCTGTAGATGAGGTACTGGAAGAAAAAAATTGCATCATATCTGATGCAATTCCGGATAAAATATCTTTTCGTACTGTTATGTTATTTTACAATATCAGGTAAGCATTTATTGTTTCTGATGTATTTTTCACTATCACACCATGTAAACAGAGCCTTTCCTTCAGTGTTATGCTTCTTATATTCGATATTTATATCATCCGGCCTGAGCACTTTAACCATTTTAACGTCCGGGAATGCTTTTGATATAAGTAGTGACTGTTCTAGTTCCTTATCTGAGAAAACTTTATAGAAATTACCATTTTCATCACCATGAAAGCCATAGTAAACAGTTATTGCTCCAGCCTGTTTAATGTCATCAGCAACCTTTTTTAATTTCTCGGCGAACCCATCTACAGTTGACTGACCATCATTTGTGAAAATGCCGAGTGGATATTGAATAATTTCATCAGACATAATGGTGCCCTTTTATATTCGGTCTAAGCTATTCGTCTGCTAAGGAGTCTTTCAGTTTTTTGATAAGTTCCAGATATGCCGGGTCATCTTTCTCGAAGTCCTTTGCATATTTTGAAATTTGCTCGGGGGATACAAAGCGGAATGTATCAATTCTCTGTTCTTGCTCGTAAGACTCTGTGGAGCTTTTATGGCACGGTGACTTAGTCATCAATTCCATCTGTTTGCTGTCGGCGAAAAATAAACGAATGGATACTGAGGCATCACCTAATATTTCCTCGCAAATAAAAAGGAGGTGTGCCATCTTTGCATCTTCTTTTTTCTGCATGCCGCCGTATTCACCATTCAGGGCACTCAATATATCTTTTCCAATTTGCATGGCAGAAGGCGCTTTGTCGATGCCAGGCAGCAATTGAGACAGTATTTGGGTATCAACACTGACGGTGGTGGCCTGGATTGATATGTGTTTTTGTACTTTCCCGGCCTCGATGAAATACCCGGATTTTCGAATAAGTTTACTCCAGTCATCAAAATCAAACAGGCTTTTGTTCGCTTCGGCCATCACTTTTGTCATGGCAGAAAAAAGCACTGAAACACTGTTAAATAACGCTTTGGTTTCGGCGCTGAGAGATTCAGCTTTGCTGGTTGTGGAATACCAAATATTACCGGTTGCGTTAAGCCTGAAATTTACTCTCAGCTCGCCATCTCCTTCAGATTCTTCAGAAATAGCGACCGCCCTTAACTGTCGTTTGGGTCGTAAGTTTTTTGATGCCGCCTCGTATTCTTCAAGCGTGCTATAACCTGCATCTATTGCCGTTTCTATAAAGTTTTCACGCATAAAAACCTCATCTTTAAAGTAAAATGAAAAGCAGGGAAATAACTGTGTTGTGGCGAAATGAAGTATAGTACGTTCAATTGGCTTTGTTGAATATATCGAACTTTTGCAGCATGGCGCGAGAGTACGCCCTACAGCTATAGGCAAGCCTGTTAAAAAAATAGGCTTACCGTACAATAATTCTCTATATCCAGACTGACCCCAAAAAGGGGGATTGGTTAGTCGTTTTCCCGGACTCGGTAAAACAACGGGATTGCATTTGTGCGGTATACCATTTCACTAAATGAGATAAAATAAATCCAGCATGGTCACGATTACAGGCGGATATAACAATGGGCATACCTGCCCTGCCGGGCTCTGTATTTTCAGGTATCGTACGGACAGCAGAATACTTGCTTAACCGCAAAAGCAGGCAAAGACGCGAGGCAGAAGCAGCGTCACAGTTGGTCAGCGTGCTGGATAGATTCGTTGTGGATTGTGATGCAGTGGTCACCGATGACGGTTACCCACCCTTTACCAATCCTGAATATCACGATTACCGTGAACGAACTCCACAGTGTGAGACGGTTCGTTTGGCCGTGCCTGATATCCCTGGCAGAGAGTTGCTGCCCCTCAGCATCAGTGACCGAGTGCGCGCCATTGAAAGCCTGCAAAACGACACGTCCGGAGCACTGATGGAAGCCCATGAGTGTGATGACGGCTCGGGCGATGGTTTTTACGCCACGCGGCAAAAGATTTTTTCGTGGCTGGGATTTAAGGCCGTGGAACTCACACGGGAGCTGCGTTTAGCCTACCGCTTGTCACCTCCCTCCATTGAACACCGGGACAGAGAAAAACGCATTGAGGAAAAACTCAGGTACCTTGACGGATTCAGCGTAAAAATACGCAGAATAGAACGGCGTATCGCCCGAAAGGCCAAGATGGCTGCCGGTAAGATCACGTAGGAGAGGAAATGGGCTTAATCGATTTTTAAGACAACCTTCACGGCTTACATGCATTTTCGTTCCACTGAGTATCAGACCCCGTTAACTCTTTCCCCACAAAAAACCGGCAGACGTTCATTCATGCCGGAAGCTGCCACCCCCCAGGAGGAACATAACATTCATTGCCTTTAGTCTGGGCTTCATGACAAACCCCAAGAAGAAAGCCGAATGCCCTTTCGTCACACTTCCAGCTGACAGCCCGCACGAAGATACGGGGTCGAGCTGCGGTGACCTGCTCCCCGTTGCTCCACACAGACTGTTGTAAGCTACGTCTGCTTTTGGCACAAAATGGACTGACATCATCCGCTTTGTGCCGGTTGAGCAACAGGCTGAAGATGGCTGGTACCGCCCGGTCTGCCGGGAAATCACACCATGTGCCCCGGTCTTTCGTCCCGTTGTACAGCACGTCACGGAGCCGCGCTCACGTCTCATCATGTTGTTCCATCAGCGCGACCTGAAGATGATGCTCGATAAACGTTGCCTTGAACGCGCTGTAGCGATGAGGATCGTTACGGTACAGCAAGGCTGCTGTACGTTTTATCTCGGCATAACTCTCAGCAGTGTCACTGTTTTTCCTGAGACAGTCACGGAAAGCAAGGTGCCTCACTATCTGTGCATCGCCTGCTGAAAACGCATGGACATGATGCGCGCGCCTGTCTCCCCCCTTCATAAAGAACCGGCGCCCCGCAATCCCGTTCTCACCGCGGGCAACATAACCCGCGCTGCTCATCGCGGAGGTGTGTTCATCTAGTTCTTCGATGCCGGAAACCTCCAGCAGAATATCGATCACCGGCTTTGCCGGGAGTCCGGGCACTGACGTACTGCCAATATGATGAATTTTCTCAGCCACATCACCCAGCAGGATCTGCAGCTGAAAACGTTCCGCTTCAAACATCTCAGGCCATTTATCGTCGTATGGCACCACCACGATTTCCCGCATACCTGCCTCCTCCTTCTCCCGCAGTGTCTGATCATACCAGTGCCGGAAGCATACCCGTTGACACGGCATGAAGCGACACTGTCTGTGCCCGTCCGGCTGTGCACATTTCCGGCGGCGGGTGCCGGGAGAGTCACATCTGCATTTTACGCAACAGTCAGTGCTATCCTCTGCCCAAAAAGCAATAATCCCCGAATCGCAACAATCCGCCGTTATTTGTGCTGTTTCTGCAATAACCCTTCGTCTTCCATCCGCAGATCCGTTTTCTGGTAAAATCGAATCATGAATATAAACAGATAGCCGGGGAATGGGTTCCATCAAAAGCATGCCCAATCCATTGAACAACTTCGCTTGTCATTGATACCTAAACTCAGTCAGATGCAAGTGCTGGGCAAGAGGGGAATAATTGCTTTCTCACTATCTTGACTTTGCCATTTCGTATGTAAAAATACAGAAAACAATTGAATAAGACAAAATAATGGAATCAAAAAATAGTGCCTTTTATTTTGATAAAGTTGATTCTTTATCTAATTTTATTAGCTTTTCAACGTTTATAATTTCATGCCTGTCAATTGCTGGAATTTTCTTGAATGCTCATTGGCTCTACGGCATTGCTACCTTGACTTTTGTAATACAACTTATTACTTGGTTCGCAATGTATTACAGAACTGATTTCTCAGCAAAAGCTATCGCAACAAAAAGATTAGAAATGTTGAGAGGAATTATAGGTGAGGATAATTTTTATCGTGAAAGGCTTTATATAGATGGCGATGCAGAAGATAATAATAATTATGATGGTGAGAAATTAACGCTCCGCATACAAGAAAATGCATACTGGAACTCTATTTTATATATCAAGATCTTCCATTATAAACTATATTATCTTCTGTTAACCATATTGGTGTTAATATTGATTGTTATTATAATGGGTGTTTCAGTAACTGATAATTTAGATTTCCAATACAGCAGAACAATATTTGGAATATTAATTATCAATAATTTCTATAATTTATTTTCAGAAGTATCTGGTTCTCTTAGGGCTCATCATGAGATGAAAAAAATAGATGATTTCATAGAAATGAATAAACACAAAACCTTAAAACACCTCTCTTATATTTATTCAAAATACGAGCATGAAATATTCGTGGCACCTAGTATTAATAAAGGAATCTATTTAAAAAACAATGAACGCATAAAGCGCTCATGGACACAGCGAATTTATAACAAAAATAACTTCCAAAGCGAAAAACTTATCGATGCAGTTACAGGATTAACATTGTTATTACAACCCATCACAGATGAGTGGAATATCACTGGAGGGGCAAATAGATATTTACGTGGTGTCCAAACTTATGCCAATGACATTGATATAATCACAACGGAAAAAGGAGCTAATGAAATATGCAAATTAATCAGTCAAGATTTCAATGGAAATTTATATAAGACAACATCAGGGAACATAAAATCATTTTATTTTACCTTTACATACAAAGGCATCGCCATTGAAATAATGGGAGACCCAGAAAACAAAGATGAATTAGGATGGCATGAAAACAAAAAATGGAAAAAAAACCAAGAGCACATCTTATTAAATAGCATTAAAGTACCTTGTGTAAGCTTAGTTTATGAAATAGAAATAAATGAACAAATTGGTAATTGTAATGCATTCAAAGATGCTGACTTTAAGGGCTTGAACAGGCAATAAGAAATTTATGCTTTCCTAATGAGAGGATGCCATTGTGATAATTTACCAACAATCATTACTTATCCCCAATAATAGCCATCACCTTGAGCAGGCGTTCCCAGTCATAAGATAAACTGAGGAAACTCAACCTTAATTGCTGAGTCTCCGGGATGGTGGGTAGACCTCCCGGAGTTGATAAGAAAGTTAATCAGGCAAATGTAGATCTTTTAAATTTAATTCGAAATAATCGTCATAAACCTGTTCATTTCTGAATTTCATGGCGCGCTGGATTCCGTTAGGCGCAGGGGGACAGGAAACTCGGTAGGAGAAGATTTCATCCTGAATATTTCTCAGGGTGTAACCCAACGTGTCATAATCCACTCTGCCGGACACCTTTATATTTGATAATTCCTTTTCAACGTATTTTTTTAACTTCTCACTTCTTTTTATGCTGCTCAGGTTATCCAGAAACTGTAACAGGAAGTAGCGAATGAGAGGCAGAATGAAGACGATATAGAAGAGCACTTCGTTCAGCCTAGATTTCATGGCAATACCATAGACCAGAATTGCTGTCGGAAACATGATGACTGCGCAAAGGTACACCCAATGAAGAATCTGTCTGAGTGAACGATCCCAGCCGAGATTTTTTCCGTGGCACAGCAGAGCCATCACAGGCTGCGGGGCGTCATACACTTTGCTTACATACCATCCTTCCTTCCCGAATCGACGGTCAGCTCTTTCCGGCCGGTGCTTAAAATATGATGCGGCTCGGCTGATTTCATCCTTTGCAATCTCTTCCACTTTCAGCTCATTACGTCGGATACCAAGCACCCTGCAATCATAAATCTCCTGTATAGAAGCTGCCTTCCTACGTTGCCCGGACGCATAACTGCTCAAGGCAATATTAAAGGCCAATACCAGCAGACCATATACCCCTAGGAACGAGGATGCTAATTCGGTATCGAGCAGACCCTTGCTGCGGTTGTACGCTACAGCAGCAGACAGTATTACCGGAAGTATGACGCTGAGGAATAAATTCAACCTGTTCCAGCTCTTTACTCCGTCATAAATGCGGGCCTGCGCATAAAGCAATTCCAGGTTTTCCCTGGTCGACTGGTTTGTATAAATAGTATTCATCTTTCACCCGTAAGCTGGAAAATGAGGGCCGAACACTTCCTGCCACTTGTTGATGGATTTTTCATGATCATTATCCCTCTCGAACTGTCTCGCTTCCGCAGCCCTCTGCGCATCGAGATAGCATCTATCCGAAATTTTCTGACGAGCTTCCATCGACAGGGTATTGATATCGCCCTGAATACCCTTTGGATCGTTAACAGAATACTTAACAAAAAGGCCTAAATGATTGAAAAGGGCCTGAAGCTCCATATCGATAAACTTTGAGCAGTCTGTCTTGTTTGTATAATAATCAAGTATCATTATTTCAAGCAGATAGGAGCTCATTGCGGGCATCGTGGACCGCCGCTGCCAGTATTTAACTGCCCTGATGACGTTAAGGACATTCCCGTCATTTTTAACATTGATTTCCGAAACCCTGTTCCGGTCAACTCGGGGATCGGTTTTTTTCCAGTGCCCTTTGCCGTCAGGTATCAGGTAATAACTATTACCAAACGCATCTGCGTTAGACATAAAGCAGGGCACGATGTCAAAATTCCAGTCCTTACTGCTAAGATTGAGCGTAACTGCCTCCTGATTACGTCTGATTTCAGCCTGTGCGTACTGAGAAATACCTTGCAGTCGGTTCTTAAAGGCGTTCAGGATCCTTACAGAACAGATGGTATTTTCTCCAGTATGCCTGTACTGGTGCAGCCGCGTGTTTTCTCCGGAAGAATTCAGCGTTATGCGATCGCTGTATATCGTGTGTGTCGCCGATTCAGCAGATAGCCCGAGCATCAGATCGATATCGTCAAGCGGGCGTATTTTAGTCCTTCTGGCAAAAGAGCCGAATGGAATGTGTATGTCCGGATAGTTTACCGGAAATGTTCCGTCCTTCTCAAAATCATTAATCTTACCAATAAGCCAGTCGCGACTTGCACGCGCGTCATCGGTATCTGCCTTTTTAAGATTCACGGTATCTTTCATAAATTCGTTAAAGGCTGCTATTACTGTGGTCGCCATGTTCAGTCCTATAATTTTTTAATGCAAAAGGCACAGGGCTCTGTCGTATATCTGAACACTCCAGTTCCCGGGAAGGGTTGGTAAAGTTTATTCTTAGTTGCGTAAGTTCACTACCGTCTTGCCCACCATAAAGGCACATAATTTATATGGCAAATATAAGTCATGGTCTTTTATTTACATTTAAGTAAACAATATCAATTATTGATGCCCATTTTACAAAAATGCATTTTTGTTAATTATCTTGATTTATTATTGTAATTTTGGCATCAATCCATTTATTTCCCTTCTATGATCCGAAAACCCCAAGTTCCGGATGCCCTGATCCGTGTCGTGATGCGATCCTGTACCCGTGCATGCATGGTGCGTGCGGGAGAAATCTGATGAATGATGTGAGTGAACTGGAAGACCTGATCGCCAGAACGGCACAGGCAAGAAGTGATCACCTGAGCGCAGGAACGGCGGTTAGCTGGCTTTTGTATGAGAACCTGTATCTGGCGCTGGGGAGGCGGGCATACAGTGCCCGGGAGGGGCTGATCTGTCCGGCAGCAATGGAGGCCATGATCCGGCTTACGGTCAATAAGCGCTGATTCAGCGCAGGATTGAAAACAGCCCGTATGCGGGCTGTTTTTCACGATATTACTTTCTCACCTAAAACAGCTTCAAGGTTTAGTTTTGAATGGCATGGAAATAAATCCAGGCGTATATCGCTACCGCAGCCGCTACGCCCGCCGTAAAGCCGGTTATATACCTTCTGTTCAGTGCTTTCCCTTTATATCCCTGAGACAAAGGGCGCTGGCACCCATGCAGCCGCTGAATACGGTAATCAGCAGCCATGTGGCCGGTACGCTGACAAGACCGGTACTGGCTAAAAAGATAGCCGCGACAGATGCAGTAAACAGGGCAAGGATGTTTTTCCTGAAAACACGGTTTGCCGTCGGTGAGTACCGAGGCATTGCGGAAGACAACTTCTTCTTAGACGTTGCCATTATTTCCCCCGGCAGACTGCATATCGCTGACGCTCAGAAGGCGGTCTGCGGTATTGCGCAGCCATTCATAGAGGCCGCTGCCGTCTTCATCGAAGGTATTGAGACTGATGTCTTTCTGTGTGACGGAGCCGTCGTGAGCTTTTAATTTTCTCATCAGGCTGCCCAGCGTGCCTGTCCTCTGCTCAATCAAGACCCTGGCTTTATGTTCAGCAAACTGGTTGAGGGTGAGGTCGATATACCAGCCGTCCAGCTCCACGATCACATGTGACTCGATGGTCGACTTTTCCGCTTCCCGGAAATCTGCTGTGGTCTGCATCAGCAGAACGACAGGCTGCAGGGCCGGATCGCTGTCCTGCAGGTACTGCGCCAGAAAGTTGCTGGCCAGATCGCAGCAGCCGTGCGGAAACTCGTTCAGTTCCTGCCAGCGCCCCATCCGAAAGCATTCGTGTGACCGCGTATCTGCGGCAAGCACAAGGGCATTGCGGAAGGCGTGGATACGTCGCCGGACTGCAGGGGTCATTTTGCCACCTTCCCACCTTTCGGCTCCGCCCGGACCAGGGTCAGCAGCTCGGCCTGCAGGGCGCGGTTTTCTTCCCGGGCGCCCTTCAGTTCCGCCTTCGTTTCCTTCAGCTGGGCCGCCAGGTGTTCGCCGGTGACATAGCGGCTTTGTCTTCCTTTCATCATGCCTCCTTCCAGTACAGTTGAGTTCATGCCGCCGGGTCCTTTACAGTAGCTCGTGTACCACCGCGTTGATCAGTGCCTGAGCGACATCTGGGAGCGGGGTGGGATTCTGCTCTTCTTCGCACCCGTTGCTGTAAAGGTGCAGTTCGCAGATCCCGTTCACAAAGCGGAACGCATGATGCCATTTATCCGGCCCATCGCTAATCTGAGCATCGAACCCCGGATCGGCCGTGAAACGTCGCGACTTAAGCACCGGAAAGGGGATATTCCACGGCTGTGCTGTTACGCCCTCATTCAGGATGAGCAGGACACGCCAGGCACCGTAGGCATACTCTTCCGGCCGGTAAATACGCACGGTGACCGCGTCCCCGGCCCAGCTGTCGCCTTCCACGGCACGGAGCTTCTTCAGCGCCCGGATGGCATCGATGTACTGGTAGTAACGGTGTTTCGCCTCTGGGAGCTGGGAATAAAAAATCCGTTTCCAGGCCTCATCAATGATGGTTTTTCCCCGGCCGGCAAGTTCGGCAAACAGGGCAAAGGTCAGGGAGATCCCGCGCGGAATGGTGGCCCATCCCTCCACCACCTGGTGAGCCCGGGCCTGGAGGTACGGGGCATTGTTCAGGAGCACACGGCGGAGCTCCTCTTCCGTCCTGATCCCCAGCAGTGTCTGGAATTCCCGGTTCCAGCGGGTGATGAAATGATTCTGGTAGCGCCTCTCATCGATACCGGCACCCAGCTCGCGTGCCAGGTCCTCATCCAGCGTGGCCACCAGGGGGCTTTTCAGGGAAAATTCGTCAATGACGTCACGGAAGCTGGATACCAGGTATTCCCGCAGAAAGGTTGTCTTGGGTTTACCTGCCAGCATGGCCAGGTCGGTGATCACCCTGTCCAGGCTGGCAGGAATGTTGCGTACAGTATATGTGATACTGCTTTCGTCAGTCTGATGACTGTTTTGCTGGTTTTCTGTCATGACAGGATACCCATGAAGCGGTAAGTTAATAATGAAAACAGAAAATAAATTATCCTGGAAAATGTCATGCGTAAAGGAAAATAAGTATACATTTTTAATCAAACGCATACCTTTATGTGTAACCCGCTCTCTGTTCCCTGCGCAGATCCGATTTCTGGCAGTTCCGGATCTGCCCTTTGCAGTCCCGAAAATTATCCTGAAACGAAACGGATTTATGACCTATATTAGCGGTACACAAGGGCTGCGCGGTGTTTACGCGCCCGCGCCCTGCCGCTGCGGCACCGTGATTTATGCGGCATTATTTATTCCCTGACCGAGGTACGCTTCCGAAAACCCGTCAACAAGCAGAAAATCGGATCGCACCGAAACGGTCATCCGGTAATTTACCTGTGTGGTTATGTGGCTGCTTATTATCAGGTAGGGGATGATTGCGTCAGGGGAAAATCATTTGCGTAACAGAGTGGCGCTCATCTGGTGATGATTAGGGTGTGGTAAAATTGCACTGCTAATTATTCAACTGAGGAAAGAACATGTTTACTGCTTTCAATGACAGAAATGATTTCAGTTATGCTTTTGAAAAAATCCGCAACGCGATTTCCGCGCCAGGAGAAAATAATGTTTATGCTGCCACAGAATTAGGTCTTGGCATTCTGGTCCGTAAATACGAGCAGTTTCGCCGTGAGCTGGATGCGGCCGGTGAGCTGGGAGACTGGGAATACGATCTCGATACCTACTGTCACTGTATTGCGGTGCTGCAGCATTACTTCACCGGTAATCCGTCCGGACTGACAGAACGTGATGCCCGGATTTACAGCCATTACCTGCAGACTGAGCACAAGGGGTTTGTGAAGCTGGCTGAAGAACTGGCTGCCGACCGCTGAATACATACAGAGGGCGGGATTTCTCAATAAAGGAACAAATATGGCTGACGTAAGTTTGTGGGTACCGGTTATTACAGGTCTGGCCGGTATTGGCGGCGCTCTCGGAGGCCAGTATGTTTCGCATATCTATGCGCGACAGCGTGAGAAAGATGCGGCTTCACGAAAACGCCATGATGAACTGCTGTTTATCACCACAGAGCTGGTCTTTCTGCTGGAGCAGTTTGCCGAGAGGTGTGCAGAAGTGGCCACCGACCATGGATACGAAAATCAGGACGGGAACATGGTACCGGAAATCCCTCTCCCTGTTCTGGATTACGCCAGCGTTTCGGGCGACTGGCGGGTACTGCCGGCAAAACTGATGTACCGCATCCGCGAGCTGCCGGCGCTGCAGGAGGAGGCTAACCGGGTCCTCCGGGATGCTGATGCCTTTCCGCCGGATTACAATGAGTTGTTCGAAGCACGGCAGTACCAGTACACGCGTCTCGGACTGAAGGCCATCATTCAGGCACGGCGGCTGCGCAAAGTTGTTGGCTACCCAGAGAGCAGGCTTGCTGCTACAGAATGGTCCGCCCAACCCGTCCTGTGGAAAGAGTGGCGCCAGGAGCGTAAAAGACGTGCGATTCTGTCATGGCTGCGGCGGCAAACCACTGCTCAACTGTATGTTGCCCTGAATCATTCTGTCAAAAACAACACTATCTCCGGAGATCCAGAGTGAATTTGCCCGCCCAGTATACACAGGGTCCTTCCGTACAGATGCCGGTGGCCATCGACTACCCCGCCGCGCTGGCGCTGCGCCAGATGGCTCTGGTTCAGGACGATCTGCCGAAATACCTGCTGGCGCCGGAAGTGAGCGCCCTTCTCCACTATGTTCCGGACCTGCACCGCAGAATGTTACTGGCCACAATGTGGAATACCGGCGCGCGCGTAAATGAAGCGCTGGCTTTGACAAGAGGGGATTTTTCCCTGGCACCGCCCTATCCGTTTGTGCAGCTGGCCACACTGAAACAGCGCACGGAAAAAGCCGCCCGGACAGCGGGTCGTGCGCCGGCCGGCAGCACAAGTCACAGGATAGTCCCCCTGTCCGACAGCCACTACGTCAGTCAGCTGGAGATGATGGTGGCCACGCTGAAGATCCCGCTGAAGCGGCGAAATAAAAGCACCGGCAGAATGGAGAAGGCCCGTATATGGGAGATCACGGACAGGACAGTCCGGACCTGGCTAGGTGAGGCGGTAGAGGCCGCAGCGGCAGATGGTGTGACTTTTTCTGTGCCGGTGACCCCGCATACGTTCCGGCACAGTTATGCCATGCACATGCTGTACGCCGGCATCCCCCTCAAGATCCTGCAGACCCTGATGGGGCACAAATCCGTGAGTTCGACAGAGGTGTACACGAAAGTCTTTGCCCTGGATGTCACGGCACGTCACCGCGTCCGGTTTGAAATGCCGGGTGAAGAGGCTGTTGCCTTACTCAGGGGCATTCACAGGGGCTGACATACGTTAACGGCTCCTGCGTCAGCGCAATTTAAATGGAGCTATGACCTGTCAATGGACATAAGGCTCCATCTTTTATATCCGGACAGGCTCTTCTACAGAATTAGATCTTTCCCGGGTCGGCTCAAAGCAAAGTTCTATTACATTTCCTGCGCGAGAATATTTCATGCTGTAGTAGCCAGGCGCAAAGCTCAAGGTTTCTCCTTCGATGACATCAGATCCGTCGGGCTCCAGATCGCCTCCGGACGTGTCCTCGCCTGCCCCGATAAAAACGTTGCCTGACGGGAAGTGCAGATTCAGTGTACCTGCTTCACCTTCAACAGATTCCGACACCTTAACGATGTAGTCACCATCAGCGCCCAACCCAAGAAAAGCGATGTTGCCCTTGTTCACTTCAAGGATCTCATTCTCCTCAATGGTCCACCAGTCAGGTGAATCAGGAACTCTGTGCTTAACCGCATCAATGTCAAATACTGAAAGCGTTGCAGTGTCAGTGAAAACTGAGAATTCTTTTAACATACAGATCTCATTCAAATATTTACGAATTAATTATAATGGTCATGTACAACTGGCTCGCTCCTTACTGAGCAGCTCAATGTGTTAATCTCCAGTACATCAATCCTATCAGTGACTTACTCACACAGAAAAGGAAACTGTTCTGTATGGCCATGAAACTTGTCCGTAAGAAATCACCTCGGGGTGGTCTCATCCGCTGGCTGGACAAGGACGAAGAAACCGCCCTAAAGAACGTGTCCGGACGGCGGATTTTTACCGGGCGTGATCAGTACGTGCTGGCAGAAAAGATCCTCTTGGAAATGCGGCAAAGGGAAGCCTGGCTGCAGTGTGATTGTGTGCCGGGCGATTCGCCGGCGATGAACAGCGCTAACCTGATGCAGGGCACTGGTACTCTTTTTCTGGCCGGATTTAACCATGAGCATGCGCCTGACTGCGCGATGTTCCGTCCGTTCAGTGGAGATACTGATGCTACATCTTCTGGAACCCGTAAAACAGCAGGCAGCAAGCGTATCAGTTACCGAAGTTTTTTGCCGCCTGACGACTCCGAAACCAGGATTAAGTCTCCGGGGCGTCTGGTCGCTCCGGCAGGTGAGCGTACTCGCCGGACTCGACGTTCGCGTATTGCACGTCTGTTGCTTTCGCTGATAGAGGACGCAGGACTTAACCGTCTGGCCACGCTACACCCCCTCCCTGTGACTGGAGTGATGGAATCCATTAATGCACTTCGGGCTGTCGCCGAAAATATCCAATTTATCCACGCTCGCAGACTCTCGGAGATTGTACGTTTCTCGCCAGCGATGAGTGAGAACGGCAAGGAAAAGCTAATGCAGGAACTGGAGCGTCCAGACACTCACTGGCCAGCAGGCAAAACGCGGATGTTCTTTCAGATTTTTATGTCCGATCAGGTAACCCGCGATGAAGTCTCGTTTTGTTGGCCGGGCGGAGAGCTGCAGTTTCGTCCGGAGCGCGGCGTAAGTATTAATGGCGAATCGCAGGACGGTGCGCGCCCCCCCTACTGGGTCATTCTGGCCTTTCGCCGGGGGATGGATGGCAGGGTTATCTGCAGCGAAGGATATGCACATGCCTTATTCCGCCGTGGATGTCCGGTACCAGTCGACAGCGGACTTGAGCGCACTACCATCGAAAGCTTGGCTGAAGTTGCGGGCTGGGTTGCAAAAAAACCGGATGCGCCGGCTCTGAGTCTGGAAAAACCGCTTTTTGATCTCGAAGTGACCCTGAACGGCGAAAGAGGGTTTGTTCTGCCGGATTTCATAGTTACAGCCAGCAAGCCGGGCGGAAAACATCATACTGTAGTGATCGAAACTATGGGATATACCGACGATGATTACTGCGAGCGAAAGGCGGAACAGCACAAAGGCATGCGTGAGTTAGGATTACTGCAGACTGATCCTCCCCGCTGGCCACAGGAACTGGATAAAACTTTCTCGAGACACGTTTTTGGCATCTTCATGAATCTTATCGATTAAGGGGTCAAGCCTCCGGTTCACAGCGCGCAGACCACGGGTGCATAGAGATTAGTCTGCCAGGATACTAGCGCTATCCAAGTTCAGTAAAGTAATACCTTCATCCAGGCTGCCCACCTCTTCTCCCCTTTCCCGCACAATAGTCAATGCAGAACAACATCAGCATCACTATGTGCTCGTGTTCTCTTAATGCTTACCAGTGAGTAAATTCAGCGAAAGATAGGCTGCTCATTCCGATGCAAATGGGGGCATTTTGCTTGCATCAGGGTGATTACCATCATATTTCCTTCATTGTCTCAATGAAAGCATAAGCTGTAGCAAGCATATGCTTACTACAGTTTATGTCATAAGGTATGGCGAGTGAAATGAACCACAGGCCGAGAGGCATAAACTATAGCAAGTTACTCTCTCGCTATAGTTTATGTTATTCAGTAGACCTCACTCCCTTCCCTAAACGTAAGCCACTTATTCATTAGTCACCGAGGTAAGCAAGCACTTACAAACAGCAGGAAATAAGCTATAGGGAGCAGAAGTACTGCTGGCATGTTGATACATAAACTATAGTGAGGATTGTCACGTAATGATGAGTGAAACATAAACTATAGCGACTAAATAGCAGCGCGAATCGGCTGACCGAAGGACAGGGTTAGCAAAAGTGCTCGCCAAATAATATGTATAAGCTGTAGTGAGCACTGACCTCGTCGTTACTCACTGGCGATGAGAATTGAATTGTGATTAATCGCTCTCGCTTATTCGATTACTTATTACGGAAGAGTTTTTCCAAGTCGTCCATGGTGATGCCAAGTTTTTCAAGGAGCTGGAGTTTTTCGGTAAGCTCTTGATCGGGAGGGCTTGCTGGACTGGCAGTCAGCTTAGGATTCTCTTCGCTAGCGTCTTTAGGTGCTTTGAGCTTGGGACGACGGTAATGTACGTTAAACAGCACGCTGCGTCCGCGCTGCATCTCGGTGTAATCAAGGTAACCAATCTCTTTGAGCTGCTCCATAGCCCGGCGAACAGTCTGATTTTGTGAGAATACCGGTGATTTCAGGCTTAGTCTTGCTCTTAAGCGTGCCAGCGATATAGGGGCAGGATCTTTTGGCAGACTCTCTATAAAGGTATATAGCGCCTGAGCAGACTCGCGGCGCTTCAACGCGTTTATAGCCTTAAGCTGAAGAAGTACTTTTTTATCAAACTCATAAAGTTCGAATAACCGCGGATCCGCCTGCAGAACCACGATATCACGTTCGGTATCATAGAATGCAGACTGTACCAGATGAGTTATATACTCTTTGGTATGCTTTTCAGTGGTGCGGGAGAATGATATTACCGTGCCTGCTATACGCTTCAGTGAGGGGCTGATGCGCTCCCTGAGTTTGCGTGAGGACTGGCTCGATGGGATCCCACAGAGTTTGGCGAATTCAACAAATGATAGCTGAACCTTATCGCCTATCACTTTATGTTTGGCAAAGGAGTGGATAATACCGACCCAAGTTTTAAAGTCATTATCCATATCCAGCCTCGGACCTGTGATCTCGACTTTGTCGAAACCCTCCGCTTTGGCCAAGGACAAACGCGTCAGCTCTTCGGTCGCATCAGTTTTTGATAACGTATTCTTTTTACTATTTTTCAGTGACTTGAGTGTTGGAACGAAAACACCAAGTCGCATTAGCGCGACTGGCTGAACCGTATTATTAGAATTTGGAGTGAGGGTAATAAGTTCTCCTGTAGACTTATCCATCTCTTCAAACAGGGTTTTGAGAGCTTTATTTTCGTTTTCCAAGACGAGCTCCAGATCTGTGGATCGTTGAGCAACGAAATCTTTCTGATGTAATAAAACACATCGTAGCTCAATGAAAAATAGAGTGATTTTTAGACACAAGTTATACAGCCGCTTACCGCTGCTATCTGACTATAGCTTATATTGTTTACTGCCTACAGCATAGAGTTATCTCCTTGTAGTTTATAGAGTGCTTGTCATAGCTTATCTTTTTCTCTTTATAGCTTATGACAATCCCCTCCCAGCCCAGTACTGGCGCGGCTCTCAGCGATCGGGGATCTATTTGGATCTTATAGTGGATCTACTTGGGATCATTGTTGTTTGGATCTACTCGGTGGATAAGTGGATAACGCCATAGCGTTACAGTATTTTTTTGGTCTTCTGTGGTCTTATCCAATGGTAAAACAGAGGATCAGCTTTTTGATCAAACTATGCTCAGCCTCAGATTATCTGCCCACAATTAGCTGCATTAACTATTTCACTCTGCAACTAATTCAGGAACTCGATCACCATAGCCTTACCTTATATAACTACGTACTGTTTGACCGGTTTCAGGTCACTCTTCTAGGCCGCTTTTTTCTTTTAATCCTGAATGTTTGATTGAGCCAATCTGCAAACCTCGCTCACCAATCCCAATGAGAGCAAGCATCTGATCGTTACGCTAAAATTTTGGGTTATATGTTTACTTTGTTTCTTGTGTGTAGCATTCTTGATTAAATTCATTAATCCTGCATAAAGGAAACTTTTGATGAACAGCTCATCACAGTTACTTAAAGTAGCGCAACGTTCTGAAAAAATGCTCATTGGTCTGACAGAACAGATTCGGGCTCAGAAGGAAGAATTGCAAGAAAACGTTTACTATCAAGTATATGCAAAAGCAGCATTGGCTAAACTGCCAAAACTCACCAGAGCAAACGTGGATTACGCAGTAAATGAAATGGAAGAAAAAGGCTATGTCTTTGATAAACGACCAGCCGGGACGTCCTCCAAATATGCAATGTCCATTCAGAACATTATCGATATTTATCATCACCGCGGAGTCCCGAAATACAGGGACAGACATCAGGAAGCATTTACCGTTTTCGTAGGGAATTTAAAAGGTGGGGTTTCAAAAACCGTATCTACCGTTTCTCTGGCACATGCCCTACGTACGCATCCTCATTTACTCTTTGAAGATCTACGGATTCTAGTTATTGATTTGGATCCCCAGTCATCTGCAACGATGTTTTTAAACCATACGCAGGCTGTTGGCATAGTCGAAACCACCGCAGCGCAGGCAATGCTGCAGAATGTAACGCGGGAAGAACTGCTTGATGAGTTTATCGTATCTTCTATTGTCCCGGGTGTGGATGTTCTCCCTGCTTCCATCGACGATGCGTTTATAGCATCAGCATGGACAGAACTATGTGCCCAACATCTACCTGCTCAGAACGAGCATGCTGTCCTGAAAGAAAATCTAATAGCGAAGCTCAAGAACGATTATGATTTCATTTTCATCGATAGCGGACCCCATCTTGATGCCTTTTTGAAGAACGCGATTGCCGCAGCGGATTTACTTCTGACTCCGGTGCCACCTGCACAGGTAGATTTTCACTCGACACTGAAGTATCTGACTCGTCTACCTGAACTGGTGGATATCATCACCGAATCAGGTTACCCGTGTCACCTTGTTGGCAACATTGGTTTCATGTCCAAGCTTTCTAATAAACCAGACCATAAATTGTGCCACAGCCTTGCGAAAGAAATTTTTGGCGGTGACATGCTGGATGTCGCCCTACCCCGCCTCGACGGTTTTGAGAGATGTGGAGAGTCTTTTGATACTGTCATATCTGCTAACCCATCGACTTATATTGGCAGCAATGAAGCTCTGAGAAATGCCAGATTGGCGGCAGAAGATTTTGCAAAAGCTGTATTTGATCGCATTGAATTTATCCGAGCAAATTGAGGGACTTATGAGCACAAAAAGAGCAACTATTGGTCGGACATTTAATCCATCGGCGATAACCAATAACTTATCAGACAGCGCGCTTGAGCAAATCTTTACCCTTTCCACTGGACGGAAAGCCGTCTTCACTTTGCAAACCATTCCTTCAAATGAAGTAGAAGGCAAGACATACGTACTGCAGGAAACGAACGGTCGCGATCAATCTAGTCTGACCCCTGAATCACTGAAAGACATTACATCTACCCTTAGATTGCAGCAGTTCTTCCCGTGCATTGGTATTAAACGTGAAGAAGGCATTGAGATCATCGATGGTTCCAGACGGCGAGCATCTGCCATCCTTTGCCATACCGCGTTGAATGTTATGGTGACAAAGTCGCCTATCTCTGCTGATGAAGCGCGGAAACTGGCTAGGGATATCCAGACTGCCAAGGAGCACAATATCCGTGAGATTGGGTTACGTCTTTTAACGCTGAAAAACACGGGCATGAGCCAGAAAGAAATTGCCCGGTTGGAAGGATTGTCGGAAGCAAAAGTTACGCGCGCTATTCAGGCTGCATCTGTATCAGCCCTGTTAGTTTCGATATTCCCGGTTCAGTCGGAACTAGGATTTACAGATTACAAGGCATTAGGTGTGCTGGAAGAAATGCTCAACGCTAAAGACCTTTCTATTGAGGCCTTACTCGAAACAACTGCACCGGAAATTAATATCATCCTGGCTGATGCCTCGCTTGCTGAAGACGAAGTCAAAAACAGGATTATCAAAATCCTGACACGTGAAACCGCAGCTATGGCTTCTCTTAAGGGCAAAGACAAAGCGGTTGTGACGAACCTTTGGTCTTTCCCGGACAAAGACCGATTTGCCAGAAAGCGTAATAAAGGGCGCATGTTTGTCTACGAATTCAATCGATTATCGAAAGAACTGCAGGACGAGATCGATGAAGCTGTAGCGAAAGCTCTTGAAAAACATCTTTCTAATGATGCGTAAAGGTGATTCTTCGCCAGTGAAATTACATAGTTAATTGTCTGATTTAAAATGTTTTTTCTTCATAATTTCACTCTGAAATCGCCACAATTTCATGATGTCTTTCCCAAACCGAGCCCGGATTTTCTGGGCTTGCCAAACCCTTCAAACCCGAAATAAAGCCTGCCCAGTTGTTCCTGGTTTTCAGTTTTAGTTTTCATTATTAGCGGATACTCAGGCGAAGCTTCTCGCCATCAACGTCCAGAGAATGGTAACGGAACAAGCTGCAGCTGACATGCAACGCAGAACATAGCTTCCGCTCTGTGGACTCATAATGTGCCTGTAACACGGGGACTCATTATTCACGCAGTCGTGCCAGCATGCTCTCTTTTTTACTGTAGGTCATGAAACATAGCCTTATCGAGGCTCAACTCGGCCGCCAGTTTTCCGGCCGCAGACTTTCGTCTTACAGCTGACGTTTATGCTTCAGCTCTGCGGGAAAAGTACCTTCTTATTTCTTGCGTCACTAAGAGAATATGGCGTGCGAAATCCTCTGCTTACTAAAGACATACGACGCCCGGTTGCCCAGTTCAGCCTGCTGTGGGTGAAGAGAATTTGCTCTTCGGTGAATCGTATTTTTCATCGCCACAACTTCTATTCAGTGAAATATGGATAATGTTGAAATCTTTTTCTGAACGGGACAGGATTTTGGGGCAGAGTCAATCAGGTGAGAACGCAGTATGGGAAAAACTGAAGAAGTAGAAGAACTATATATCTGGTGACAATAGAACTTAACGCTGAGTGGGAATACATGAGATTAACCGCTTGCTTAAACCCTACTGCCGCGCCCGCAATCCTCCGGGCTTGCCCAACCCGTCACACCCGCACTGAAAAGACTGTCCGGGTGTGACGGGTTTACGTTTATGTCCAGTGCTGTTAATTAGATCAGAGCTTCGCACGGCGTCCTGCCGTGCTTGTGTGAGCAGGGTGCCGGAACCACCTGACTTATCCAATCCGGGCCAGGGGGATCTCTTTCCAGCGTGTCGTGTAGGCAGGACTGAGCATTTCCCGTTTCATTTTCCACTGCGGGGCAATTCCACGGCCGGCAAACCACACCTGACCGAGGCCGGACAAGTTGATACCGTCCAGAACGTTCATTAGTTCCTGGCTGTGGGGACGGGGCGGCTGCTCATCGAACAGGTTCAGCTGGGCCACGCTGGTGGCGGTAAAGTCATTCAGCATTATGCCGGCTTTGGCGTACCGGTGGCCATCGCGCCAGATACGCTCCAGCCCGCGCATGGCAGCCGCAATGATATCGCGCGTGTCCTGGGTGGACGTCACTAGCTTTTCAACCGCCACGTTGCCGTAATAGGGCTCTGAAGCGGAATAGGGCGAGGTCTTGATGAAAACAGAGATGTGCCGGCAGTACTGGCGCTCACCGCGCAGTTTCTCGGCTGCGCGCTCTGCATACTGGCAGACAGCCTGCCGCATGTCTTCCGGGGTGACAATTCTCTCCCCGAAAGAGCGGGAACAGACAATCTGCTGCTTCGCCGGCGGCGCTTCCTCAAGCGGAATACAGGATTAGCCGTTGAGCTCACGCACGGTGCGCTCGAGCACCACACTGAAATTCTTCCGGACAAAGGCCGGGTTTGCACGGGCTAGCTGCAGGGCCGTGGTGATCCCCATTGTGTTCAGGGTGCGGGCAATATGGCTGCCGACGCCCCAGAGCTCCTGGACAGGCTGCAGGGAGAGCAGTTTTTTCGTCCGGGCGGGGTTGCCCGGTGTCAGCGCCAGGACACCCCGGAAAGCGGGCCATTCCTTGGAGGTCCACTGCGCGGATTTGGCCAGCGTTTTGGTTGGTCCCATCCCGACGCCAATGGTGAGCCGGGTGCAGGCCTGAACGTGCGCGCGCAGCTGCGCCCCGAACGTTTCATAGCCGATGGCCGTTTCCAGCCCCCGCAGATCGAGAAACATCTCGTCGATGGAGTACTGCTCAACGCGGGGTGCCACCTCCTCGAGGCAAGACATGACCCGGTTACTCATACTCGCGTACAGCTCATAGTTACTTGAAAATACGTGTATTTTTTCTGCGAAGGTTTGTTCGCGGATTTTGAACCACGGATCGCCCATTTTTATGCCCAGGCGTTTTGCTTCAGCACTGCGGGCGATGCAGCATCCGTCATTGTTCGACAGCACCACCACCGGGCAGCCCTTGAGGTCGGGGCGAAAGACCTTCTCGCAGGAGGCATAGAAACTGTTCACGTCAGCTAGTCCAAACATTTCATCACCTCGCGGGTGCGGTGGATGATGTGAGTGACCACGCCGAAAATCTGGAGCTCATCCGGATCGGGATAAATGGGCGGGAACGCGGGATTCATGGGCTGCAGACACAGTCTTGGCCGTGTCATCAGCCGCTTTACGGTGAATTCGGCCCCCATACCGGCCACGACGATATCGCCGTGCTCCGGCTTCATGGCGCTGTCAACAACCAGCAGGTCCCCGCTGAAGAGAAAACCATTTCGCATGCTGTCACCGTGGGCGCGCAGGTAGTAAGTCGCGCTGCGGTGTCTGATGCAGTATTCATTGAGATCCAGCTCCTTTTCCACATAGTCCTGGGCGGGAGACGGAAAACCACAGGGCACAATCTCCAGAAACAACGGCAGAGCCAAGGCCTGCGCGCTTTCGGTCGGGGTCAGCATTATCAGATCCATAACGCCACTCCTTGTTATAAATATACTGTATGTATAAGCAGTATATTTACCGGTTTACGAAATGCGCAAGGTGAATTGCCATCCGGACCGCCAGCGAGCTGTTAAACGGACAAAAATAAATCACAAGGATAATAAAGAGCACATCAATATACTCAATGTGAGTATTTACTATTGCATTTTGATTAATGGTGATTATTATATTCTCAAATTGAGCACAATAAAGGATGCAATAAATGAATATCAACTGTGACGACGGTTCCACCAACGTTAAACTGGCCTGGTTTGATGCTGACGGCCTGAAGACGCACCTGTCTGCCAACTCATTCCGTCATGGCTGGAAAGTGGCCGATTTTGGCGCAAACGCGTTCAACTACCAGATTGGTACCCTGAAATATACCTGGGACAGCGTCAGCCGTGACGTCATGCCGACCACCAATGTGGAATACCAGTATGGCGATCTTAACCTGCTGGCTGTTCACCATGCACTGCTGAACAGCGGCCTGGCGCCCCAGGACGTGACGGTGACAGTAACCCTCCCGCTGAGTGAATATTACGATCAGGACTGCCAGAAGAACGAAACCAACATCCGCCGTAAGCGTGAGAACCTGCTGCGCGACATTACGGTGAACAAGCGGGAACGCTTTGTCATCACCGACGTCATCGTGATGCCGGAATCCCTGCCGGCGGCCTACACCCGGTTGTCGGAGCTGAAGCCAGGCGTATCCGAGACCACGCTCATCATCGATCTGGGAGGCACCACGCTGGATGCCGGCGTGATTGTGGGGCAGTTTGATGACATCAGCGCCGTGCAGGGTAACCCTTCAGTCGGGGTGTCGATGGTCACGCGGGCGGCCCAGGCAGCGCTGCGCGCAGCAGACAGTGAAACCAGCCCCCTGGTGGCTGACAGCGTGGTCCGTCACCGGAAAGATCGTGCATTTCTGAACCGCATCATTAATGATGGGAGCAGGATTGATTATGTTACTGACAAAATTGAAGAAGCTATCGACACCCTGAGTGCCAAAGTGGTCAGCGAACTGGCCGGCTACCGGAATGTGAACCGCATTTTCCTGGTCGGCGGCGGGGCTGAACTGATTGAACCTGCTGTACGCCGGGCATGGCCGCTGGCCGCTGAGCGTATTGAAGTGATCAGCGATCCGCAGATGGCGCTCGCAAGGGAGATAGCCCATTATCAACGTGAGGGCTGACCGTGCCTGCAGGCAAATACTCCTTTTATCTCCACACTGACGACCGCACTGACATGCTGGCCGCCGGCACGCTGGAAACCATATCACAGCCGCTGCGGGGGGATTTTCTCCGCACGGCCGCCGCCGCCGGCAGCGTGCTGTATCACGCCGATAACCGTCTTCCCGCTCTGGTGACAGAGCTTTTTGACGGAAGGCTGCGCTATGGTCAGCTGGCCAGTCTGCTGGCGGCGTTATCGGGGGAGTATCAGACCGGTGCAACACCGGAGCCGGAGGGACTGCCTGCCGTGACGGGATCGCCGGCTGACTGTAGCGGTAATGCTGCCCGCAGACGTTTCACGCTTCAGCTGACGGATTCTCAGGAATCCCGGCGCGTTGCTGACCTGCTGGAAGGCACCACCTCCCGGCAGCGTGGCGTGCTGCTGCGTAACCTGATCATTGCCGGTTTCGCCCTGCACACACTCGATGCCCGCCTCCCGCGCCTGCTGACCAGTATGCCGGTTCCGCCGGACAGCATTCCTGCGCTCCGGGTGCTCACCGGGCAGATTGCCGGTGTGACCGCGCCCGCTCAGGACACTCGTTCAGAGCCTGTGCAGTCTGCCGGCAGGGCGGACGTCAGCGATGCGCAGCCGGCAGCACCGCCGTCAGCTGTCCGTGACAATATGAAAAAACTCTTTTAGACAGGTGGCATGATGGGACGTATTAAACAGAAAGCGGAAGGCGTGACGACGGACCTGCTGCGCCGCGCGGGTGTTCCGGAACAGCAGCTGCATGCCCGGATGCGTAAAACCGGTCGGGGGTTTCTGCTGGCCAGTATCCTCTTCATCATTCCGCTGGTTGCCCTGGATAATGTGCCGGTCGCCGCAAAGGTGGGGCTGCAGATTATCTATGGCCTGATGGTCATTGCGGGCGTCCTGCTGGCGTTTGACGAAGAAAAGCCGCCCCGTCGGTGATAAAATCCCTGTTCCCCTGAACCCGCTCCGGCGGGTTTTTTTATGCGCTTACACGGGCCTGCGGCCCGGTCGCTTCACTGTGCCGGCTGCACCGGCACGCTGATGGCCGTCACGCCCTGCGTGACGGGCTGCGCCATCTTCCTCCTCTCCGCCGTGATGTCTCCCGGTTCTTCTTCCCCGCACAGGACGCTGCCATACAGCCGTCCCCCGCAAGGACCGCTTTGCTGAACACCGGCACCCGGTCCCTGCGCAGGCTCCGGGCTGCGGCTTTGGTGTTCCCCCTGCGTGCTCCTCAGGCTGTATGGGGCCCTGATGATGCGGCGAAGGAACTCGGAAAGACATCACAGATAACCACAGGGGAGCACCAACATGTCACAGCAGAACGTCAACACCGCAGCAAAAGAATCTGAAAACACATCCGGTTTAAAAGCCGCACAGCTGTCCATCTTTGATGTGCCCGGCATCGCTGTAAAAGGCGATCCGGTAGTGGAGCGCAGAAAGCAACCGGCACTGTCAGCGGAAGGGGCCAGAAAGGCGTTTATCCGCGTTTTCCGGCATACCGCGCCTTACCACAACCGGTGGAGCGTGTTCAGGGATTTTATCACGCTGGCCGCCAGCGAACTCGACATGGCCCGGATAAGCACGCCGGAAAACACTGAGAACAGTCGCCGGATTTGCGATCAGTACCGGCCGGAGGACATCGGTAACCTGAAACAGCTGTTCTGCCTCCTGGTTGAGGCACTTGAGGGGGAGTTTCATGACTTTCTGGACGACGTGTTCATGGAGCTCGGGCTGGGGAGCGGCGAAATGGGGCAGTTCTTTACGCCGTATCCGCTGGCCCGCCTGATAGCAAGCCTGACCGCAGGGGATGAGCAACAGCAGCAGCTGAAGACCTGCCCCTGGATAACCCTGAGCGAACCCACCAGTGGGGCAGGGGGGATGGTGATTGCCTTTGCGGAGGTGATGCTGCAGAGAGGCCTGAATCCTGCAGAGCAGTTGCTCGTCACCGCGACTGATATCGATCCGCTTGCGGCCGACATGACATTTATCCAGCTCAGCCTGCTGGGGATACCGGCCATTGTGAATACCGGCAACTCACTGGCACTGACGGTGAACCGCACGCGTTGTACACCGGTGTGGTACATCAATAACTGGGAGGCCCGGATAAAGCTGCATGAACGTGTTCAGGCCATGCGCGCTTTTCTTTCCTGAATGCTTAAAGCGGGTACTGCCCGCTGATTTGTCAGTTACGAGCGAAAAGCAGACGTCCGAAATTTTTAAGTGGGCAGATTAATTAATCCGCTTCCCAGTTTCGTCAATGACCTTCTCGCCATCCTCTTTGGTAAACGCTCCTTTCTGACCTTCCGGTAGAATATCCAGCACTATTTCTGAAGGGCGGCAAAGACGAGTGCCAAGCGGGGTCACTACTATCGGCCGGTTGATCAGGATCGGATTCTGAAGCATCAAATCAATTAACTGCTCATCAGAAAATTTTTCTTCTTCAAGCCCTAATTGTTCATAAGGTTCTACGTTCTTACGCAGCAATACGCGTACCGGCATACCCATAGCTGAAATGAGTTTTTTAAGCTCATCACGTGCCGGTGGAGTATCGAGATAATAAACGATGGTGGGTTCGATGCCGCTGTTACGGATCATCTCCAGTGTGTTGCGTGAGGTGCCACAGGCCGGGTTGTGATAGATAGTAATGTTGCTCATATCAGTTTCTCACTACAAAGTGACAGATAGTCGCCACGCCAGCATCGCCAGAGTGATAAAGAGCACGGGCAGAGTCATGATAATGCCGGTGCGGAAGTAATATCCCCAGGTAATCGTTATATTTTTCTGGGCAAGCACATGCAGCCAGAGTAGGGTTGCCAGACTGCCAATCGGGATGATTTTCGGGCCTAAATCGCAGCCAATCACATTGGCATAAATCATTGCCTCTTTAACGACGCCAGTCGCCGTACTCCCGTCAATCGACAGCGCGCCAATCAGCACAGTCGGCATATTGTTCATCACCGATGAAAGGAACGCGGTCAGGAAGCCGGTGCCGAACGTTGCTGCCCATAACCCCTTTTCTGCCAGCAGGTTCAGCACGCCAGATAGATACTCCGTGAGCCCTGCGTTGCGAAGGCCATAGACCACCAGGTACATGCCCAGCGAAAAAATAACGATCTGCCATGGCGCACCGCGCAGGACTTTTCCCGTGTTGATGGCATGACCTCTTTTCGCCACTATAAACAGCACTGCTGCGCCAGCAGCCGCTATCGCACTGACCGGGATCCCCAGAGGCTCCAGAACAAAGAAACCGACAAGCAGCAATAACAGGACAATCCAGCCCGCCCTGAACGTTGCCGGATCTTTTATCACACTGGCAGGCTTCTTCAGCAGCGAAACGTCATACGTCGCAGGAATGTCCCTGCGGAAGAAGAGATGCAGCATGACCAGCGTGGCCGCAATCGCTGCCACATCTACGGGGATCATAACGGAGGCATACTGCGTAAAGCTCAGACCGAAAAAGTCCGCTGAGACGATATTCACCAGGTTAGAAACAATGAGCGGCAGGCTGGCCGTATCTGCTATAAATCCTGCGGCCATCACAAAGGCCAGCGTTGTGCCCTTGCTGAATCCCATTGCAAGCAGCATCGCAATCACAATTGGCGTCAGGATCAGCGCGGCACCGTCATTGGCGAACAAAGCAGCAACAGCGGCACCGAGCAACACTATCCAGGTAAACAACAGGCGGCCACGACCGTTACCCCAGCGTGAGACGTGCAGTGCGGCCCACTGGAAGAAGCCGGACTCGTCGAGCAGCAGGCTGATGATTATGACCGCAATAAATGCCGCTGTCGCGTTCCAGATGATATTCCAGACAACGGGAATATCAGCGATATGGATGACACCGGTTACCAGCGCCAGCACAGCCCCGATACTCGCGCTCCATCCAATACTCAGGCCTCTGGGCTGCCAGATCACCAGTATCAGCGTCAGTAAAAATATACTCCCTGCCAAAAGCATCTCAGACTCCGTTATATATGATTACATAAATGTGTTTTTCTTCCTCAGCAGGAGGAGCAGGCTGATTTATCCAGCCATTTACGCAAATCCTCCCGCATACACAGCCAGGATGTCGTGATTGTCTCAGCTGCCCATGCCGGTATGTGGGGTGACAGACGATAGTGGATCCATTTGCCTTCACGACGGTCCAGTACCAGTCCGGCCTCGCGAAGAATAGCCATATGTCGCGAGATTTTGGGCTGCGATTCGGAAATGGCCGCGCAGATATCGCAGACGCACAGTTCTCCTGACTCCCGGAGAAGCATGACGATGGCGAGCCGTGTTTCATCCGACAGGATTTTGAAAAGCTGAACAGGCTGTAGCATTTTTCACTCCGTTCCCTTTAGAATATAAATATGGTAAATCATATGTGTTACTTTTGAAATCATCTTCTCTCCGGAGGAGAAAACTGGAACCATTTCCTGCCCTGAATGCTGTGATAACCACATCGCTGAACGCCTTCATATGCAGGAGTCGCCACGGAATCTGATCCTGCCTGGCTCAGTAAGAGAGCGTTCCTGCAGCCACTTTGCCGCGAAAGAAGCTGGTCGCCTGCTGACGGCGATGGGCGCGGAGGTAAAACTCTTTAACCCCTCCGGTTTACCCCTGCCGGATGATGCGCCGGACACGCATCCAGAAGTCACCGAGCTGCGCGGTCTGGTCAGATGGTGTGACGGGATGGTGTGGAGCTCTCCGGAACGGCACTGGGTTATGAAGGCGCAGATTGACTGGATACCCTTACGTGAAGGCGTAGTTCGTCCTTCGCAGAGCAAAACACTTGCGATAATGAAGGTATGCGGCGGTTCACAGTCCTTAAATGCAGTGAACTGTATGCGCATTCCGGGCGAGCCGGTCAACTGGGATCAATAAAAAAGGCCGTCTAAGCGACCTATTTATTCTACATAATCTTTATTTTTACTTTATACCCCTCAAGACCGGACATGGTCTCACTCGGTATAAACTCGATCTCAGCAACTTCCTTGCCTGTTTTTTTCCGTAGCTCAGCGATTTTTTTAGTAATAAGAGCAGAAATTTCTTGCTCAGCTTTACGCTCCAGTTCTTCAGGTTTCATATATACTCCTTTTTCATACCCAACCTTTTATAAATCATAGGTTATCTTCCATGAGTGCGCTCAGGAATAATCCCTCACGCCACTGGTAAATCGGGAGTTGGTTGCAATGCCCACACCGCCGATGCCGTCGCCTCGTTCGCAGGACATCTGGTGTCGAGCCGCAACCGACGCTTGACAGATTTTTTCCTGGCATTATCACAGACACACAGTGAATGCCTGTTGTAATGCCTTAATAGTCTTTCCTCTGCCGTTAATAAAAATTATTGAATTAGTCTTCCGCTTACGCTTGTTGTAAATGGTTTTTAGGCATACTTAGCTAGGCATCTTAAATGATGCGCAACCCGACCCAGGGAATGGCTTATGAATGAGCCACATCTTCAGAGAGAATTGAGGGAACTGAAAACAAGAAGCAATGCTGTACCTCAAGTTTGCCTTCGCTTAGAAGGCTTTTTTATTTGAGAAATTAGCAAGCTCAAGCTATTTCAAAAGTTTGTTTGCAGCTTCGACGATTTCACGTGATGTAACCTCTCTGTCAGAGGCCACACAAAACTCAGTATGATCGCCAGTCAACGAATGAACTCCCGCATACCTAATCTTAAGGTGAGCTTCCTCACCATTCGGGTATTCACGGAGTATTGAGGTAATGCCATCTACAACCCTGACAACCACCACAGGCTGCCGATTGAAGAACACCAGAACATTTTTCATAGGCATCCCTAATGTTGAGAAAAGGCCACAATAAGTGGCCTCTGATTAATATCAGCTTGAAGCCAGAATCGTGATTCGCAGGAGCCACCCGGGCGATTCATGTTTTCTGATCCATCAATGACCGCTGCCTTTCTGGTGTAGGCAAGGCGGCGGTGAATGGAGTCTACAGAGTTTTAACGTTTTCACATGACAAAGGGCAAGATGATGGTGGTTATGCTGCTATCTTCGATTTCCATTACCGATTCAACTGTTTCAGCAGTTTTAACCACTGCAAGTCGTGCATGTTTCTCCGCCACAGAGGCAGCCTTTCGGTTGTTGCTATCTGCCCGTTTTACTTTTGGGCATTATCACCCGCTGTGTTTAGACGCTGTTGCTCGATTTCACGAATACCTGCGAATTTGTTGTTGGCCCGTGCACAAAAATTAATGCAGTGCGGATTTAGTAATGTCCGCTTCTGGCACAAAGCGGACTGACATGGAGCTGACGTCCGCTGTGAGCGAAAAGCGGACATGAGAGATTGATATCTTTAAATCAGGTAAGCGACACAGAAAAGCAAAATAGTCTGACATTTTTACCATAGACAGAAGGCTCAGCTTTCTCTTTCCTCAATCCAGGTAATAAGTTCAGCGAGCTGAGTATCAGAAAATACTGCTATTCCATGCTCATTAAGTAACGATGCTGCGACTCCCATACCAGGCTTACGCTGGCCACTAAAAGAGCCGTCATAGATAAACTGACTTCCACATGTAGGACTACCATCAGTTAATAATGCAGCGGTACATCCAGACTCCTGTGCTGTGCGTAAGGCCAGCCAGGCTGCAAGCTGATAATGCTCAGTCACATCATTCCCTGTATTTTCTATTATTCTGGCTCGCTCCCGCATCACGTCTTTCCCATCAGCAAAAAAAATCTCTGCCGGGGAACGTGGTATTGGTAACCCCGCAGCCAGCTCGGGGCAGTGGATCACCAGGCGTTGCTCCTTTTGCCAGCGCAACAGATGAGCCATCATTGGTGCTTTCTCACTTCCGTTATAGCGCACTTTAAAACCCATCAGGCAAGCACTTATCAGAATTCTGTTTACCATTGTTAACTTAAATTTAGGGCACAGGAATGCCTGGATTATAACAATTTATATTTATCTATTCACATTCCTGCCTATGGATAACGCACCACATAAAAATGCATGGCCGCTTTTGGCACAGAGTTGACTAACATACAGGTCAATGTC